>Ga0068855_100000485_pt1 | contig 49064 bp, 66 predicted proteins | sample KBSCornC52_FD_66592 | JGI IMG/M metagenome (GOLD analysis project Ga0068855, IMG submission 66592) | Corn rhizosphere microbial communities from Kellogg Biological Station, Michigan, USA - KBS Corn C5-2 | ecosystem: Host-associated > Plants > Roots > Rhizosphere > Soil ... | reverse complement strand
TTCCGTGCTTACTTATTGTCAGGCTATTGTGAAGTACTGACGTATTACGGGGACTGGTACGATCAATATACCGGCGAATTCCAAAAGAATCGCGTTATCACTGTTGTCGATAGGCATAAGCTTATTGGTAACAAACCTAATCCTAGTTTCTTCGGCCAACCTCCTATCTACCATGTTCCATGGCGTAAGCGTCAGGACAATCTATGGGGTATGGGGCCTCTTGATAATCTTATCGGGATGCAGTACCGGCTGGACCATCTTGAAAATATGGGAGCCGATATCTGGGACCTCACAGCGTATCCTGTCCAGAAGGTCAAGGGATTCGTTGAAGACTATGTCTGGCAGCCCGGTGAAAAAATCTTCATCTCCGACGAAGGAGACGTAGACATCATCCAACCGAACATCTCGATTATGCAAGGTGAATCGAAGATGGGTATGCTTACTGAGACTATGGAAAAGATGGCAGGTGCCCCCGGCGAAGCCATGGGTTTTCGTTCTCCCGGTGAAAAAACTAAATACGAAGTCCAACGGTTAGAGAATGCCTCTGCCCGTATCTTCCAGAATAAGATCAACCAGTTCGAAGAACAAATCGTAGAGCCGTTGCTTAACGCAATGCTTGAACTTGCTCGTAGGAACCTGTCAGGGTCCACTACAATCAAAGTATTCGATGATGAACTTAAGGTCGCTACGTTCCAAACTCTTAGTGTTGAAGACATTACAGGAGTTGGCCGTATCAAGCCCATCGCTGCTCGTCATTTTGCTGAGCAAGCTGAGCTTGTCCAAAATCTCACGAGTCTTACGGGTAGCAACTTATGGCCTACCGTCCAACCACACTTCTCAGGAGTAAAGTTGGCTAAGATACTAGAGAACGTCTTCGATCTCCAAGACTACGAAGTAGTCACTCCGTACATCGCTCTCGCTGAACAAGCTGATGCTCAGGCACAAGCTCAAGTCCTCTCTGAGAAACTACACCAGAAGATGGGTACTGCGACAGGCATGGGCGAAGACTACGACATGAACGCACAACCTCAAGCACAACAGATGCCTCAAGGACCTCAATGACAGTTATAGATAATGATTTTCATCCCTCAGATTCTGGCCTTGAGGCTACGAATGACCACTGGGGAACTCAACTAGCTGATGTGACTAATCTCCATCCTGCAGGTACTTTTAGCAGCAATACTCAAAAGGGTGACGCTATTAACGGTCTTGCTAAGTCTCTTGGAGTAAGTCCTCCTAACAATGTAATCAAATTTCCCGGAAAAGGAAAAGGTTAATGCCTCCTTCAAATATGTCTATCCAGACGGGTTCTCCGTCTCCGCTCCCTACACGTCATGCAGATGTTAAATCACAGACATTGCCTGCAGATGGAACTGATCTTCTTCGCGATGGTATGAAGGGTCGCTGGGATTATTCCCAAGAAAAAGATCAAGCTAGAGAAGCATCAGATTGGAATAAGTAATGATTTCTGCTTGGACCAAGCATTTATCTACTGAAGAAGAAAAAGAACAATTCCGAAAGGAAGTATTGGGTTCTAAATTAGTCTTAAGACGTCTTACAGCTTTACTTAATGAAATGAAAGAAGACGTAGACAACACCGAACTCAATACTAAGATTTACGATATCCCTAATTGGGATTTCCGTCAGGCGGATATGATTGGATACCGCCGCTGTTTAAAGCAAATATCCAAACTTATAAACCTAGACCAACAGGAAACAAATGACAGACCTATTCGAACCAGTTGACCAAACTGATTCACAACGCCAAGAGATTCTCGCCAAGTGGGCCGACAAGTCCAAGGAAGAAATTCTCGAAGCGAAAGTTAACTCCGACCTCTTTATAAATACGCTTACTAAGCGTCAAGACGATATTTCGAAAGACTATCTTACCTTGAAAGAACAGTTGGATGCCACGGCTTCTTTGCAAGAATTGAGAGACCAAATCATCAATGCAAAGACTTCAAATAGCGAACACACCCCAGCGAACGAAGACAAAGAGAGCCAAAAAGAAACACCTGTAGACATCGATCAGCGTGTCCGCGCACTCATCGAGGAAACTCGGATGAAAGAACGACAGACAGCCAATGCTACACTGGTGCAAAACAAACTAAAGGAACGCTTTGGTAATTCTTACCAAGACGCTCTACGAGATACCGGACTTACTCCTAAGCAGATCAATGAGATTGCTGCTGAGTCCCCTGAGGCGATCTTTCGTCTCGTAGGACTTGACCAGACTTCCAAGGAAGATTTCCAAGCACCGCCCCGGAACCAACAGCTTTCGAGCTTTAAACCGAAGGGTCAGACCAAGCGTGATTGGAATTATTATCAGGAAATGAAGAAGACTAATCCTAAAATCTATCTCGATCCTAAAATCGCTGTCCAGATGCATAACGATGCCATTGAGCAAGGTGAAGCATTCTATGGATAATTTTTAATATAACTCTTAAGGACTTCATTAATGGCCGGTTTTACCTCCGCCAATAATCAGTATCTTATCAGGACTACTCTTTGGTCGCGTCAGATCAAAGAACTCCTGTTGGATGATCTGAACGCTATGAAGTTTGTCAAGGTTCTCTCCGACTTCCCCGATGGCTATACGTTAAACATTCCGTCGATTGGTGAAGCAGAAACTGCCGATTTCAACGAAAATCAGGCAATCAAGTACAATCAGTTCGATACGGGTAACTTCACGTTCTCGTTCGACCAGTATAAGTACTCTGCTAACGCAATCAGCGAAAAGTTCAAGCGTGATAGCTTCTACGCTCAGGATGTGATCGCGGCCTTCGTGCCCCGCCAGCATCGTGCGCTGATGGAAGCAGTTGAGACCCGGATTTTTGCCGTTGGCAACTCTGGACAAACTGCATCTAACTCTAACACCATCAACACCGCCTCCCATCGTTGGGTCGGCAGTGGTACTGGACAGTCAATCACTCTGGCTGACTTCCAGAAGGCTCAGTATGCTCTGACCAAGGCCAACGTGCCGCTGGTTAACCTCTGTGCCGTCGTTGACCCCTCGGTCGCCTATACTCTGGCTACTCAGGCTAACCTCGTTAACCTCTTGACGCCCACTCCTATGTGGTCAGATGTGGTTCGCGATGGCATTATGACGGGCTTCAAGTTCCGTTTCAATGTCTTCGGTTTTGACATCTACGTCAGCAATTACCTCCCGGCGATTGCTTCGGAAACTGTCAACTCGATCACGGTTACGAATGGTGTCGCTAACTTCTTCTTCTCTGCAACTCCCGGTGATACTACGCCGTGGATTGGTGGCTTCCGTCAGATGCCGACCGTCTACAGCGAGTTCAACAAGGACCTGCAGCAGGAGGAATACCTCACTATCGCCGAGTATGGTTTCAAGCTTTATCGCCCTGAAAACATGGTCATTATTCTCACCGCAACTGGCGTAGTGCCCGTTTAAGAAAGGAATAATATTATGGTTGCAGGCAATTGGCTTAACCCGGATGGACTGTACGTCCAGTACGGAACCTCAAAGGCCGTCCCCACTACGATGGGTGACTATCTCTCGTACGGTGAAACTCGCGAAATCGAATTCACTGTTACTTTCGCTCCGAACTTGGTCCCTGCGGGTCAGTACGTTCTCGGCAATACTACCTTCTTCCCCACCGGCGTGTTCGTTGAACAAGTCGAAATGGACGTCGAAGTAGCTGCTGCGGGTGGTACTTCCTTCTCGATTGGCACTTGTCGTTCGGACCGCTCCACGACTGGTACTGGTGGCACTGCCGCTGGTTCCTTCATCAACGGTGAAGTCCTCGCCACTATTACCCCTGCGGGTAAGAAGGTGATCTACACTGCTGGTGTCTCGGGTGCGGGTACTGCTATCGGTACTACCACGGCTTTCACCGATGGTTTTGCATACATCACGGCTACGTCCGTGGGTACGTTTACCGGCACTGGTGTTGTTAAAATCCGCATCAAGTATCGCGGTATTGGTACTATCACTCAGTAATGATCTTGGGGAGGGCTTAAACTCCCTCCCCTTTTTCACAAAGGAAAACAATGACTCTTCCCATTCAAATCATCGACACTACGGGTAACACCGAAGTCGCAGATGCTCAGCGTCTTTCGTATGACTCTATGACTAACGTTGCTATCCCTGTCGCTAATCAGCCTTATATTCTGGCTGGTACGGGCGCTCCGACCTTCTCTGCTACTAAGGGAAGTCTTTATCTGAACCTCACAGGTTCTTCCACTTCTACCCGGTTGTTTGTCAATAACGGCACTACGACTTGGATCGCGGTAACTACGGCAAGCTAATGAGTAAAGTAACACTGGCTGACGTTGGCAGCTTAATAGACGCTACTACCGCAGCAACGACTATTAATAATAATAACGCGGCCATTGTTGCTGCCGTCGATAATACTCTCTCCAGAGACGGTACATCTCCAAATACGATGGCATCGACAATCGATATGAATGGTAATCGTATTGTCAACCTTCCACTTCCAATTACTGTAGATGAACCTGTCAGACTAGTTGATCTCAATACTTTTTCAGGTGGAGGGACTTTAGTTTTTGATCCTCTGCCTTCAGGTGGTACTACTAATCAAATCCTAAAGAAGAACAGTAACACCAATTATGACGTCTCTTGGGCCAGTCCTACTGTAGTCACAGGTAACTTCGTTACTAATGCTGCAGATATCACAGCTCTAAAGGCGGTTGATACTACGACTTTCCAATGGGCTAATCTAGCTGCTGCTGGACGTATAGGGCAATTCGCTTGGACATTGGGTAATTTTACCACTCAGATTGCAGCTGATACTAACAACGGTATTTATGTCAAAGCTAACGCCATAGCAGCTTCTACAGGAGCTTGGGTTCGTGTCTTTGATTTTCAGACCTATAAGTCTCGTTGGTTTGGCACAGTCAACGATTACACCACAGATAATACTACGCTTATAAATAATATAATTATAGTAGCAAATCTGATTAATACTTCTGCTATTGCTGCTCAGCAATCAGCTGTTTACATCGATATCGAAGGTGGTGTTAAGTTCTCTTCGGCAAACGTCAACTTCCTTAATTCTTCTAGTAATGTCTTTGTATACCTTAGGTTCTTCGCTAACAGCGATAATACCAAGGGTGTAGCTAATGGCGCTGGGTTTACTAACGAACAACTCACTATCAGTGTTAACTCAGGTTATCCCGGAGATGCTACCGGAGGCTTAGTCGCTGAAAATCGTTTAGAAGCTCCTCTTCATCCTGCATTTATTGCTAACGTTGCTAAACAGATCACAGGTGCAGACAGTCATCTAGGAACAGGTCAAACTCGTATTCCTAGTAATACTCTCCCTGCACGTGCGTCGTATAATATCTTTGATGAGAACGTCATTCGTTGGAGAGCTGTGTACGAAGGTTACGGAGGTCCGTTGAATGCCAGCGGTGTATCCCTTCAACCCTTTAATGCCACCGTTGGTCTTGCCAACGTAGGCAGTACTGGTTGGCCTACAATTCCCGGTGCAGGAACAATCGTTACTGGTGTTACCAGTGGTGCTAAACTGTATATTACCTCTTCTAATACTACTTCTATTCAGGGTATATGGATCACAGGAACTTTCCTTCCCGGTGAGAAGGTAACTGATGGTGTTACTACAAGTACCAACAGTATTACTGGTGGTGGTGTTACCTTTACTAATAGCACTTACCCGTCTTTGGTCTTTGGAACTAACGATCCTTCTCTTACTTACGGAACGTTCCCCAATCAAACGTCTACTGCATTTACTGTAGCAGGTCGAACAACTCTTGCGCCTACTAACTCTGGCGCGGCAACCAATCTTAAAGAAACAGTAACTAATCCGGCACTGTTGTTTACATCTACTGTCGCTGCGGTTCCTGCCGCTGGTAAGCAGATTGTACTTAACTCAGCTAACAGACTGGTTACAGTGCCCGGTGTTGCCAACGGTACTGGTTCAGGTGCTACTGGACTTATCGGAGGTATTTCTTCACATGGTAAGTTCTCTAACGGTGTAGGTGTTTCAACTAACGCATTCAACATTGGTAGTATTAGTAGAACTACAACTGGTGTATATGCCATTCAATTTACGAATTCCTTGGCTAATGCTGACTATAGTATTTCTATTACTAAATCCAATAATGCCGACAATAACCAAACTGTTACTGGCATCGGTACAACTGGTTTCACAATCAATAATTACAACGGTTCTCTAGCTTTGACCGATCTATCAGGTATCATTTACTTCTCTACAATAGGCGGTCAATAATGTCTAAAGTTAATCTCACCGATCTTGTTAATCTTCAAAACGAAACTACCGCTGTTGCTACGATAAACAATAATAACGATGCTATCGTAACAGCGATGGAGAACACCCTTTCTCGTGACGGGACTTCTCCTAACAAAATGGCTGCTTTAATTGACATGGATTCTCATAGAATTGTCAATCTTCCCGGTCCTATTGGAACTACAGAACCTGTACGTCTAGGAGACCTCAACGGTTTAACCGTCGGTCCTGTTACAATCAATGCCATTCCTCCGGGAGGCTTGACTGGACAAATCCTAGGCAAAGTCAGTAACACCAATTACGATGTAGCTTGGGCACCTCCGGCAGGGGTTACCGCAGGCACTAACATCAATGTAGCAGCTGGTGTCGTATCTACTATAGCTGCTCCGACTTTCTCTGGCACAGTAACCGGCGGAAACTTCTCAGGTCCCGGAACTAATCTCACAGGAACTGCAGCAGGTCTTACTTCAGGTAACACAACTACTAACGCTAATCTAACTGGCCCTATAACTAGTGTTGGTAATACTACTTCTATAGCTTCTCAGACTGGCACTGGTACTACCTTTGTTATGAGCCAATCCCCTACGTTGGTAACCCCAGCGTTAGGAACCCCAAGTAGTGTTGTTCTTACTAATGCCTCTGGAACAGCTGCCGCTCTTACTGCAGGCACTGTAACTACCAACGCCAACCTTACTGGTGACGTTTCTTCGACTGGTAACGCAACTACCATCGGAGCTAACAAAGTCACTAACTCCATGCTTTCTACTGCTCCAGCGTTTACTTTGAAGGGTAATCCTACGGGGAGTACAGCTAATGAGAGTGATATTAGTATCCCAGCCTTAACTCTGAAAGCTTCCCCAGTAGCTGCAGATAAGATCATGATCGCTGACTCTGCTGCTTCAGATGCTTTGAAGTATGCTACGGTGTCTTCAATCGGAAGCGCGGGTTCTGTCTCATCTGTTAATGGTCAGACTGGTGCTCTTGCTTTTACAATAAAACCACAAGGTAGACTGACACTACAGACTTTAACCCCTGTGATGTCTACTACTCAGGCTGCTAAGACGACTATTTATTATACCCCGTACCAAGGTAATCAGTTACCTCTGTACGATGGTACTAATATGATCCAGACGACGTTTACTGAAATCTCCGTACTTACTACAGATACTACAAAGAACCCTGCTGCCATTGGTGCTAGTAAGGTCAACGATTGGTTTGTATGGAATGATGCAGGTACACTTCGTTTAACTCACGGTCCTGATTGGACTAACGATACCACCCGTTCAGGTGGTACAGCCTTGGTCATGGTCAATGGTATTCTTTTGAATAGTATTGCTATTACTAACGGACCCGGTGCATCGCGTGGTACGTACGTAGGTACAACTCGAAGCAGCGCTGCTAGCCAGCTTAATTGGGTTCTAGGTGCTTCTGGCGTAGCCGCTATTCTTAACGTCTGGAATGCTTACAACAGAGTTCAGGTATCTACTACTGTCAACGACAGTACCGCCTCTTATACTTATACCACAGCTGTTGTGAGACAAACCAATGGCTCCGCTGTTAATCAAATCAGTTATGTGATGGGATTAGCAGAAGATGCTATTGTAGCTACATTTGCTCAAGTTATACGGCTCGTAGCTGTAGCAGGAGCCTTCGTTGAAGCTGGCATAGGAGTAGATAGTCTTGTTACCCGATCAAGAGCTACGGCTGTTCAAACCCCTGCTGCATTAGCGGCGGAGTTTCAAGCAGGTTGTACCCAGAACGTCGATCCCGCCATTGGTGCACACTTTGTAGCAAGTCTAGAAGTCGGTGATGGTACTAATGCCAATACCTTCTTCGGACAAGTCTACGAAGGTCTTACTTTGACTTCACACTTCTAAGGAAAATATGTCCGCTCGTATTGCTATGACTTTCGACTACTACGGTTCTACTTATACTAACTGTCTCTTTGACATGATTGGTAAAGGTATTCCCGGAACTATCTTTGTTGACCCGGCCACCGTAGGTACTTCAGGTTTCTGGTCTAGAGATAATCTAATTCTTGCTCAGTCTATTGGTTGGGAAGTAGGTGCTTATCCTGCTGCTAATATGGTTACTCTCTGGAATAACAACCGAGATAGTGCCAAAGATAAACTCAAGTCTGTTCGAGATGGTATGGGAACACTGGGATTTATTCCCAAGTCTTTAGCAGCCACTCAACGTAGTTGGAGTAACCAACTCGCAGGGATATCAGACGATCTTTATGATAACGTCCGCGTATGCGCTAACGTTGCATGGAGTACATTCCCAGTAAGTAATCGTCATTACGTCAACGACGGTGGTACCGCTAGTTGGAGTTCAACCGATACCGTAGCTTCGTTGTCTGCTCAACTAGATGCAGTAATCGCAGCAGGTGGACTTTGGATTCCTGTTATTCATTCCTGTGATACAACTGGAGACCCTCTGTATACGATTTCTCCAACTGTCTTCCAAGGATTTACAGCTTATTTACAAACTAGGGTTGCTGCTGGAGACATCAAAGCAATGACCTTTAAGGATGCTATTGTATGACACTTCAAGAACAGAATGCCAAACGCTGGGCTAACTGCCACATCTCTAGTCAGATGGGTCCTGCGTTTGAAAAAGTAGCTAATCGTTTGATGGCTGTGCCTGCAAAGGCTAGGTATCAATCTGTTGAAAAGATTACCGGAGTTCCTTGGTGGTTCATCGCTGTAGTTCATGAACGTGAGGCCAGTCAGAATTGGAATACCCAACTTGGGCAAGGTGATCCCCTCAATAAGAAATCAGTGCATGTTCCTAAAGGACGTGGTCCTTTCAAGACATGGGAAGACGGTGCAGTAGACGCACTAGTCAACTGTCCTCCTTACGCTGCTAAGAATAAAGACTGGTCTGTTGGTGGTGCTCTGGCTATGCTGGAGAAATACAACGGACTTGGTTATGCTAGTAAAGGTGTACCTTCTCCTTACATCTGGGCAGGAACGGATCAATACACCCAAGGTAAATATATTGCTGATGGTGTTTATAGTCCTACTGCTGTTGATAGACAACTAGGTTGTGCAGGTCTTCTGAAGTTCATGGGTGTCTTTAAACCCGGTGCTACAACTGGTGCTGGTCCCGTCATTGCTGCCGCAGGTGCCTCAGGTATTTGGTACTACTGGCAAGCCTTCGAGTCCCATTGGGTTATTTATACTCTGGGTCTACTCACTACATCATTCATCGTAGATTGTTTAATCTACGCATATCGCAATCGAAAGAATTAAATGTTTCAAAAAATTAAAGACAAGATTTGGTCTATCATCGGACCTGTCGGGTCAATCATCGAAGCTCGTGCAACAGCTGCTATCGGCTTGATTACAGGAGCAATCGGTTTCATGGATTGGTCTCCTTTGACTAGTCTATTCGGAGCAGGAACTGCCTTCAGTAAAGAACAAGTTATGGCACTCGGAGCTATTACCTTCGTGAAGGGTATCTTCTCTGAAATCACTCGTCGTGCTAATGATCCTCTCTTGAAGGTTCAAACCGCTACTGTTGAAGTTCCTGAGCTTAAGAAAGCCAAGAAGAAACTCAAGAAAGCTGCAGCTGAAACTCCTACGGAAACTAAGTAATGTTTTGGCTTCCCATCATAGGTCCTATTATACAGGGACTGGTTAGTGCTTGGAATAAATCTAAAGACACTGAAGTCGCTATTCTTAAAACCAATAGAAGTTCTGATGTTCAGGAAGCCCAAATAGCTGCTAATATTATCCAGACAACTCAAGATGACATCGTGTTACGATTTATGCGTGACTTAGTATGTTTCCCAATAGTTGTTTGGGTTTTTCTAGTTAGCTGGGATACGATTGTAGCCGAGAGTATTCTTAAAGACTACATGTGGCATACAGCTTCTTTCGGTCAAACCTCAGCTGCTTATCTCCCTTATGCTGTTATAACCTTTCTACTTGGTAACATCGGTATCAATATGTGGAACCGTAAATGAAACAAACTCTACTCGCTTTAACTCAAGATATCCTTTCAAGGATGTCTTCAGATGAAGTCAACTCTATCGGGGATACTACGGAATCTCTGCAGGTAGCTACTATAATCAAGCAGAAGTATTTCGATATTGTTAATCGAGTTCCTCTGCCTGAACATGAACAATTAATTCAGTTAGAGCCGTCATTGGATGTAGATTCTCCGATATTGATGTATGTTCCTGAAGGGGTAGCAGCTATTAAGTGGCTGAAGTACTTCGACAGCAATGTCCTAGATGGTGTTGGTAATCTTCAGTATACACATGATTTGAATGTCGATATACAGAATAATAGTGGTAATGGTGACAATGCCGCTCCCGGTTATCTGTATGTAACTATTCTTCCTCAAGAACAGTTCATAAGTATGGTTAATAGTTTTAACCCTCAAGAAGACGACGTCGAGACATTTAGTTTTACTGATAACAATAATGGTTTCAATAGTACTTATAATCTTTATTACAAGAATGATCGTCAACCCCAGTACTGCACAATCATCAGTAATTACTATGTAATCTTCGATAGTTATGACAATACTCAAGATAGTACTCTTCAATCTAGTAAGACTATGGCTTGGGGTAGGATTATTCCACACTGGGTGATGGAAGATAGTTTTGTTCCTAATTTAGCAGAAGAACAGTTTCAGCTTCTTATGAACGAAGCTACTGCACTCGCTTTCTACGAACTTAAACAACAGCCTCATCAACTTGCAATGCAAGAAGCTAAGCGTGGTTGGAGTAATGTTCAGAAGAACAAATCTGTCACTAATCGTCCTACATACTTCAATGAACTGCCTAACTTCGGAAGACGGTCAGGGGTTTATTACGGAACTAGGGGTTTCGGTAATGGATATTCACAAGGTTGGAACCAATGGCAATAAGTCCTGAAAGCAAGATGAGATCACCAGATAGAATTCTGGTTCTCAAACCTATAGATGGTAAGAAGCCTCTTAATACCTCTGGTGTTGCAGACCCACGTCTGTTCAACGGAGAAAACAAACTCCATGCAGTAATGGATGAACAGAGTTGTCTCTGGAAGCTTAAGTACGATATGGGTATCGTACCTGAAGCTATGAAAGGGACATTCACTGGTTTTAAAGCATTGAAGAAGTTTGCTGATGAATACTACGGTAGACGTAATATACAGATTGTTGAAGTAAAAGACTGATGCCTTCTCAAGTTCTAACCAACGTAGAAAAGAATTTCACTAAAGGATTGATAACAGAATTCACAGGACTTAATTTTCCTGAGAATGCTGCGACGGATACAGACAATTGTGAATACACCTTAGTTGGAGATGTTCTGCGTAGACTTGGAATTAATTACGAAGACAACTTCGATACTACGCAATTTAATCGACAAGACGTAGCTGTTTCGTATTTCAAATGGTTAAACGCCGGTGGAGACGGCACAAGCCAGATATTTGTTCTTCAAGTAGGCAATACTTTACATTTCTATAAATACAGCGACGCTACTGTTACATCTCCGATGTCAACAACATTGATGCCGGATACGGTAAATCTGCAAAGCTTTCTACCTCAAGGAAGTATTAGTACTCCTTATACTTTTGAATGTGAATACGCAGAAGGTAATGGTTATCTCTTTATAACTAATCCTGCTACGGAACCTTTCTATCTCAGTTACATTCCTACTATCGGTATTAATGCAACACAGATCAATATTCAAATCAGAGACTTCGTTGGTATACAAGAAGCTAACGTAGCTGACAATGTTCGTCCTGCTGTTGATACTACGTTCCATTTATATAATCTTCAAAACCAAGGTTGGTTAAATACTTTCGCTTGGAACGCAGCTTCTGCTACACCTAACGTAGTCAATACTGGACCTATGTCTTTTACAATACCTGCAGGTTTAGCGGTAATTGTAGGAGCTAGAGCGATTGCTTATGGTAATATCTATTATCCCGGTACAACCATTATTCAGTCTCAGACGTACGTAGCAGGAAACGTCACTTCTTATATAGGAACGACATTGACTATGAATGTCACTGTCTTCCTTACTGGTCAAGGACTTACTGCTACAGATTGGACTATTGCCCCTGATCTTTCCAGTGCTCAAATTCAGACGTTCCAAGTCGCTACAGGATTGTTTCCAAGTAACTCAGATGTATGGTGGACCTTCAAGAATAACTCGGGTATTTACGACCCTGCTACTACGGTTAACAATACATCACTGAGTACAGGTCCTGCTCCTAAGGGCTTTTACATAATCAATGCTTTCAATCAGAACAGAGCCGCTCTTACTGGTTTGAATGTACCTGTATATAATACTCCTAAGCGCCCTAGTACAGTTGCTTGGTACGCAGGTAGAGCTTGGTATACTGGTGTAAATGATACACAGGTAGTTGCTGGGTATTACTATCCATATAGTTGGACAGAGAATATCTATTTCTCTCAAGTCTCAATTAATACTACTCAGTTTGGACGTTGCTATCAGACTAACGATCCTACTTCAGAAGAACTATTCAACCTTCTTCCTACCGATGGTGGTGTAATAACTATCCAAGGTTGTGGACCTATCTATAAGCTCTTCCCTATTCAGAATGGACTTCTTGTCTTTGCTGGTAATGGCATTTGGTTTATTACAGGCAGTCAAGGTATTGGTTTCTCTGCTACAGACTACACGATTACTAAGATATCTTCAGTTAAGACTTTCTCGGCGACTTCGTTTGTGAATGTCCTCGGTCTTCCTTACTTCTGGAATGACGAAGGTATCTACGCAGTGACTACAAACCAGCAAGGTGGATTGTCAGTTGATCCTATAACGGTTGGTACAATCCTTAGTTTTTATAATGAAATTCCTACAGGTTGTCGTAGGTTTGCCAGAGGTGATTACGATCCAGTTGAATACGTAGTAACTTGGGCTTACCGAAGTACAGACACTAATAGTCTTACAGATAGATATAGTTTTAATAGACTGTTGAATTACAATACTTATAACAAAGCTTTCTATCCTTACAGTTTCCCTGAAGATAATCCCAGCATTCAAGGTGTTTCTTATATAACTGGTGTTGGAGGTAGTAATGCCCCTGCAGCTGGTTTTAAATTTGTAGCTTCTAATTTCACTGGGGTTACATACAACTTCACCTTCGCAGAACTAAATGACAATAATTATGTAGACTGGGCAGCGGTGTCTTCAAGTGATTACGAAAGTTATTTCATCACTGGTTACAAACTCCATGGAGAGGGTCAACGACGGTTTCAAATACCTTATATTTATGTCTTCAGTCGTAATGAAATTCCTACTCAATATAAAATCCAAGGTCTCTGGGATTATGCCAATACAGGTAACTCTGGGAGATGGAGTACTTCACAGATAGCTCGTATCTGGTCACCTAACTTCGGTATGGTGTTTAGACGTCACAGGATCAGAGGACAAGGTGTTGTTCTTCAAATTAAAGTCAAATCAGTTTCAGGAGAACCCTTTGATATCATGGGGTGGTCGTCCTTTGAAACTCAGAACACAGGTGTTTAATGTCATTCGATTTCGGTGATCTCGCTGGAGTGGGTGTAAGTGCTGCTACAGGTAACTACCTAGGTGCTGCAGTATCTGCGGTAGGACTTGGTATGTCTCTTTTTGGAGGGACACAACAAAGTAAGATAGCTCAACAACAAGCTGCAGTGTCAGGTGACATAGCCAAACAAGAACTCGGTATCAATGCTGAGAAACAAAAGGCTATGGAAATTTCTGGTAGACGTCAGCAGTTAGAAGTCATGCGTAATACACAACGTGCTACAGCTTTAGCTACAAACAATGCTGTAACCCAAGGTGCTCAGTTTGGTACTGGTTTACAAGGAGGTCTAGCTCAGGTTACTGATGAAGGTAACTTCAACATGAATGGGATTAATTCCGCTCTCATGACTGGCAGAGCAATCGCTGGATACAATAACACTATCTCTCAAGATAAGATACAACTAGCTTCTTTAGGTGGAGACGCTGCATCAGCTGCAGGTTTATCCTCGCTCGGTGGAAGTATTCTAAAGGCAGGTCCTTTTATTGGTAATTTGTCTTCAGGATTTGGGAAGTCTTCAAGTGGGGGTAACTACTCAGGTACTCCCGGTGCAAGTAATACTGGAGGACTTTACTAAGTGGAGCCTTTGATTAATGTCGACACTACAGAAGCTCCTCAGCCTACAATTAATATTGATACTGGTGTAGCCCCTCCTCAGCCTCCTTCAGCAGAGGTTGCACAGACTCGTGCCTATAAGACACACATGGGACTCGGAGATGTCCTCAAGCAGGACTACAACCAAATCCTCCAAGGGATTGTTCAAGGTCAAGAGAACACTCTCCGTGAGAATGCTGCTCTTCAGATCACTGCAGATGCCGCAGAGAAGCGTCAGCAAGACTTAGTCAAGCTGGCTGCTGCTAAAGGCAGGGCTCTTACTCTTGAAGACGTCCAGAAGTACGATGCACCTCCTGCTGATCCTAAATCAGTAGTCGAACAAGGCTACGCCCGTGCATACGTCAATACAGCACATGATGCTACTGAACGTATGGATGGAGATACAGTTCTCAATGATGCTGCTGCTCAGAACCCTGAGGCTGTAAAAGCCTACATGGATCGAGGTAGCGATGTATTGTTCAAGCGTGAATACGCCATGACTGCATCACAAAACCTTCAACCTGTTATTGACCAAAGTAACTTCTGGAACTTCAAAGAACCCTTCTTTGGTACTGACGTCAAGATTGCTAAGATTAATACTTACGATCTCAAGCAGTTAGCTAGTCTTGGTTTCTACGAGTCTGCTATGCTTAGAGGTAACGTACCCGGTGTCAGTCGGTTAGGTTTTCTCGGAAACGTCATGGACGAACAAGCCAAGGAAATCCTTAAACTCCCTGCTCCTGAGTTCCAAAAAGAATTCGATAAGATCAAAGATAACCTGTCAGCATCTGAACCACAGCTAGCACAGCAGTGGGCACAGAGTGTCGCAGGTATGAGTACGTCTCAGAAGTTTGTCTATAATGCTACAGAAGTAGCTAATCTAGCACAAGCCGGAGCGGCTCTTAAGGGTTTCAAGATAGCTTCTGGGATAGCCCGAGACAATCAACTCAAGATCGGTGGAGACTTATCTCCCGGTGCTGACGGTGTATACCGTCCTACAGGTCCTACCGAACCTCCTGCAGGCGGTGGTGGGGCTTTGGTTCCAGTACAGCAACAAGCTGCTAAGGCTGTAGATGACATCGTTAAGTCAGCTAACGTTCCTCAGATTACTAAAGCTAGTATAGCTGAAGGTGCTGGTGACGTAAAAGAAGCTGGTGTCCAGAAAGCACTCAATAGTGTCACTGAACCTAATCCTACTAAGGATGCTGTTGACACGCTTTTCAGTTATCTCCGTTCTGACTTAGAAGAAAACAAAGCTAATCCCGGTAATCTTTCCCGAGAAGAACACACTAGGTTGCTTGATGCTGCCGCTGGGTTTGAAAAGAATACCATCGACCTCGTAGTTAACTCTAGTAAGGTAATGCGTACTCCAGCTATGGCTGAAGACGGTTTCCGTCAAGTTGCTGATCGAGTTAAGACACTATTCCATGGACGTGAAAGCACGATCATGGATATCCAAGCACGTCCCGGGCCTCTTGGTGATGTCGTGTTGTTTGATGTCCACATTGGTAACTACGGTGCAGTCCCGTTTAGTTCTTATGAACTAGCTTCTAATCATGCTAGTATCAACGGGTATCCTATTGAAGGTATCCAAGGACAGGCAGGGAGTAAGATTTACTTCCCTGCATCTGCCATCCTGCAGAAAGACTACTCTGATCCTGATAAGGTGACTTATAAGCCTAGGGCTTTTGAGATTAAACATTTCGATGACAATGACGTCATCCTTAATACAGATGGGGTTGAAGTCCAGCAGCATGCTAATCCTGAACCCGGTTTAGTTCCTTATGATCTTAAGACTAGGAAGTTCGGAGAACCTCTTACTGAAGAAACTGCCCGGATTGAACAGCAAGGTCTTGGTTTCCGTATTGTCATTACTAAACCGTTTGATGAAACTCAGACGTTTGTTCGTGATAATCTTATCGGGGCAAGAACTACTAGCCTGAGCAATGCCTCCGTATCTCCTATTAGTCAGGCCAGTAATGTCCTATTCGGTGTAGGTGGATATGTCCGTAATCCTTACGACACATTGTCTAAAGCTGAGAATGAGAACCGAGCTAAGACTGTCTTTGGACAGACTAAGTTCCTCAATGTAATCAAACAAGAAATCGCTCCTGTAGAAGCTATCTACAAGGGTATGCTCGGTGATGGTAACGTCCTCATCGAGAAGCCTCTGTCGTATGTCGGTACTGTAACTGGGGCTAACCGTATGGTTGCTGAACAGTTCACACGTGCACTCGTGGCTAGTCAAACTATGCCTGATCCTAAGACTGCACTGCCGGGTTACTACATGAAGACTCCTGCTGAGATACAGTTCTTCTGGGAAAGTAACTTCAAACGTCCTGCTACATTTAAGGAACAGCAGGCTTACCTAGCTATTGGTAGGTTGGATCATTTCGATCACATCCTACGTCAGGCTAGTGAATACAAATATAAATCCCGTGTTGGTGTTGAGACTTGGAGTTTCACTACGGTGAAGGATGGTCAACAAACTGTCTCTCCGGAGTTTGATGCCAAGCAACTAAAGAAGGTTCCTCCTGCTACTGATGATGTCATGCTTATTCATGGTGTCGATGGCAGTGAGACTTACTTTCATAAGATGGGTACTACACGCCAGAACGACTTCAGGTCAGATGTCTTAAAGGGTAAGTTCACTGGCGTTGAAATCTATAACCCTGAACTACGTCCTATCGTTAGATATGACGAAGACGGAAATGTCCTCCGTATCCGGTATGTCTTCAGTAATAACATGAAGAGCAAGCCCCTGACGTATGACCAGATTGGTTACCGAGGTGGTGGACACTGGGAATACGATTACGAACACGCAGTCAAGCAAGCTATCATCCGTCCTCAGAAGATTGGTAATCGTTTTCAACATATCTATGAAGGTGATGCGACGTTTGGCTTCGTATCTAACCGTGCTATGGGAGAGGACTTCGCTAAACACATGAATGAGATCGCACGTCTCATTCGCAAGAGAGATACAAAGGGTGCTAAAGCCTACGCTAAGTCTGTATTCGATATCGAGTGGAAAGACCTCTACTCAGGCTTTAGACCCAGTAAAAATCCTAAGACTGGAGAAATCCAACCTGCTCGTTTCAGTACTGATCCTCGTCAAGAGTTCCGTGTTGTCTCGATGGGTAAAACTATATTCCAGTTGGATAAGAACCTCGAAGAGAAATACACAAAGACTGATCCTAAGACAGATGCAGTCAGTTCGACGTTTGTCGATGGTACTCGTCATGGTTCATTGGCTCGTAACTTCCAAGTTGCCTTCAGTCAAGCCCGTGAGAGTTACAAACTCCATGAACCTTTCAACGTAGGTACTAACGAGAGGCCTTTCTATCAATTCCGCCCTGCGAAGCTGACTGATCCTATCTCGACGATGACACGTGCTCTCAATCGTATCGTCAACAGTACTTACATGGATGACATGAAGATCACTGCTGTTGAACATTGGTTAGAAGAGAACAAGGGTTTGCTTGATGCCAGTATTCAACAGATCAGAGCTAATCCTTTCTACTACTTCAATGAAGGTAAGTTCAAAGCAGACGCAGATACCAACAGGAAGCTTCTCGCCCAAAGTAATCGTTATAAGATCAAGGAATTCGTAGGTCAGCCTTCTACCATCGATGTAGCTATTCAAGGAGTTAAACAAACTCTCTCGGATGCTCTATATGAACTTGGAAGAGATCGTGCTGTTGATAAACTCGATAAAGCTATCGAAGGTAGCACAAGTACTTCTAAGAGAGTAGCTCTGCGGACTGTCAAGGCTCCGTTAGTTGCTCCTGAATGGATGCTTGATCGTCTCAGTAATCCTGTCGACTTTGTCAGAGGTATGGCATTCCACCTTAACCTTGGGATGTTCTCACTTAAGCAAGTCGTAGTCCAGAGCATGGCTTTTACAACCATCTTTGGTTTGGCTGGTTTTGATGCCGCTACTGCAGGGTCCTTCGGTTCATGGATGCACATCTGGAGCTTAGTTAATGGTAAACCTGAAGTACTTGCACATCTTGATCGCCTAGCTACTAACTTTGGTTGGAAGCCCGGAGAGCTTACTGAAGCTCGTAGAATTCTATTAAGAACTGGCTTCGGAGCTATCGGTAACGAAGTCTCTCTGGACAACGGTCTACATAAGCAAAGCTTCTTCCGCAACGACATTAAGACACTTGGCTCTATAGGCCAGATACCCTTCAATGCTGGTAACCTCAATGTACGCTTCGGTGCATGGTATACAGCCTTCAGGGAGTTCCGTCGTGCTAATCCTACGATGAAGATCGGTCCTATCGAAGAAGGTAAGATACTCTACCGAGCTAACTACCTCAATACGTTGATGACTAGAGACGCTAATACAGTTCTTAACAAAGGACTTATTGGTGTTCCTATGCAATTCTATGACTACATGAAGAAAATCATGGATGTCTTCTGGGGTAAAAACCTTGCTGATAACTTCCAGACAAGATTGGTTAAAGACAAAGACGGTGTCTATCGTCCGTCAGAGAATAGCCGTCTTAGAGATCGGATGTATGTTCGTGCTAGGATGATGGTGCTCTATGCGATGTTAGGTGGTGCTGCAGGCTCTACAGGTGTTACAGGACTGCCTCTCGGAGACATCATCAGAAACCATGCTATCCAAGGAACACTTCCCGGTCAAGGTGGAGAACCTTACGTCCCCGGAGCCAGCCTACCCTCTACGTTAATTATGGAAGGTACGGTTAGTACTCTTCTGTCTTATGCAATAGGACACGGTGATCTTCAGAAAGGTACGTTCTATAACTTCAACAGTCGCTTCAATCCCAACGGACTGCAGGTAATCAAAGACTTGATGTCTGAAGACCCGAAGTTCTGGAAGATTGTTCTTGGTGCTTCTGGTACTACAGTCGGTAAGGAAATAGCAAGTCTACGTCCGTTTACTAATGCCATTTACTCGATGATAGAAGGTAATCCTGCTAAGGAAGCTTGGCCATTAATGGCTGATGATTGGATTGCTCCACTGAGTGTCGCTAACAGTTGGAGTGATTATCGACGTCTCCAGTATGCTCTTGCTTATGGTAAGTGGCTGGATAGTCACGGAAGACCAACATCTGATGTGTCTAAGGTAGATGCTTTCTTCCGTACTATCACAGGACTGACTGACCAACGTATTGAAGACAAACGTATCAAGGATACTTCTCTGAAAGAACGTACAGCATTGTACGACGAAGGAGGTAATGAATACCTCGAACAACGTCGGCTGGCTGAACAGGCTGTCATGAATAATGACAACAAACAAGCAAACGATTACAACAAACGTGCATTCTTTGCACTGACTAGTCGTAACATCCCTATAGAAGCTTGGGGTAAGTATCTTGCCAGAGATGCCTCGATGAACAGAGATACATTGACTACTACAGATGAACGTTACTTCTTACAGTTCGTTCCCACCGATAAACAAGAAGCTTATAGAGAAGCTTTCCGTAAATCAATCAAGAAAGACCAATAATTCGTGGCAATTTTCAATCCAGAGGTAGCTAAAGCTGATGACAAGATGCCGAACTACTTCAAGTATTCGGATAGTATTTCTCAGCCTAAAGCTGATGAGTCTGGCGGCATAGCTCTTAAAACTATCGGTCAAGGTATCGAAGGTGTAGCAGAACTCGCAGACAGTACTGTCAAAGGTGTCATTAAGAGTGATGTCTACGATAGAGTAGATAAAGAACGCCAAGACTTCACTAACGTTCTAACAGCTACTAAGAACTATGGTGCTGGTGCAGCGGCGGTACCCGGAAGTAATCCCGGTGCTCCTGCTGATGGTGCTGAAGGACCTACGAATGCTCCTGTAGACCTTATGGCTAACACTCAGGCTAATGTTCCTAACGCTATTAACCAAGGCATCGCTAGAGCAGGTGTCATTCAAGCAGGACTAGATGGCAACAAGATTAGTCAGACCACGTATTATCAACGTCTGGGCGACATCGCGAAAGACCTTAGAAGCACCTACCCCGGATACCGAGACTACATCGACCAGCAAATTAGTCACATCACAGGAGTAACTCCTGCTAATGCTTACATCGACAGCATCATCCAAGACATTTCACGTCAAGGAACGACTGCTGCGAAGGAACACGACTACTGGCGTAACAAGATCGTCGAGAGTGGCTTCCCTGATAATGACAAAGTCTTAGCTGAATTTGAGAAGACTGGTAACTACCAAAAGGTAGCCCAGTATCTCGCTGATAACAATGGTATCAGAAGTAGCCTCGCTCTCAAGAAAGCAGCCTTCGAAGCCAACCAGAATGACCAGACTGGGACACTCAAGACTGCGACAGATTACGCCAACAGTGTTGCATTGACTGCAGCTACGACACACTTCTATAATTCACAGAAGTACACCAACGGTGACATGTCTCCTGCAGATATCGCTGATAAGATGGCTGATCTTTCTTTGCATCCTGAGAAAGCTAATGATGAAGCTTATCAAGGTTTAGCTGAGCGTTACGCCGCCCTTCACGTACAAGCTTATAATCAAACGATGCGTGCATTGACCGTACGTCCTCAGAAACCTGATGGTACGTATGGTAAATCAGTTGCTGATGCTATAGGACCTGATGCCACTAAAGGTATTGTCGATAAGACTATCGGTGGATTGTTTGATAAGACTAGGGAGCTAATCGCTGATAAGCAATTCTCTCCTGCGTATCATCTCCAGAATGCAGCTACTGCTATAGTCAATAACAAACAGTTCTCTGTCCTTAACTCTCCGACTATTGGAGCTACAGTCCAGACTTACACAGTCATTAATAAATTAATGCCTAACTTTATTCCTCTGCTGCAGGGTAAAGCCCTTGGTAATAATTTGGATAAAGACTTAAGTGATCTTGTGACTCAACAGAGTGCACAAGCCGTAGCCCAGACTGGTGGTAAATACTACGGAACGGATGGTCAGATATATTCATTTAAACAAAGTATGGACGAACTCAAGCAGGCTGGTAATATCTCAGGAAATCCTGTCCCCGGACAAGCCTACAAGAACCTCATAGAAATTAGACAGACGTTGTCTGAACCTACTGCCTCCCCTCAAGCTATCAAGAACGTCGTCAACTATCTTTATGATCCTAAGGTCAATAAAGGTACGATGAGCCAGTTGATGGATGACTACTACGATCCTGCCAAGGGTGGTATGGTCAAGGGCAGAAGCTCAGCATTCGCCGATCTTACTGACCAAAAGGTCACCCAGTCCATCTGGACTAGAGGTGATAAGTCAGACTGGAATAAGTATTCTGCTTGGAGTAAAGGTGAGTTCGCAGACCAGTTCGGAAGTAATGTCCGTGACCTCAACGAGACTGCTGCACAAGGTAACTTCCGTGTAGGCTGGAATGCTGAAAAGAAAGAATTGACACTAACTAACAAAGATGGAAGTCCGTTACATGGCCTGCAAGAAACTATGGTCAACCTGCCATATCGTGCAGTTACTAACCTTAACAGTGGATTACGTAATATCGCTAACATTGCTAAAACCGAGGGGACTAACGTAGACGCTTATCTCTTCAAGGTTCTCCGTGACAACGGGTTTACTCCTACGAAGGAGATTGACGGAGTCCCTGCTCAGATTATGCGCTCGTTGATTACAGCTAATGGTGGTAAAATCAAGGACGTACAAGCCCCTGTGAGCCGCTTCGCACCAGAGCCTGACTATTCCCTAGGTTCGTTTTTAAACGCACCAGCGGGCTCCGTAGAGCCTCCTAGGCCTACTCTAGAGCCATACCAGACACGTGGTATTATCTCTGGAAACCTGTCAGACCAACCCATTGGAGCCCCAATAAGGACTAACCAGTAATGGCTAGAAACTACGCCAAAGAGAATAAATGGGAGTCTTCCCCAGAACAGAAGAAACGACGTGCAGCCCGTGGACGTGCACGATATAAAGCCATGAAGAAAGGCTTAGTTCATAAAGGTGACAAGAAAGAACTCGACCATGTCGGTTATCATCCTACTGGTAGTCTCGATCATGTACCTACGAAGGTGACTTCGCGTAGAGCTAACCGTAAACGTCAACCTCCTCATAAAGGATATAAGACATGATCGGTACTGGTATGGGTCATCTCTTTGACGACGAGTTCCAAGCTGCTGCACATCCGTGGTATATCAGACCTGAGGATGTCGATGATACTATGATTAAAACACCTAACGAATTAAATACTGATAAAGCTCTGGAAGGTGCTGAATTAGACCCGACGACCGGTCTGGGCATCGACATTTAGCTACCAATCTAGGAATTTAGGCACAAAAAAAGCCCCCTCCGTAAGGAAGGGGCTTTAGTTTTGTTAGGTGCTAGTCTTGTGCCAGCTTACCTTGATTCTTACTGAGCGGTAGTCGTTGCCACCGTCGGAGTCCACGCTTCGAACGTCTCAACCGCAGCCTTCATCGCAGCGGCATCACCAGACATAATCGTGTCACGAGCAGTGTTCATCTGGGCTTCCAGATCATACAGAGCAGCTTCGTAGCCCTTGTAGTCAGGCTTCGGACCATTCCAGACGATACCGTACTGATAACCCCAGTACCAATTGTCCAGCTTGCCTTCGTCCTTGAACTCGTCGTAACGCTTCTGAATATTCTTGTCGATGGTGTAATCACCAGCCTTGATGGCAGCGATTGCATCGGCGAAAGTCTTCGGGGTGTTATCGACGTGAAGGTTAAACAGCTTCTCCAGCTTGGAACACTGGGGATAACGAGCATTCTCCAGACGACCGATGAAGTAATCACGCTGGACAGCAGCGTCAGTCTTGGCAGTCGAGACGATAGCGGTAGCATTGTTTTCATTGTAACGCATTGGGGTTTTCCCTTCTTGTTTTTTACAGCCCCATTTAAATTTGGGTGCTGCCGTACACGGTGGAGGACACTCCACACATGGCACTGCCGTAGGCAAAGGTGCTAAATAAAAATAAGGTTCTGGAACATTAGCTGCTTCTAATGCAGCTTTGGCTTTATAAAAATCATTAATAGACAATTTAGCTTCCGTAGATTTATCACGGGGTTTATCACACCCTTTACAGTCAAAGTCAAAACAATTCATAGATTTTCTTTCTTGAAATTCTTTATACTTACGGTAATTAGTTCTTGCTTCGGTACGTTTCTCACCGAAGTATCTTTGTCGAATATCTAAATATTCTGGCCAATCTAACATAATAACCTCAAAAGAAAAGAGGAAGAGCTTAGTGGAGCAACCCTATGCCCTTTCGGGTGGTGTTAGCTCCTCGACTCTTCCTCTTAGTACTGTAACCAACCACACACGGTGATTTCGTGGCAACGCCGAGTAAATTACAGTACGTGGACGTTGATTGTATCAGTGGACGGTGATGTGGTCTGCTTCATCTGCTGCGATGTAGACCGTGGTTTCCTCAGATGAGGTTTCACCGTTACTGGGGTCGAAGGGGACTTCGACACGATTACCGTCGGCGTCGGTGACGTAATACTTGACGTCAGAGATGACACCAGTGACTTCAGTTTCGCCCATAGGCGCAGTAGTGTGTTCATTCATGTTTTTTCCTTTATTGGGACTAAATGTCCTAAATAATTTATTGTTATTAAAATTGGAGTTATCGAAATTAAGAATGGACGATGACTTCGGGCTCCCTGTTAGTGATGATGTTGAATAGGATGGGACGTGCTCCGTCCATGTTGACTTCACCGAGAGACAGAGAAAGGATTTCTTCGTCGTCTCGAACGATATTGAGAGTATACAACAGACTAGAGATAGCGTCTTTAATCGTGTTGTCGTTGAGGTAAATCTCGATGTTCCGGGGCTGACGCATCTTGTAACTCCCTCTCTTGGAGCAACTTGAATACAGGTGAAGCATTCGGGTGAATCTTCTTGGTACGCTTAGCCTTGATGGCTAGACGTTCCCCGCGATTAGCGGGATGCTTAGTCTTCTTAATCATCTAAGTCCAACGGTTGTACGTCAGGTAAATCTATATAACCTTCCTCTACGAGAAAGATCAGTAATTCTTCTTCAGTTTTATCGTTTAGTTCTAAAAGTTCAGTTATAGAATAACAGTCTAGAATAGCAGAGTAGTCAGTCAGCGAATTCTTCTTTCTTAGAACCGTTTGGACCACCCATGCCAACAGGAATACCTAGAAAGTAGTAGAAGGTCCAAACATGCCAACCCCCTCCGTTGTAAAACTTAACCTTTTTCAAGGTTCCTTTCCAAGTCCATTCTTCTTCCATTAAAACCACCCATGTGTCCATGCGTAGGCGATACCGAAAGCAGTCTCGACTACTAGTGTTCCGATGACTCCCGCAGCAGCCCCTGCCCAGTACATGGCAGTCTTCATGTCGTTGTAGTCTTCATCAGTGTACCACAGAGGTTCTTGGTTGTCGTTTAGTCCGTAATTTCTTGCCATGTCGTTTTCTCTTAGTCTTGGGTTTAGGTGGTACTATCCAGCCGGGATACTCAGCTATAAGGTATTCGTAAGCTCGTCTAAGTAAATCTGCCCCAGCATCTTTACGGTGTCTTCCGACGATATATCGGTTACAATGGATACACAGCAATCCACGGACGTGCCCGGAGTAGTGATCGTGATCGATTGAAAGTCGATTTCGAAACATCGAAGAATGGCGTTGACAAACAGCGCAGCATCCTTTTTGTTGGTCATAAAGCTGATCATATTGCTGCTCCGTAATGCCGTACTTACGGAGAAGGTGTCTACTCCGCGTCGAGTTCTTCAAGCTTTTTATTCAATTCGTCTAGCTCTGCCTTGCGGGCGGCGTACCTGTCAGACGTCGGGTAGCGAGCACACGCCTTTACTAATTCGTCTCTGCGCTGGGTCCAAATAAACCTCCATGCATTCTTCTGGTATTTCTCAAACATTTTCTAGCTTTTCAATCTTGTCATTTAAACTATCTAATAGACGTTCTCTGGCAGCTTCGCGGTTTTCCCAAGTACCGTGTTCTTCACGAAGCTTTCGATTGGCTTCTTTCAATTGAGTGTTTTGTTTAACAATGTTTTCGATAGCTTTATTAAGCTTCTTTAAACGATTAAATATAAATGTATACTCAGCACCAATTTCGGCTATATCCATAATATACTCTAATGTAATGTCTTTGTCAACTCTGGTACGTCAGGAACTCTAACTACTCTTGTAAGGTAGGCAGGTCCATTTGCATAGAGGAAAGTTCTAAGATTTGGGAAGCAGCAATGTTTGTAAGCTGAATAAGATGCTCGCACGTCGAGCTTCTGATTGCCGGACTTCCCATCCGCAACCGTTCCGCAATTGCAATCAGGTGGGCTAGGTCTTCCAACATACTCTTTGTACAATTCAATTCTACTTCTAATTGAGTTCGATCTAATTTTGTGTTCATATAATGCGAGATGTCCTAGTTGTTTATCTACTGCGAGAAGGTAAGCGCGGTCTTTAATGCGTACCAATGGGTCATCCAGAGAGGCCACAGTGTACCCGTCGAGCTGATCCAAATACCCAAAAGGATCATCCTGAGAGATCGTCTTGTCACGAAACTTGAGAAAGCTACGGGAAGCAGCAGATTTGACATCAACGATACAACCGTCAATGACACAATCCCTGTGCCCAACCACGCCGTCAAGAGTGAGTTCATCTTGCTCTCCTGTGACTTCATGTCCCGCAGCTTTAGCAAGACCGATTATCATATGCTCGATTATGTGCCCGAAGGTGAACTTAATCTTTGCATGTGGAGGAAGGGGTTCGGCAAGCTCTGGTCGATTGACTGAATACCACAACTGGCATGGACACTTCGGTCCGAGGGCGGACAGACGTAGACCACGCCGTGGTTGCTTTCTGAGGGAAGTCTGGACAGCGCTTGCAATGTCAGCACCCATATTGGATGCGAGAAAATCGGTGATACCATCTTCGCCTCCAACGAGTGAGTAGATGTCAGGTATGAGGGTATTTATGTTAGGCAACGCCGAAAGTTCCGTCCTTGATTTCTATGTAGTCGATTGCATGTCCTTGGGTGTCATCGAAGACGCCCACAACGAGACGCCCGGTCCGCCACGCATAACAGTCAAGGTCAGTTCTCCCGCCCTTAGGCCCATGCCAGACGTGAGGACCATCTTCGAATTGGTGGTGTCCGTGGACGACGTGTTTGCCTTTCCAGCCACCTGCGGTACGTTTGTCATACAACATCCAAATCATTTGTTCCCGCAAGTGTTTCTCTTTGTGAGAGAATTTAGAATTTGGGGGAAGGTTCATATTGTCCTGTGGGATGCCTGCGTGGACGAATACTTGTTTCTCTGTCTCAAAGTATAGAGGAAGGTTTTTCATCCATTCGATGTGAGCTTTAGGCACGACATCGTATGCATGGATGGAATAAGGTGCGCCGCCCCAGCCATAAGACTGTAGAGTTGCGTCTCCACCATTACCCACCCACCAACCGGGCATCAAAGGCGTAGTTATTGTCTCAACCATCATAGCCTCATGGTTTCCTTGAAGACACACAGAATCCCCTGTACGTCCCATGAGATGTTCGATGGTCTGCATACTCTTGGGGCCACGGTCAATGTAGTCACCGAGAGTAATAATCTTGTAGTCGTCTTTGCCAGCGTGATCGTAGATTTTGTTGATAGCCTCCAACAACAGATCATACCGACCGTGTAGATCAGCTATTGCGTAGTATTTCATATTACAGGTTCCAGATACGCATTTCTTCGGCTTGTTTAACCTTGAATGCTAGATTTTTCAGAGTATCTTCAGCCATGCTTTGAAGTCGAGGATCGTTGCCGTCATACTCTCCGGCTGCGTTACCGTTTTCACAGTATTCAATTACGAGTTCACAGAGAGTTTGGACGTCAGTTTTGAATTCTAACTTCATTTCGGCACCACCAACATTGCTTGGTAAAGATGACCAACGAAGGGATAACTAAGAATACCAATGATGAACCACTCGATGTGTTTAAGCTGTGGTCCTTTACTCTCTGGTTTCTTGTCGTCCTTCTTCTTCAGTTTAGCCTGTTCCTCTAGGAACTTCTCCAGCATTTCAGTCTCTTCTTTCTTCTGCCGAAGTAGCTCAACTAGATCAAATTTCTTCTGTTTCTGTCCCTTGCCAAAGCGCTTAGCTGGTTTCACAGGGACGTTCTTTTTGTCGAAGTATTCAAGGAGAGCGACAATCTCTCCGTACGAACCTTTTGCCATGTTAATCTCCGTCCGGGGGTTTGGGGCGGGGAGCAGAGCTTGTCATGCCCCCCATCGTTACCCCTCTTTGTTAAGGAGGTTGTCCCAGTTGCTTACGGAGTATTAAAGAACTCCAGCGAGAGGGAACTGCGATGAGGTAGTACTTCACGTGTGTCATATTCATCTCCCACGATGGATGAATGGGGTAGTTCGTGTGCTATCAGCAACTCCATTTCGTGGTTCACGCTAATCTGGCGTTACTAGAGTTGAGGTAGAGCTTGTCATACCGGACAGTCATTTGTGCTTGGTTCGGGTGTTTGGTTAACACTCAGTCGAACACTCTCTGCAGATATAGTCTTCCATGTTATCCGGCGTTTATGCTTAACCCAGAGCTAGTCATGGTTTGGGACATAGAGCTATGTAAGAAGCCCATCCACACAGACGGTTGAAAGACATCCTACGCCTTCGCGTGGGGCAGTCCCCCTAATCTTAACAGAGTAGCGGTGATCCCCTGTTTGCTTTGTTGGCCACTTCTTACCAACGGAAGACTTATGTACGGGGTGTTCTCTGCGAATGTACGCAGTATGTGACCCAAATAGAGAAACAGTCTACCGGGCGTAACCGACGTGACTAGGTATTAGATACCCAGACGGATCAGTTCTTCCTGTATTGATTTCGCTGTTCGTCGTCGCAAGACTTGCAGTTCACCACTGCACACAGCGGGGTATGCTACAGGGCCTTGTCCTTCCAGTCAAACGGTATATGACAACCCAATGGGCCATGCGTTCAACCACGGGCCACGGTTTCTGCGGAGAATGTCACGCAGGTCCTGATGCGTTCGAACAGTGCTCCTGCTCTACCCAGCGGTAGGGCCAAAGCCTAAGGGCTAGAGTAATCGGTTGACACCTTTCTGTAGTGTCGGTTGTTTTCCATTATCTGAGCTACGGACTAGACGGGAGATTTGAACCTCCATACAACCACTGATGGGTTTCATGCCATCTAAGCTTGCGGGCGTGGCGGCACTCGTCTCTACATCCTTTAAGCGGAGGGACCGTACCAGAGCTAGTCATGGCCATAAGCCTTATTCTCCTAGGTAAGACGTACCCTTCGTCTAACTTTCACCTGTGCAGAATAACATCTTCTATGGATACCCTATGTAATTAACTTACAGGCTATACCTGTAGAGTTGGGCTCTCCTGTCCTCTACGTTAACGCCTAAGGGCAATTCTACACTGCCGATGTACTTCGTTTGATGAACTCGTCTCACTGACGTTTCATCCAGTCCATACATCACCCTCTACCTCCCCGATGGGATTAAGAGTTTCAACGAGGACTTCTCAGTGCTGTCTACCAGAGCTAGTCATGGTTGGTGTTGGACGTAGCGTTTGCTCACTACCGTAGTCTCACTTTCCGAAGGGGAGACCACCCACCGAAGTAGGAACTGTAGGTGTTGCTGACTGTTAACCGGCGACCCGGACGTACATCGATATACACCTTGGTGTTCCCTGTTTTAGCCTCCGTCGGGTAACACAACGGGACTCCCTGACCTACGGAGTATGCAACGTACACCTGATACGATCACACCTGTACGTTGGGGTGAACCTCAACGCTTTGGACGCGGAGGCTCGGCTCTTCGTCAGCCGATTGCAAGTCGGTACACAGCGTTCGTGCTATCCGGAGATAGCTTACTTGCGTGTGATGTACGCCTTTCGGCCAGACAATACCTTCAACCCGGTCCACATCCGAGCGGAGACCTAGTCATCCTGCGAGGTAAAGGTCTTCTGCATTTGTACTGACGAAAACTAAAAGTGGTAGTCACAGGAAATACTCTGTGCGTTTAAGACTTCCCAAGGCTCTTGCGATAACCTTACTACCAAGTAACAAATTAAAAGACTTCCGTATAGCAGCCACCATCCTGAGTATCTGCCGATAAGCAAGCAGATTGTATATATCTCTACATACACCAGATAACCGATGGATTTTTAAATAGCTTTTAAAGTTAACAGTTGAGCGTTCAAAATCTGAACTTTGAATGCTAAGCGTTAAGCTTTAATATGTGGAGTCGAACCACAAGACCCGTAGGTCTTTTGCCGGTTTGCTAACCATAAGCAACTTGATTAAAAGTCAAGACCTCTTAAGGAGGTTAATCTTTGCTTATTGTTTTCTCACTTCGCTATAGAAAGTAATTGATACTGTGGAGTGGTCTCCAACTTAACCCTTATATCCCCCGTCGCAATGCTCAGGGAGTCCACAGTATGGGTTTAAATATTCAAAAGAACAGTAGCATTCTTGAGACTAAGCTGACCATCGAGTTGACCAAGGATATTCTTCATTTGTTCCTTGTCCTTCGACAGCTTGGCTTCGTCGATGTTAACGACGATATCAGCAGCTTTCTCGGTAGCTGACTTGTCGTTTCCCCAAGTGTATGACTTGCCTTGCACGCTGGCTCTCGCCTGCGCCAGACGACCTGTCAGGCTGTTAAGGAAGCGTTCACGGCCGGGTGCAATCTCACGTCTCCAGATCAGCCAGTCAGCAATAGGCTTCTCGACACCCTCAATGGAGATCGTAGTGTCTTCGTTTGCCTTCTGGATACCGACGCGGAGAGCGACGATACGTGCTTCAAGATCGGAGACAGCCTGCTCTGCTTCAAGGACAGCCTTGGCAGAACCACCGTCCTTCTCAAGCGGGTCCTTCAGGCTATCCAACCGGAGTTGGTAGCTTTCAATGAACTCCCGCTTGCTTTGGATACGCTTAAGAATAGTCTTAATTTCAGCTAATGCTTCAGTAATAGTCACTATATACACCTATATTTAATATCAGGATTATCTTTAAATATTGACTTTAAGTTCTTTTCAACTCGAACTCCGGCTGCTTCACATTCTTCTTTGCTTTCAAATTCTACAGGTTTCCACCAAAGACAACATCCGAGAATTACAAGAATGAATTTCATCACCAAGGGTCCTGTTCTGGAGAGGCAGCCAACTCTTTGATGTTAGCAGCTTCTTCTGCGGTTAATGATTTATCGGGATCATATGGTACGAGATGATCGATACGAATACTATCCCATCGTGCAGCCTTAGCCTTACCACCTGAAGGTGTACCGTGTTGGTAGACCTCTAGGCGAATAGTAGCGTCGCTGTCTCGTCCTATCTTAGTTCCATCCATGGGTTGGCCGGTGCTGTCAATCACCTTAGGAGCCGTAAAAGCTACGACCTTACCACGCATCATCTTAGTAGGATCACGACTGAATGATATATAGTATTGATTGTCTTCGTCCTTCTTCCATGTGTTCTTCACACCTTGGGTTTGAAGGTCCATGATGATCTCACGGGAGGCAGGGGTAGGGTAGAAGGTAACTGCCCACTTCTCGAATTTATTAAATGATACTGCGTGGATGTACTTGATCTTACCTTGTACGTCCACCATTTCGGTGCTAGCCATTAAATAGAAATATCCTTAGTCTTACGCAACCCGGTTACAGAAAAACCTGTAGCTTCGGGGAAATCTTCTTTAGCAAGAGTAATCATTTCATACTCTGCTGACTCTTCGTCATCCATGTCAACGACATACGGATAACGCATAACTACTTCACCTTCATAAACTGGCATCAAATTTCTCACAATAAATTAATAGACGTTTCGAACCTAACCACTCACCAGTGGTTTTTAAATACATATCAAACAATTCTATTTGGTCCTCCTTGTTCCAGATGGGTTCACACTCAATGTGTGTAAGCCCAATTCGTAGCGATGGTGTAGTCTTTGGCTTTGTCATTCCAGTAGCTCCCAGCTAACGGACATTTCAAACCTAGTTGTTCCCCTGCCCACTCAATAGACCTTGCTCTGATCTTAGCAATCTGCAGAGCTATCGTCATGTTGTTGGGACATTCGTCTTGGTTCTCGTCATGAATAAGATTTACAGGAAGACCCTCTAACGCTAATACTTGCGGATGTGCCCACACGGCAGCTTTCTTCATAACAATCGCTTCACCGTTTTGGAGATAGCCTGACATTGCAAGATGTCTGCGTGATCCCTCGGTATCTCCGGGGATGCGTACCTTGCGACCGTCCAGTCCTTCAAACCAGCCTCGTTTCGCATCTCTAGGAAACACTTCTTCACGAAGCAACTGCCACCCACCGTACCGAACCAACAGACGATCAAGAGCTTCTTTTGCTTCTTCCTTTGAGCATCCAAGTATCTCAGCGAGCTTATCAAGTCCGGCTCCGAGAAGCAATGCGTAAATGAACCGTTTGGCTGCATCTCTAGTCTTACACACACTGCCGAGAATTGATTGGTTAAGCGAATGCGGATCGGTCTTGTCATCTTTCTTCCCTTCGACTAAAGCGCGAGTAAACTCGGGCTCATTTATCAAATGAGCAAAGATACGTAGTTGGATGCCCTCAGCATCAACACCTACGAGCAGACGGTTCTTAGGGGCACACCACAATGAGCGGAGTTCCTTACCGAGAAGCTTCTTCTTGCCTGCGGTGTCGAATTCATTAGGGATATTGGCAGTATTGGGATTTTGGTGGGCCATCCGGTGTGTCCATGCACCGATGCCCTGAAAGCGTCCATGGATACGTCCGTCTTCTTGGACTAAATCCAACCACTCTGTGAGTGTTCGACGTCGCGCCTCTAGTAGTATTCGTTTAGCTAGAGTTCTTGCTGACGCGGGAGCTTTAGGAGGGAGGGTATCGAGATTAGCTTCATTGACTTTCCAGCCTGTCTTCTTCAACGATTGAAGCTTATCATACAACAGCTTCTTCTCGGTGTCAACCCCTTTCCTGTATTTTAATTGGTTGTACGTCCGTTCAGTATCGATATGTGTCTGAGTCCGGTCTACCGGAGACCACTTCGCTTGTGTGAGGATTTCGACAATCTGCTTGTGCGACGACGGATTAAAGCTAGTCCATGCGCAGCGGCAAAATGGCCCACCGTTATACTCAGATAGATCAGTACCATCCAACCACCGAAAATCAGTTCTGGATAACGTTCCATGCTTAGTCTCCTTAGGTGTGATCTCCCTTACAAGCTTGAGCTTAGGTGGAAACGCCTCAAGGATATCCTTATCAAGAATAGCGAGGTCAGCTTCGACTTTATCTAAAAGGTTGCGAGCTTTAACAGAATTAAAAGCAAAGCCATTGCTGTGAAGATCGTTGACGACCAACTGGAATTCATGCTCCAGTTTAATACTATCAACGTGTAAAGGATTACTAATGTATTTCTTGTATTTAAGATAAATCCGATGACAGATGTCCACATCTCGTACACAGTAATCCTCCATCTCTTGTGAATACTTACTGAAGTCTACGAACTTACCCTTAGGTATTCCGAATTCTTCACCGTAGTTTTCTATCGAATGTCCACTCCGGGAATAATCAATAAGTTTCGAGAGGATAAGCGTATCGTAATGTCGATTAGGATCAAGACAATCGTAACCCCAAAGGGCGCGAAGCACAACAAAATCATATCCGAGCCCGTTGTGACTAATCCATCTATCAACCTTCTCAGCGAAGGCAAGGAATGCATCTCTATCTCCTTCGTGAAATATATACCGTTGTCCGGTATCGATGTCTTTACAGACAGCGAGCCAGATGTGCTTCGGGTCAACGAGGGCATCTGCCTCAATGTCTATAACTATTCTCAAATAATCTCTCTAAAATAATCAAACACCCGCCCTAAGGCGGGCTTAACTTTATCAGGGCTTCGTTACGACCGTGTTACAGCCCTTGAAACCAAGGATGTTGTAACAATCGATGTGAACATGGTCGTAGATGTAGAGCGTTGCTGCTGCCAACACAGCGACGTAAACGATAGTGCGGAATACGTTCAAGCTACTTTCCTTTCGATGCCATTCATGAAGTGACGAAGTATCTCCTGCTCACCCTTAATCTCGATATCATAGATAGAGTTATTAAGGGTTCGCAGGTACGCGATACTTTCCCGGCACTGCCTCATGCAGTACCAAGTTGCGTGGTCAATCGGACCAATTACAATTCCCATAGCAGTCTCCTTGGTCACTTAAAGTGACTCTTGTTTTTCTACTCCTAGGACCACTGGAGGTTCAAACATATTCGAAAACCTCTGGGGATCAACAGGATAATTCAAAATCTTGCCATCAGGCAACCGCCATTCAAGCAGTACAGCCCAAGGCAGGTTCATAAATCTGATGAAATACTCATTGTAATCGACCTCTTTAGAAGCCCTGTGGCGCGTCCAAAAGTGGGTGCCTACTTCTTGTGCTGCCAACCAATTAAACTCATCAGTGGGCTTCCTAGGGCCTTCTGGAGGCATTCCACCGCCAGTCAAGACACGAAACTTAGGATACTTCGTTTGTCGAAGTTCTTCCTCTAAAGTATCCTCTGCTGTGCTCATTCCTTATCCTTTACTGCCCAATGAAATAATGGGTATTTATCTTCAAGTTGCTTCATGACCCAGCCTCGGAATACTCTCCCGAACCTCGACGGAAACTTCCCCGCTAGGAGAAGGACAAAAGTCATTAAAACTGCCTTCTGGGTTCTTTGGAATTTCATGGGTTTTCCCCATTGTTTTTAGTTGTTGAAGTTTGTAGTAGTCGGTGTTAGCAAGTACAATCATGGTGACCTCACGGCCTATGCTGTTTCTCAATCTCTGAGATTTCGGTGGCATTATAACCTAACTTAGCCAACGTTTGACGTAACTCTAATTCGTTTATAATACCAGCATTATACGCAGCAGTAGCATCGAGGTACATCTCAGTCTTTTCTTCCTGAGACAATCCATTAAGCCAGTTCATGTTCTTGCTCCCATACGGGTATGATTGAAGGGGACTCGATTGTACCAAACTCTTCACTAAGAGTATAACTAACCGGGTCGAACAACAACGTACCCGCTGGACCTGTTTTGGAGGCAGGTCTGTTCTTCGTAATCGTCATGTACGTCGTCCGCCGAGACCTGTCAGTCTCCGATGCAACGTCACGTTTGAGATCAATCCTGATGTGACAATTATTTAAAATCATACGGGAGCCTCTGGTCTGACCGAAGTCATTGACGTGACTGACCATAATCAGACCAAAGTCAAGCTCCTGTGTCATTATTTCGAGGCGGGCTGAGATGTATTCGAGGGCTTCCCTCTCACGATCTCCGCCAAGGCCAGCAACGGCCAGAGAAATAAGGTCGAAGTAAATCCAACGACAGCCACGGGCAGCAACGAGAAACCGAATAGTGTCGAGAAGGCTTTCTGGATTGTCAGAACCGAAATGACTGTAAATGTGCAGACGATCATCGGAGCGCACCACCTGCTTGAGAGCACTGTACGTCTCGCTAGGAGTACAACCGCTGTCTGGAAGGTGGACTGGACGGCGGAGTTCAATACCCGCCACTGCTTGAAGTAGTCTCTGCTTACTCTCTTCGAGAAAGATTGCGCCAATCGCATCGTCAGTTTCCTTCAGTTGGTGGTGAAGAAGGGTGTGCATGAATTCTGTCTTACCGACACCGGATGGTGCAGTAACAAGCACAACCTCCCCTGTCCTCAACCCGTAAGTCATTTGAGTTAAGGTAGGGAATGGATACGTAATACCCCATTTAGGTGGTACCGAAAGTTCCTTCTCCATCACATCCAACGAGGATATGATATTGTCCGGAAGGAACTTCTTGGCATTCCACCAGATGTTCCTTAGTTCGGACTCTTCTCCGTGTCGGAGGTAGTCGTTGGCGTCTTTGCGGTCGCCTCCGGGGAAACGAACGTCATATACTTTGTTGTAATCGAAGAGCTTAGCGACAGTAGCTGCAGCTTCCCTTCCCGGCTGATCTCCGTCAAACGCGAGATAGATGCGTTCAAAAGAATTGAGCCATGCTCGGTCGATACTGGCGTCCAGCTTACTAGAAGTAGAACTCCGCACAGACACCACAGGCGACTTAAGAACTTGCCAAAGCGATAGAGCATCTAACTCTCCTTCAGTTATGGTCACGTATTTGTGGCTGCCTGCCCCAAATTTATTACGACCAAACAGACCACCTTTAGCGATATCTCCGGTGGTCCTAAAACCTTTAGGTAATTCTCTAATCTTCATGGCACCATTAGGATACGGAAATCCTATAGAAATAGGCTTACCATCCGCATCTATCTTGGTTTTAGAATTGTAGAATTCAAATGTACTCTGATTAATTCCTCGTTGAGTTAAATACTCATACGTAGCTTTGTCGTCCAAGAAACCAATGCCCTCCTTGGGCTTATAGTAAGCACAAGCAAAGCAATACCCGTGTCCATCATCATAGACGCAATATGCATCTGAGGAAGGGCATGACGGACACGGGATATGTGCTTCGACGAGCTTACTCGAATTTGTAATAGTTTTCCAACCAGATTTTGGGATTGTCGAGTGAGTATTGATCGCACTCACGGATTTGCAGGAGGTCCCCGATCATGTCATCCCAGTACGACGGAATACCGACGTACATCCATGCTTCGACAGAACGGAAGTATTCGCGGGAGATTTCGGGAAGAGGACGTTCCTTGCTGAACTTCACCTGACGGTGCGGCAAATGGATCAATGTCCTGATGCGCTGGAACTGTACACCATTCTGGCGATGGATGTCAAGCTTTTTTATCCTCTGTGAGAAGATTGTATAAAGCTGGCCCTTGATCTTGGCCGGACGTGGACGAACACGGAAGTAACCACTCGGTTCGTAGTCCTTCGGCATCGGTATAGGAAAGCTGTGTTCCCCTAAATCCTTCTCGAACATCGTGAACTGTTCGAGGGTGAAGCACGCCGGATGCGTCGGCTTCGTACCTTCACGAGCAGCGTCTGCGATGAGATGATTGTTAATATTCCCCATCATCATGTCGTCAGGGATGAAGATATTCTGAAACTGAGATTGTTCGAGTTTCCAGATATCCGGAGTGAGGATGTTCTGTCTGTGCCATGACACAGCAGCTTCATCGACACCGTCAAACCATTTTCTTACTGCTTGAAGCATATTACCTCCATAGCGGACAAGGAAGGAGCGGCGGCTAATCCGCCATCACCGCCGCCCCTGAGACCTGTCAGAGGCATCTGACCGTCTCCACTACACTACGCTCGATTGAGTGTAGTGCCTAGCCGGTAGCAAACATCGAAGGCCGTTTCGTCTTCTGAGGAGGAGCTTCCCCTTCAGCCGTCTCGGTCTTCTCTGCCTTCTTCGTTCGATGGTACGCAATGATATTCCTGAACGACCATGCCATTACAGCCAGTCCTTCAGGCTTCGTCGTACCGAGATCGAGGAACATCCCGTAGTCCCACATCAGGAATTCATCGATGGACTTCAGGCCGAGTTGCTTCGCGAAGTCGACGAACTTCGCTTCGAGAGCAGCAACGACCTTCGGGTCCTCGACGATCTGGGCATTCTCGGCGATGAGTTTCTTCACCTCCGGCTTAGCCAGCATAGCATGGATATGCTTTCGTGTATCCGGCGACATCAGCGGAAGCCGCTCTGCCGTTACTGCCTTGTCCACGGGCTTGTCGTTGACCTTTTCCTGATTGACTTCAGGAATGTTGTCGGTGTCAAGGTCTTTCTCGCTGACGCGAGAAGGATTCTTGAGTGCCGGTAAACCTGCAGCACCCAAGCCGAGAGCTTTGACCTGAGCGAAGGTGAGAAGCTTGCCGGTATTGGGTTCGACGTAGTATTCGATTTCGACTCGGTCGGACCAACCTTGCGGAAGATAACCGATACGAGTGCCGTACCAACCCTTCTTGTCTTTGCGGCTGGTACATGAGTCAGGCGGAGCAGAACGCTTGACGATGTATTTCTGAGTGATAGCAGTGTCAGTCTTGAGAGGCTGAACCGCCGCAGCGGATTCAATGGCAGGCTTGGCATTCGCAACCGAAGCCTTCTCCCTAACAGTGCTCTTCGTGCCCGCAGAAAACATACTCGGCTTCTTCGCAGGAGCCGCCTCCGTCTTCTTGGCCTCGGTGGCATAACCGTGGGTATTCGACGACCAACCCCACGGGTATTCAGCGGCAAGATCACCCTGATGGAAGGTGATGGACTTGCCATTCGCAAGTACCAAAGTAATAGTACCCCGAGAAACCGACGTAAGGATCAGTTCCTTCTTGAAGTGTGGCTTCTCGAACTGGCTGAAGACCTTATCGAGGTCACCTTCCAGCATATCATAGATGTTCTCGACCTTCGGCTGAAGGTACTCCATCACCATATGATATTCCGGCGGATGAGAAGACCCAGTCTTGGCGTACGCCGTGTAGTTGCCATCGACGAAGGCAAGAATCTGCGGGACTTCCGCGTCGTCTTCGTCCTTCTTGATGACGAGGATATGCGGTGGAATATCAACCTTCGACAGTGCCGTATCCGAAGATACGAACTGAAAGGTGATGTCGCAATCTTCGAATTCCTTCAAGGCTCCTTGAATGAGTTCGATGTCAGCACCTTCATCGGAAGTGCTAACTAAGAATGCACCGTCCTTGAAGACGGTTGCTCCCCAACCATGAGGATTAGCCTTAAGCACGGCTTCCCAGAAGTCGTTCGGAGGGAAGTGGCCTGCTCTTCGGCTAACGATTGTACCCGTTTGCATCATGTGCTCCTTAAGATGCGGTGTGACTATTTATCAAGCAGTCACGGACTTGCGGAAAGACGAGTGAAACATATGTCGAGGCTTGGGATCAAGCTCCGACACAGCATCAGGAAGTTTTACCTTAACCAAAAGGTCTTTCTCCTTACGGCGTTTGATAGCTTCCTTCAGCAACTCAGGTGAGGGGAAGAGATCACGGACAGTAGGAAATGCCAAACGAAAGCGGCGATACAATTCCTTCTTCTCTTCATCAGAGTACACGCCGTGAAACCAACGTTCCTCGACTATGTGAACGAAATCATCGATAGCTTGTTGTTCGACAAACTCCCTTCTCTTTTTCCGTAACATCTTGCCCCGTCCTTTCGGGTTCGAAAGAACCCACTCCATATTCCTGCGCCACGGGACGCAGGTCAACCATGCTACGATAATGACTGCTCCCAACAGCCACCATCCTTCCGGGTTACCCCGGTAGAGAACTTCGACTTTATCCCATAGTTTCTCCATTGCTTTCTCCAAGTGTGACCAAACGGTCTAATAAAAAAGACACAATAAAATAGCCCCTTTCGAGGCAACGCAATATACTGGGGAAAGGAATGCCCCCGGTGCGTCGGGGCGGGCACACCGGGGGCTACGACGGTGGGTGAAGTCTCGGGAGGACTCTGCCGGATGGCAACCACCGTCATCAGAATGACTGGCTCTTGGGGGCACGTAAGTCCAAGATCAACGACCGAGTTAACGGGAGCAGGAGGTCGAAGGCAGTCAAGACAAGGGAGACTAGATAGTCTCAACCCATGTTATCTTATTCTCAAGAGCGATTTCTGCTCGCTTCTTATTGGGGTAAACCATACTACGGCGACAGAACTTCGCCTTGTAGTTGATTTCTACCCAGAACCACTGATTACCAGCGAAGAACAGATCAAGTCTGGCTTCGTGGTCATCGAGGTAATTGATGTGACATTCCTTAGGCACACCCTTAATGAAGGTGGCGTAAGTATTCTCTAAATCCTTAAGACGCAGTCCTCCCTCACTACGGCGGCCAGACACAATCTTGTCAATCGATACAGCGCCGATAGTCTCAGGTAGGTTTACATCGAAGGAATGCAAACGCTGGTAGTATTCCTGCATTCGTTCAGCATCGGGACCACGCCCGGTGTTGATGACCTGACGACTGAAGCTTACCTTGCCTACTAAGATACGCGCAGCCTTACCAGTCGTAGTCTTGCCTTGCGCGTCTTCAGTAAACGGTATTGGACCTGACTTAGTCAGGAACTTCGTGTCCCCTCCACTCAATCTGACGTAGCGGTTGCGACGTTTCATCTTGAGTATCTTCTGTTGGATATTCCGGTTCGCCATTTCTCTCTCCCGAAGAGTTAGTCATGCCTCGATCGTGAAAACATTATAACCCACCTAGGGTTGTAATGCAAATGAAGTTTTAGACTTCCGGCTTCTGTTCACTGACTTCCGGAATAAACGGATGTTCAGCCTCCAGTACAGACAACGCCGTGTTCCTGAACTGATCGAACGTAATCTCGACCTTCTGCATGATCTGGATGGGCCTACCACCGACGGGTTTGCCACCTTCTTCATACCATTTCACTGGGAAAGTCTGACCAGTAAACTTATTGTAACCAAAGTAGTATTTTGTCATTGACAACTCCGATATTTGTGTGTATGCTGCGCGAACCAGCGCCGTTCCTATATCTACTTAGTCCTCTACCTCAGGGACTACCTCGATAGATACCGACTGACACGTAGGATGTAACAGCCGCACCACCGTCTGGATATCACTCCACGGTGTATTACGCGGGAATTTATACTCCCATGCGTCTCCGACGTCACTGTCGTCATCAACGATTAATACCTTAAGCATAACCCCTCCTGTACAGTGGCTGGCGGGACCTGTCAGACCCCGCTCAGCGAATGAATTTTACTTAAACAATGATTGAAGGAACTTACCCCTCTCATTGGATTCCCGTTCGAAGGAAATCCAACGTTCGACATGTCCTCGGACATCAGGGGATGCATCACGCAAGTCATTGGCACGCTTGCGAAGCTCAGCAGCAGCACGCTCAAGGTTACTTGCAGTGATCTCAAGAGATACCGCAGTAGTCTCGAAGTTCTTGTCGATCTCACTGCAGAACTTCTGGACAGGCAGTGGCAACGGTGCCTTCAAAGCCTCTTCGATCATACGTAAGGCTTCGTCAGGGTCATTGCGAGGGATGTTGTGTGTCGTGACATCCTTGGTGAAGGCAACAGGTGTATTCATAGTAGCTCCCGATATCTGCCAGCTATGCTGGCTCAGTTGAGTATGTTAAGTGATTGACGGTTAACCTCGGACTTACCAAGCTTAACCCACGGAATACCATCGACGTTAAGCCGATGGAGTACACGCCATCCTACGACGAGTAGGGTGCGGTGTTCGAGCCCACCTTCAGGGCAATACCATATCCACATTATGTCCATCTCCTGTTGTCGTTGTCATGACGAGGAGTCTTGTAGAAGTACGGCCATACACACCATCTATCTACCCAACCCCAAGGGATCATGAATTCAATCCCATTGATAAGCAGTTTGATGAATGCTGGCTTAGTCATAGCGATAGATCGTATTTAGAGTTTCGATAAGATGGTTCTCGAAATCAATACGAAGAACCAACGACGTTACCGTCGTCTGACCTTGCCGTTCAGCACCTAACACAGGATGTTCTCCCGTGCGTTGAAGCCATGCCCGATACTGCACATGATTGACTTTCTCAAGTCCAATCAACTGGCAATTAACAATTCGTTTCATGAGTTAACTCCCGATTAACCCAGCGATGTGCTGGCGTCAGCCCTACACACAAAGGAAGCAGTACGTCTGCTTGGCCTACGTGTCATGCCTTCACTAATGATCTACTGTGCACTGTGGCAGGGGTTACTAGATCATAGAGAAAAGATGAACACAGAGAGGACGAGGTAGACGCAGTTCCAAACCTGTGCATAGGACTGATGTCAGCACACCCACAAGGGGCGTGCCTAGACCTAGGCGTGAGCCTTGGCCTGCTCTGCCTTGAACAGAGCAATCCATTGGTCATCATCGAGATCGTCGTCCGTTCCCATCACGAGATCGAACAGACGTTCATCGCTGATACCTTTGGTTTCGTCGCCGAAGCGACGTCTGTACTCTCCGATATCGAGAGCAATGTAGTCTTCAGGGGTATAACGTTCTGCCATGATGGCTCCTGTTGAGTAATACCCGTGTTTATACTCCTCGGGTCAGAGTTGTCTGACTTCAGGTTTCCCTCAGACAAGGCACTGTTTTGCTAGCTAACCAACGGGCGTCACCGAACGATGGAGGACTTGCTCGAAGCAGTTCGTTTCCCGTCGTCTCTTCCTCCATTATTTGTATTATCCCACAAACAACTCTTGATTGCAAATGAAGTCCAAGACAATCAGGCTTGGTCTCTGAGTTATAGCTATAATCGTTTACTACCCCTACCCCACCATGTCCTTGGTTTAGGTAAGTCAAAAGGTTATGTGGACGCACCTGCACACGAGTTATGTGGACCTGTCAGAAACGACAGTGTGACATTTAAGACACACTGTGGTAAAGATACCACACCCGCTGGTATACAGTATACGGTATGCCACCAGACGCGAGACAAAGAAAAACCCCCGGCCATTGCTGGCGCGGGGGTGAGTTGGTTAGGCTAGGTTAGTCGTCGGTTCCCGTCTTCTTCTGTGGTTCCGACTTGCCGTTGATACGCTCGTCATACCATTTCGCATTGGCGTCATAGAAGCCCTTGAGATTGAGGTACAGAGCGCAAACGCTTTCTCTCAAGTCTTCATTGTTCGGCTCAACGGCCCGCTTGCGCAGCGCCGCACGTTCCGCAGTATTCGATAGCCGGGCATTGAAGACAACCAAACCGGTATCGAATTCTTCGACGCTCATTTTCTCGCCCATGGTTTCCGGGGTATCCGGTTCACCCTTGGCACTGTCAATGAGATTGCCGACGGTTCCACCTTCGGGCATGGTCAATGCCTTGGCCGGATCGAAAGCAATGATTTGGCTGGCGCTGTATTCCTTACCCTTGGCGTGGTCCGGTTCACCATCGACAACCGGAACCAACCAGATAGGCTTGGTTGAACGGCTGATCTTGAAGAATTCAGCCGAACGGTAGTCCTTTGGCATGACCGGGCACTTCGGATCGCTTCCCTTGATCCAACTCCACTTAACCAGCGGCATACCATCGATTGCCGATAGCTTGTGGTGCAACTGGATGGACGTCCGGAACATCTTCCGCAATGCGTCGCGGTGTTGCTTCGCAGTATTGAAGATATCCCGAAGTTCCTGCTTTCCCTTGCCCTTGAACCGGGTAACGGAACCAGAAACCTTGAGTTCATTGGTCGCGTCGTCCATATCGGTTTGAAAACGCTTGCCCATAGGCGTTGCGTAAACCAAATCGTCTGTGAATACGGTACGGATTTTGCCACCCGCTACCGCCTTCTTCTCAACGATATCAGGGGAATAGTTCGTTCCCTTGACGTCATCAGCCGTGCTGCCGGGATACGGACAATTGTCGAATTGGTCCTTCGACCAAACCCGCTTCAATTGACCGAGAATATCCAGCGTCGATTGCTTCGACTTGATGAATGCTTCGATGCAGGTTTCTGTCTCCGCATAGAAAGGTTCATCGAACCGGGCAACCAACCCGTTGATTGACGGATCAGAAATCGCAATGCCCTTGAAGGCTTCCTCTGCCTTCACAAACAACGCAATCTGATCCTCCAAATCCATCTCAATGAATTTGGCTTTCGTGACGTTCTGGACGATATCCAGAATGCCCTGATCAGTCACCTTACAGTCATGGCCGGTTTCGCTCTCAAATGTACTACGGATTGTCTTCAGCAAAGCCTTGTCCGCCTTGCTGATGCCCTTGTCGGCCGAACCTGTCAGAGTGTCAGGAGCGGCGAAAGAAGCAACGGAAGAGAGCAACGCCTTATTCTTGGAGTTAGCCATAGCTTTTAGTCCTTCTGTTGTGTCTCACATTGCCCGCGTCTAACCCGTGGTTGTAAACCTTTCAGATGTAAGTCGGCGGCCCAAAAATGGACCATGTAACCAAAGCCTTTCGCCATTCTACTAGGTCCGGACCTACGTCAACAGGGTCAGACCAAAGTGTTACCTCTGTTTCATCAAGTGAGACTATCAGAGGAATAGCAGGCATTGGGTAGTTAGGTTTCGTCCAACCAATTGCGTATTTGCTAGGCGGTTGTTCGTATTCTTCAAGGCTTGGATATTGGACTGTCACGCTGCCGCGCGTATGAATGAGGCTAATCATAGCGTCACCATTGCGGCAAACCAGACAGTCCACACGGCCAAACCTGTCAGAGTGATAGCGTATTCCCACGGGTTAACATGGTTAGTCATTGCTCTATTCCTTTCCCCGACGGGTTAGGCGTAGGCAATGCAAGACGGTTCACAATGAGAAACAACCCTAAGCGATACCATTGCACGCTGGCTAGGTATTCCCGGCTTAGTAGCCAATCAGTTACCCCGATCAACTCCGAGTATCCTAAACCCGACAATGTCCCGATGCAACCCGAGTTATGACGTTTTCTTTAGAATACTTCTAAACCCAACAAAAAAGAGCTATGCGCGTATGTCATAGCTCTGTGTACGATAGCGTGCTTAAAGCTATGCGTTAGACGCATAACATTCGCAGGTGCACAACGAATAGGAAGGCCAACCAATGGCCTTGGACCTTCGACCATGCCAACCCCCTGCCGATTGGATGGCTATTCCCTGACCTCCCTAGCCTCGCCTAGCCCCTAAACGTATGGTGCAATGCAATGTGATATGCCTCACATAACCCTTCGGATAATCCTAAATCCATTGCTGATAATCCGAATAATCTAACGTATGTGACGCTAGGTCACACTAATGAGAACAAACCAAGGCCAAGCTATCTCACCCCCTATTTGTTCTGTTTTGATAATCATTCGCAGGTAGCAAGGTTCCCCCTTACGTATGTATCTTATGTTATAACATAAGTATACTTAGTAACCTTAGTATAACACCTTACTTACTCAGGTTACTGAGGTTACAAGGTATCAACTTACGAGTGACGTAACTTAACATTCATCACAGTCTTTTCTGCTCTTGCGAGGCATTCGCAACTCACGATTGACGATTGAAGACATCCGTCAGAACTCGAAGCGGGGGGTCGGGGGGTCACGAGACGCGCATGAAGTGCAGTCCAAAAATATCGCGCCAGAATTTCTGAGGGAGAGAGGGGTACTTACGATCAAGCAGTTTAACCTTTGCTTTTCCTCACACTAACCTCTCCCTCATTTACACCTCAAAAATATCTCACCAAGTTTTTCTTTGAAAAACGCTACCAAAATTTCCTACCCATCGTTAGCATTATCGTTCCAAATACTCCGATGACAGCAAAGAAACCTAAGAGATACAGAAATCCTACGTATTTGTCCATTTATTGCTCCTCTGCCAGCTATGCTGGCTCCAGTACATAATCAAACTAATAATCCCTAAATTAACCAATAAATACAAATCATGGTTCATTTCACTAAAACATCCTTTCAAGCCTCTAGGAAGGCTCAGTATAACTGAAATTCAGGGGTGCTACCTTGGTAGCCTCGGTACATTTAAACGCACCAGTGGGCTTCTAATTGAATCCTAGGGCCTATCTAGGAGCAGTGGTAGATCAGTTTGTTCCAGCAATCTACAAAACCTCGTTCATACTCGGATTTCAGGCCTTCGGTAGATAATTTGCCGTTCATAAGATAAATTGATTTAAGCTCCTTTGGGAGGTAGTCTTTCATCTTACGCCAGTGGTGTAGTTCGTCCATTACTTTCTCCAACTGCTTAGGGTTCATTCTTCGATACAATTTACTCAAACCAATCAGGATGGTTGCGGGGTTTACCTCTTTTTTCAAAACCCCCTTGAGCTTCTCTATAAATCAAATCTGAATGTTTATTATGATTCATTGCTGTTAAATACCCACTCCATAGTTCAGGATTAATAGGTTTAGGTTCTTTATTGTAACCTATCCCAGACTTTCGACGTTCTCCTGCTTTGCGCCGGGAAACTATTGATATATCTACTAAATCCATTATTTTATTGACAAAATCCTAAAAAAATATATACTTTCTCGAAGTTAGAGTTTAACTCTAATTAATGAATTAGTCAAGAGGTATTTTTGTCTTAAATGACGATATTTCCCTTGACAAGGGGCTTATAAGAACTGCTAAGCGACCTGCCCTGCAGTATTCAATTAACCCTAATAATGGAACAAATATGGCTATTTATAAGAACCGTGAAGTCGCGGTGACGTCTATCACCCCTTCGACTACGAACACCAAGCTTGTCACCATCATGTACCCGACTGGTGAGACTGAGAACGTCGCTCTCGGTGCAGTCCGTCTGACTAAGGATGAGAAGAAGTCTCTTCAGAAGCAGTATCCGAATGACTTCGATGACGTCGCTGAAGCAAGCGATGAAGACCTCAAGTCCATCCGTCTTGGTGTCGCTCCGTCGTATGACAGTGATCGTAAGGCTCAGGCTGAAGCACAGGCTACTAAGGATGCTGCAGAAGAGCAGAATCGCAAGCTAGTCGAAGCTCAGAAGAAAGAAGCCGACAAGACAGTCGATGCTAAGGTGAACAAATGACACTTGATGGTTTCGTGATTGAAATCCTCCGAGGGCTTGCTTTCGGCATTGGATTCGCTATCGCCTTCAACCTAGTCGGATATCCTTTCCGCCGCTGGGTTCCTTAACCCCTTAAGTATACCCTAGGGTACTTATGTATCCTAGGTTATACTAAGTACTAAGTAACCTTAGTTACATTAGTTAATATTAAGTAAGATACTTATGCTTAAGTTACAACCTAAGAATAACCTAGAAGAAGCTTTAAGTAAACTTGACTTACAAGCTACGCTTGTGTTGTTGAATATTTTGTCTTCTCAAGCGTTAAGCTTACAACAGGCAGAAGCCAAGAAAGCTAGGATTTCTAAACTTATAGAACCTGAAACAGCTATAAGGTTGCCAGACTAGTGGAATTTATTATTCAAAATCTTGATTCTATTATTAAATTAGCTTTAGCTGGTGCTGCTGCATATGGTTTCTTTCTTGGTCTCCGCTTTGAAATTCAAGGTTTGAAGACTGACATAAACCATATCAAAGAAAATCAACGTAGTCTTGCTGAAGCTTTTACACAGTTGGGTAATATTCTAACTAAAGTCGCCGTCCAAGACACCCGTATTCAAATGATCGAAAAAAAACTCGACGAATTGTCCCACGGACAAGGTTTCGTCCGTGTGAGTAAAACTTAATGGCCTATACAGGTAAATTCGCAGCAGATGGTTCATGGAATGTCGCAGTTGTTAACGGAGCAACCTATACGGGGCTTTATTCTCCTGATGGTGCTGTCAATGTTTTTCAATCAGTAACCTCTGGACCTATAGGCTTATATGCCCCTTGTGGAGCTTATAACGTCACTGTTCCGGTCACCCCTTCTGGAATGCAAGCTGCTAATGGCAGTCTTAACATTTCTACTACCCCATATACCAACGGTGGACAACATGTAACTGTTGTCTCCGGAGTGTTAGTGTAATCGCTAAAGAAAAACTCTCAGACCTTCAACTTCGTCGTAAAGAACGACGTAAACAAGCTGAGTCCTCCCTCGTAGATTTTATTAACCTAGTACAGCCTAAGCGTGTACTGGGCAATATCCATAGAGAAGTCATTAGCTGGTGGACTAGCGGTAACGCGAAGAATCATCAGCTTCTTTTGTTACCTAGAGATCACATGAAGAGCGCGTTAATCGCTTATCGATGTGTCTGGGAGCTTACTAAAGACCCTACTCTTCGTATTCTGTATATTTCTTCTACTAGTAACCTCGCTACTAAGCAGTTGAAGTTTATGAAGGATATTCTCACTTCAGACGTCTATCGGTTGTATTGGCCTGATATGGTCGAAAGAGAAGAAGCCAAACGCGAGAAATGGACTGAAAGAGAAATCTCCGTTGACGACCCCCGTCGTAAAGAATGGTCAATACGTGATCCCAGTATTTTTACTGCTGGTCTTACTTCGAATATTGTTGGTATGCATTGCGACATCGCTGTACTTGATGACGTCGTTGTATCTAATAACGCTTACACTGAAGACGGTCGTGGAAAGGTTCGTGACCAGTATTCGCTCCTGTCTTCGATTGAAACAGTAGATGCAAAAGAATGGGTTGTTGGTACTCGGTATCACCCCCTTGATTTGTATTCTTCCCTCTCCGAGATGGAAATAACTAGTTATGACGAATACGGTAACCCTGTTCACAAAGATCAAAATAGCTTATTTGACATCCGTGAATGGCCTGTCGAGACTGCTGGAGACGGTACTGGAGAATTTATCTGGCCCCGGTCTCAGGGACCTGACGGGAAGTGGTGGGGTTTTAACCAAGAAGTTCTCGATACCAAACGATCTCAATACCTCAATAAGGTTCACTTCAGAGCCCAATACTATAACGATCCACACGACATCGACAGTTCCCCGATCCAGAGAGACCTCTTCCAATACTACGACCAGAATTATCTTTCCAGACGGGACTACAATTGGTTTTTTAAACGGGAACGTCTTAACGTCGTGGCCTCGGTTGACTTTGCTTACTCCACAGGAAAGAAGTCAGATAGCACCTCCATTGTCGTCTTGGGTGTTGACGGGCAAAACAATTACTACATACTAGAGATAGATCGGTTTAAGACTGATAAGATTTCTGATTACTTCGCCCATATACTGGCTCTCTACCAGAAGTGGGGATTTAGGAAGATCAGATGTGAAGTCTCGGTAGCCCAAGCTGTTATTGTCAAGGATTTGAAGGACAACTACATCCGTCCCCATGGCTTATCCTTGTCTGTCGATGAGTTTCGCCCTTCTCGCTGGCAAGGAAGTAAGGAAGAACGAATTATGTCTATCCTTGAACCTAAGTACGCCAATCATCAGATTTGGCATTACCAAGGTGGTAACACCCAAGTCCTTGAAGAAGAACTGGTATTTACTAATCCGGCACATGATGACGTCAAAGACGCCCTCGCGAGTGCTGTTGATTTCGCAGTACCTCCAATGAATATGTTTAATCACCAGAAGTTAGTAAATGAAAAACCTAATCAATTCCACGCGCGGTTCGGCGGTATGCAGTGACTGGTAAGACACTAGAACTAGAAAACGTCCTTTCACCTGATTTGCTCGCTACTCGACTGACTGAACGTTGGTTAGAGTGGGATACACTCCGTGCGAACTGGAAAGTCGACAAGGAAGAGATACGCCGTTATGTTTATGCTACCGACACAAGCCAGACAACTAATAGCAATAACCCGTGGAAGAACCGAACCACTATCCCAAAGCTCTGTCAAATCAGAGACAACCTCTACAGCAACTATACCGCAACGCTTTTTCCAAAGCGTAAGTGGCTTATATGGGAAGCTAATGAGCGAGACTCCAACGACGTTGCAAAGCGGGATAGTATTGTCAATTATATGTCTTGGGCTATTGAGCAGCCTAGTTTTAAGCATGAAATTGATAAGATTATTCTGGACTACATTGACTTTGGGAACTGTTTTGCCACTGTAGAGTGGGCAGATTACCGGACTCAACAGCCTACAATGACCCAAGCAGGGTATATCGGTCCTGCAATACGTCGAATTAACCCCTTAGATATGGTTATGAACCCCACGGCAGAGGATTTTATGTCTTCTCCGAAGTTTGTACGGTCTATTATCTCCATGGGAGAGCTAAAAGCCCTCCTTGATCGTATGACTAACGATCAAAACCAAGCAGAATACCAAGAATTATATGATTATCTCAAAGATGTGCGTTTTAACGCACGGACCTTTGACGGGGATTGGTCCCAACGGGATCGACTTTACGCGATGGATGGATTTAGTTCATTCCGTGCTTACTTATTGTCAGGCTATTGTGAAGTACTGACGTATTACGGGGACTGGTACGATCAATATACCGGCGAATT
>Ga0068855_100000483_pt1 | contig 49159 bp, 44 predicted proteins | sample KBSCornC52_FD_66592 | JGI IMG/M metagenome (GOLD analysis project Ga0068855, IMG submission 66592) | Corn rhizosphere microbial communities from Kellogg Biological Station, Michigan, USA - KBS Corn C5-2 | ecosystem: Host-associated > Plants > Roots > Rhizosphere > Soil ... | reverse complement strand
GGCACCGCCACCCGCTTCTCATCCCTGGAACTTGCCACCTCCGCGGGCCATGTCCGCAGTCTGGCGGTGAATTACAGCGGGGTGAACCTCCCGGCTGAGGAAAAGCCCTCGCGCGTTTTTGCCCGGCTTTTCCTGGAGGGAACGGCCGAGGAAGTGCAGGAAGAGGAGAGTCGTCTGGCGGAAGGCCGCAGCGTGCTGGACGCAGTGGGTGAGCAAGCGCGCCGCCTCGGCAGCCAGCTCGGCGCCGGCGACCGCGACAAGATGGACGAATACCTGACCAGCGTGCGGGAGATGGAGGAGCGCCTGCAAGCCATGCAGGCCTGGTCGCGCAAGCCCAAGCCGAAAGTGGATGCCCAGCTTCCCCAGGATATTGCCGACCGCGCCGACATGATCGGACGGATGGATGCCCTGTTCAACCTGCTGCCGTTGGCTCTGGCGACGGACAGCACGCGTATCATTACGCTGCTCGTGGGCGAGTGCGGGGTCCCTCCCATACCCGGTGTTTCCCTGGGAGACCACGAGTTGTCGCATCACGGCCAGGAACCGGAAAAGATCGCCCAGCTTCGGCTCATCGAGGAGGCCAAGGCCAAATCCCTCGCCGGCTTGTTGAAGAAACTGAAGGCGGCCCAGGAGGGCGGCACTTCGTTGCTCGACAATACGAGTGTGTTTTTTGGCAGCAACCTCGGCAATGCCAGTAACCACAGCACAATCAATCTGCCTATTCTCCTCGCCGGTGGGGGCTTCAAGCACGGCCAGCACCTGGTGGTGACGCCGCAGGGCGACAAGCATCCTCTTCCTTTGTGCAACCTCTTCGTCGCCATGTTGCAGCGGATGGGGATCGAGGCGGACAAGTTTGGCAGCAGCACGGGCACGGTGGCTGGGCTGGAGACGGTCTAGGCTCAAATTGCCCGTCCATCCGCGCTTACGCGCTTTCGTATATTGCGCCACCCTGGAGCGGGCCGCATCATGCGCCCTCACTTTAGCCCCCCTCTTACTGCAGCACATCCGCCATGTTTAAATTCACCGGCAAAGGCTCCATAGTGAATTGCGACGGCCTCACCCGCCGCGACTTCCTCCATGCGGGCACCCTCAGCGCCATTGGGCTGTCGCTCCCGCTTTTCAATTCTCTCAAGGCCATGGGCGCCGTGGACAAAGGCAAGGATGAGCGGGCCTGCATCATGATCTTCAATCTCGGCGCGCCCAGCCAGATGGATACCTGGGATCCGAAGCCGGATGCGCCGCGCGAAATCCGCGGGCCGTTCAAGGTCATCAAGACGAACAACCCGGACATCCAGATCACGGAAATCTTCCCGCTGACGGCGAAGCTGGCAGACAAGTTTTCCCTGGTGCGCAGCGTCTATCACTCGGCGGCGGCGGTGCACGATACCGGGCACCAGATGATGCAGACCGGGCGGCTCTTTACCGGGGGCGTCAATACCCCGCACGCCGGCTGTGCCCTGGAGTTTCTGAAAGGCCGGCGCAGCGAACTGCCGGCGCACGTCATCCTGCCCGAGCCAATGGGGCCCACGGGGGGCAATCTCCCGCATGGCCAGGACGCGGGTTTCCTCGGCAAGAATTACGATCCCTTCGTGCTCAATGCCGATCCGTCGGCCAAGGACTTCAAGGTGCCGGATTTGCTGCCGCCGAAGGAGATCACGGAGGTGCGCCTGGAGCGGCGCAAAGAACTCCGCACATTGGTGGACGATGCGGTGAAGAATTTCGAGGCGAGCGAATCGGCGAAGCTGATGGATGCGAATTTCACCGATGCCTATCGCCTGATGAGCAGCACGGCGGCACGGGAGGCTTTTGCCCTCGAGAAGGAGCCGGTCAGTGTGCGCGAGCGCTATGGGATGAACCGCTTCGGCCAGTGCTGTCTGCTGGCGCGGCGCCTCGTGGAGCGCGGGGTGCGCTTCGTGACGATCAATACCTTCATCACCGTCTTCAACGAGATCACGTGGGATATTCACGGCTCGAAGCCTTTCACCAGCATCGAAGGTATGCGCGATCAGGTTGCGCCGATGTATGACCAGGCCTACAGCGCGCTCCTCGAAGATCTCGCCCAGCGCGGGATGCTCGATAACACGATGGTCTGCAACCTCGCCGAGTTTGGCCGTACGCCGAAGGTCAATCCGGCCGGTGGACGCGATCACTGGCCGGGGGTGTGGACCTGCGGCTTCGCCGGTGGTGGCGTCAAAGGGGGGCGGGTGGTCGGCAAAAGCGATGAGATTGGAGCCTATCCGGCCGAGCGCCCGATCGCGCCGGCCAATGTCGTGGCGACGATCTACAAGTCACTCGGGGTGGACCTTGAGACCGAGTTGCCCGGCCCGCAAGGGCGTCCGTACCCGATCATCGATCGCGGCTTTGACCCGATTAAGGAGCTGTTCTGAGCCATGGCTACGAATTCCCGAGGTTTCTCTTGGATGGGAGTACCGCCAACGAGTGATGGTAGGGACGCCGCGCCACCGGCGTCCTCGGTTCGAGACGGCTGTCACGAATCTTCTCCGGTTAAGATGACGTGCTCTGCTGCGGAAGACGGCGCGGCGCGCCATCCCTACCAGCGCACCCTGATGCCTCGCTTTGCGCGTGGAGTGATTTTCGCCTTCCTCGCCGCGGTGACATTGCCACTGGTCTCGACGGCGGCGGAGGCGCCTTCCTTTCGCAATCAAGTCCAGCCAATCCTCGCCCGCTACGGGTGCTCCGCAGGTGCCTGCCATGGAGCGGCGGCAGGACAAGGGGGCTTCAAACTTTCGCTGCGCGGATACGATGACGAGGGTGATTACCTCACGATCACCAAGTCGGCGCAGGGGCGCCGGGTGAATCTCGACGATCCGGCGCGCAGCCTCCTTCTGCTCAAGCCGACCAAAGCGATTCCGCACAAGGGTGGGGAACGCTTCAAGGTGGGTTCGCTGGAGTATAAGGTACTTTCCGACTGGATCGCCAGCGGCGCCCCAGGACCGCAGGAGAAGGACCCGCGTATCACGGGGATCGAGATCTCGCCGCCGCATACCGTGGCGCAGGCCGGCCAAACCTTGCCGGTCAAGGTCACGGCGGTGTTCAACGATGGCCGCCGTGAAGACGTGACGCGCTGGGCGAAATACACCGCGGGCAATAGCTCCGTAGCGACGGTGAACGACGATGGAGCGGTGAAAGTGATCGGAAATGGCGAGGGGACGGTGACCGCGTGGTATCTCAGCAAGCTGGCTGTCGCCACCGTGACGGTGCCCTACACGCAGGCGCCCGTGCCGAGTGCTTTTGCGGATTTCAAGCCGCGCAATTTCATCGACGAGCGCGTGCTGGAAAAACTGCACGAGCTCAATCTGCCGCCGTCGGAACGCTGCACCGATGCGGAGTTTATTCGCCGCGCATATCTCGATACCATCGGCGTGCTGCCCACGGCGGAAGAGACCCGCGCCTTCCTCACCGAGACCACGCCGGACAAGCGCGATCATCTCGTGGATGCGTTGCTCGCGCGGCCGGAGTATGTCGACTACTGGTCCTACAAGTGGAGCGACCTGTTGCTGGTGAACAGCGACAAGCTGCCCGAGGTGCCGATGTGGACTTACTATCAGTGGATTCGCCGCCAGGTGGAAATGAACACGCCATGGGATGAATTCGTGCGCAGCCTGCTCACCGCCACGGGCAGCACCGAGCAGAACGGCGCCTGCAATTTCTTCGTCTTGCACGACGAACCGACGAAGCTCGCGGAGACCGTCTCCGTGGCCTTCCTCGGCATGTCGGTCAATTGCGCGAAGTGCCACAATCACCCGATGGAGAAATGGACGAACGACCAGTATTTCGCCTACGCCAATCTCTTCTCGCGGGTCCGGCAGAAGAATGGTTCGCAGCCGAATGAGCGCGTGATTTATGCGGACACGACGGGCGATCTGGTGCAGCCGCTGCGCGGCAAACCGCAGCCGCCCACGCCGCTCGATGGCCAGCCGATCGCGCTGACCTCGACGATCGATCGCCGCATCCCGATGGCCAAGTGGCTGACGGCGCCGGAGAATCCGTATTTTGCCCGTTCGATCACCAATCGCGTGTGGAAGAACTTCCTCGGCGCGGGACTTGTGGAGAGCGTGGATGACCTGCGCAAGACCAACCCGGCGAGCAATGAGAAGTTGCTCAGCGAAGCGGCCGCTTACCTGGTGAAGAATAACTTCAATCTCAAGGCGCTCATGCGGGCGATCCTCACCAGCGAGACTTACCAGCGCAGCAGCGTGGCGCGTCCGGAAAACAAGGACGATACCCGTTTCTACGCGCGCTATTATCCCAAGCGTCTCATGGCCGAGGTAATGCTCGATGCCATTTCGCAGGTCACCGCGGAGCCGACGGACTTCCGCATGGACAAGCGCAATGCCAACAAGGGCATTGGGCAGTCCTACCCGATGGGGTATCGCGCGCTGCAGTTGCCCGACACGCATACGGTCTCGTATTTCCTCAACAGCTTTGGCCGCCCGAATCGCGTGGCTACCTGCGAGTGCGAACGCACCAACGAGCCAAGCATGGCCCAGGCGCTGCATATCGCCAATGGCGACACACTCAACCAGAAGCTCGAGGCCAGGGACAACCGCGTGGATCAACTGCTGGCCAGTGAAAAATCGAACGATGCGCTGGTCGATGAGATCTATATGCTCGCCCTCAGCCGGAAGCCCACGTCGCCGGAACGCGCCGGTCTGGACAAGGCCCTGGCCGGAGCGAATACGCCCGCGGAAAAACGCCCCATCGTAGAGGATGTTTTCTGGAGCGTGATGAGCTCGCGCGAGTTCCTGTTCAATCACTGATCGCGAGGGGATCGGATGGCTGAGAGGGTCTACCGAAAGTCGTGCGAATGGAATTTTGACCACGGATTACGCGGATTCCACGGATTTTCCAGGCTCTGCCGTTTCTGAAATCCGTGTCATCCGTGAAATCCGCGGTCATTCATTTTGTCATGACTGAGTTTCGGTGCATCCTCTGAGAAGACGACCGTCGGGGCAGGAAATTCGTCGAGCGAAGCTTGCTGGTCGGGGCGCTGCCGATTATCAACCACCGGCAACCCTGACCTCAAAAAGCCAGAGCCATCATGTATCAACTTCCCAGCCTACCTACGCGCGTCCTGCTCGGTGTGAACCTCGCTTCCCTCGGCGCGCTGCTGCGCTCCGGGCCACGTCGCTTCGGCCGGGCCTGCACCCGGTCCTGGCAGACGGCGCGGGATACGCCCTCGGATGCACTGGCGCGGATACCGGAGATCAGTGTGGGAGAGATCGTCGGTGCGCGGCGGCCAGTGATCCGGATGCCGGTGACGCAATACGAAGATGGGATGCTGCCGAATCACGAGCTGCTCGCGCTGCTCTCCATCCTCGTCGCAGAATCGCCGAAGGAGGTGCTCGAGATCGGGACCTATATGGGCCACACCACGCGGCAGATGGCGGAGAACCTGACCAACGGCGTGGTCCACACCGTGGACTTGCCGGAGGATTTTGCGTCCGGGAGCGACCCGAACCAGGAGTTGCCGAAGGATGACTTTCACCTCATTCAGAACCGCACGGTGGGACGGGAATACAAGGACAGCCCGTGCGCCAGCCGCGTGCGACAACACTTTGGGGATTCCGCGAGCTGGGATTTTTCGCAGGCGGGACAGTCGACTTTTTTCTTCATCGATGGCTCACACACCTACGAGTACTGCAAGAGCGACTCGGAGAAATGCTTCGCGCTGTGCAACGGGCGCGGCGTCTTCCTTTGGCACGATTGCGACGACGGGCATCCCGGCGTGATGCAATTCGTCAACGAGTGGCGGGCGATGGGTCGCGATCTTCGGCGCATCACCGGAACGGCGATCGCCTATTGGAAGAGCGCGTAGCGCGCAAAGTGGCGGCGGCATCCTGCCGCTGTTGGAAGATAGGCAAAAACGGCAGGAGCCGCTGCCAGCTTTCCCTCGGCTGGGCGTCTACTCGATCCGCGTGGCCATGGCCTGTGCTTGCAAGCACAGATCCGCGGCGAGGAAGGCGTGCTCCTGGGTCATGGCATTCTCGGTGCGGTTCAGGCAGTCGAGAATGAACTGGCCGAAGAACGGATAGCCGACTTCGCCGTGGCAACGGATGTGGTGCTCGCCCTTGCCATCGACGAGGTAGAGATGATCGCTCGTCTGCTCGCGCGCCACGTCGACGTATTTGCGCAGCTCGATGTAGCCCTCGGTGCCGAGAATGAAAGCGCGGCCGTCACCCCAGGTGCTCAAGCCCGCGGGATTGAGCCAGTCGATGCGGATGTAATTGGTCGCGCCGTTGTCGGCGAGCAGGTTGGCCTCACCCCAATCTTCAAATTCCGGATATTGCTTGTGATGATAATTGGCGACCTGCGCGTGCAACACCTTCGCGTTCTTCGCGCCGCTCCAATAGAGAAATTGCTCGAAGTGATGGGAACCGATGTCGGCAAGAATGCCGCCGGTCTTTTCCTGCGACCAGAACCACGCTGGACGGCTGGCGGGCGAACTGCGATGCGGCCCGAGCCCGGCCACCTGCACGACCCGGCCGATGGCGCCCTGCTCGATCAATTGCCCGGCACGCACCGCGCACTCCACATGCAAGCGCTCGCTGAAGTAGACCATGTACTTCTTGCCGGTCGCCTTCACCTTGGCGCGGGCCGCGGCGAGTTGGGCCAGGGTGGTGAACGGGGTCTTGTCGGTGAAATAGTCTTTGCCCGCGTCCATCACTCGCAGACCCAATGGTCCGCGCTCGCTCGGCACCGCGGCGCCGGCGACGAGCAGGATCTCGGGTTTTTCCAACACCGCTTCGAGACTCGGCAGCGGCTCAACGCCGGGGAAGGTCGCGCAAAACTTCTCCACCTTCGCCGGATCGGGATCATAGACGTATTTGAGCTCGCCACCCGCCTCGCTGAGTCCGCGGCACTGGCCATAGATGTGGCCATGATCGAGTGCCACGGCGGCAAAAGGGAATTCGCCTTTCTTGACGACGGGCGTGGCCTTGCCCTCGGGGGCGTAGTTCATGCCATCGGATTTCTGGTGTGCCATAGGGGCGGAAAAGTTGGCGCGGGGTGGCGGCGGTGTCGAGCGCGAACCAATTTTGGGTTTTTGGTTTCTGGTTTCTAGTTTTTGGTTCCACCACGGAACCGGCTCTCCTTCCACGCTCGAGCTGCGTAGCGGAAAACCAGAACCGAGAAACTAGAAACCGGAAACCAAATCTTTACGCTTTGCCGTTGCTCCGTTCGCAAGAATGGCTACCGTTCCGCCCCTTTTTGATGCCAACCGATTTACCAATTCCCGGACAACGATGGGTTAGCGACTCTGAGCCTGAACTGGGGCTCGGGATCATTCTCAAAGCGGAATATGGCCGTGTGGAGGTTTTCTTCCCCGCCGCCATGGAACAGCGCCAGTATGCGCTGAAGTCCGCGCCGTTACGCCGGGTGCGCTTTCATGAGGGTGATCGCATCAAGACCAGCGAAGGCCAGCAGTTGGTGGTGACGACGATCGAGGAGCGCAGCGGCATGCTGGTCTATCACACCGACGGACAGGAAGTGACCGAGGCGCAGCTTTCCGACACGATCAGCTTCAGCAAGCCGGAGGACCGTCTCCTCGCCGGGCAGGTGGATGAAAATGCCACGTTCGATCTGCGTGCCGAAGCGCTGCAGCGTCGCTGCCGGCACCGGCAATCGGCGGTGCGCGGTTTCGTCGGTGGGCGCGTGGATTTGATCACGCACCAGATGTCGATCGCCGGTGAAGTGGCGTCGCGCCTGGTGCCGCGGGTGTTGCTGGCGGACGAAGTGGGCTTGGGCAAGACAATCGAAGCAGGGTTGATTCTGCATCGGTTGCACCTCACGGGCCGCGCGCAACGAATTCTGGTGCTGGTGCCGGAATCGCTCGTCCACCAGTGGTTCGTGGAAATGCTCCGGCGCTTCAATCTGCTTTTCAGTCTCTTCGACGAAGAGCGCTGCGTGTCGATCGAGCAGAACGATCCGGCGGCGAATCCATTTCTCGATAGCCAGCTCATCATCTGCAGCACGGCGTTTCTCTCGGAGAACGCCACGCGCGCGCAGCAGGTGCTGGCAGCCGGTTGGGACTTGCTGGTCGTCGACGAGGCGCACCACCTGGAGTGGAGCCACGAAGTGGTGAGCCCGCAGTATGCGCTCGTGGAATCGCTGGCCAAGCAGACGAAGGGTCTCCTGTTGCTCACGGCGACGCCGCAGCAGTTGGGACCGGAGGGGCATTTCGCCCGGCTCCGTCTGCTCGACCCGGATCGCTACGACAATCTCGAGCGTTTCCTGGAAGAAGCGGAGCACTACGAGCAGGTGGCCAAGGCGATCGATCGCTTGATCGACGGCAAGCCGCTGACCAAAAGCGACCGCACCGTGTTCGGCCAAAAGTCATCGCGCATCCGCCAGCGCTGCGACGAACTGGCCGCGGGTGACGAGAAGGCGCGCGCTGCTTTGATCTCCGACCTGCTCGATGAATTCGGCACGGGCCGGGTGATGTTTCGCAATACCCGCGCCGCGCTCTCCGGCTTTCCCGAACGCCAGGCGAAGCTGATGCCGCTGGATGCGGGCAAGACGGGCGCGGAACTCGAGGCCAAGATCAAGTGGCTGGCCGCTCTGCTGAAGGAGTTTGCCGCGGAGAAGGTGTTGCTCATCTGCCGCACGCGCGATCTCGTGGAAGAGATTTCCGAACGACTGCAGCGCGAATTAAACGTGGCCGTGGCGCTTTTTCATGAGGATTTGACGCTGCTGCAGCGCGACCGCAATGCCGCGTTCTTTTCCGAGGAGGAGGGAGCGCGGATTCTGATCTGTTCGGAGATCGGCAGCGAAGGGCGTAACTTTCAGTTCGCGCATCATCTCGTGCTGTTCGATCTGCCGGAGGATCCCGAGTTGCTGGAGCAGCGTATCGGGCGTCTCGACCGCATCGGCCAGACGGCGACGATTCAGATTCACGTGCCCTACCTGCGCGGGACGGCTTCGGAAGTCCTGGCGCGCTGGTATCACGAAGGACTGAACGCGTTTGAAAAGAACCCGCATGGTGCGAGCGAGATCGTGCGTGCCTTGGAAAAGGATCTGGCAGCGTTGCGGCAGAAGTTCTCGGCGGCGAAGCTGGAGAAGCTCATCACGAAATCGCGCGATCTGAGCGGCAAGGTGGCGAAGAAGCTGGAGCACGGCCACGACCGGTTGCTCGAGTTGAACTCTTGCAAGGTCGGTGTCGCGGAGGAATTGATGCGCCAGATCCGAGTGCTCGATACGGATGAGAAGTTCGAACACTTCGTCATCGGGCTTCTCGATCATTTCGGCGTTCAGGTTGAAGACCACGGCGTCCGCAGTTACATCCTGCGCCCAGGGCATTTGATTACCGACGCCTTCCCGACGGTGCCGGAGGAGGGGATGACGGTGACCTTCGATCGCCCCCGCGCACTCAGTCGTGAGGATTTGGGCTTTGTCAGCGGAGATCATCCGCTGGTCCGCGCCTCCCTCGATTTGCTGCTCGGTTCCGAAGCGGGGAATACCGCATTTGGAATGTGGAATGGCGGCGGCTCGGAAGGGATGTTATTGGAGATTTACACCGTGGTGGAATGCATCGCCCCGGCGGCCTGGCATGCGGACCGGTTTCTGCCGGCAACGCCGATTCGCGTGGTAGTGGATCACGCGCTGGCCGATCACACCGACGATGAAGTAGTGGCCTCCGCCAAGCTCGAGAAGGGAGATATCTTCCGTTTGCTCGATCGCGGCGCGGTGAAAAAGAAGCTGTTGCCGGCGATGCTGGAAAAGGCCCAGGCGATGGCGGCGGAACGCGCGCAGCGTCTCATTGAAGCGGCCAATACCGCGATGACGCTGCAACTCCGCAACGAAATCGAGCGTCTCGAAGATTTGCGCCAGATCAATGACCACGTCCGTCCCGAGGAGATCGAAGCGATTCGCCAGCAGCAGACCGATTTGCAGGCGGCGATCGCCGCAGCTCAACCGCGCCTGGATGCGGTGCGCTTGATCTTCCGCGTCCCGGGAGCAGCCTGATCGCGCCTCCGTCGGTAGGGACGGCGCGCCGCGTCGTCCGTGAAGGGGACCCTCTGTCGACGGTCACTCGTCGCGGAGGAGATTGGGGTGCTGACCGAGCCTCAGCATTGCCCACATCTTTGCACGTCGTTTAGGCCCTATTTACAGATGGCGCTCCTGGGAGCGGCGATCTCCAGGTCGCCGACCGAAAGCAACGCGCGGCGCGCCACATTTTTTCGGGGCATCGCTACGCGACGCAGGGCGACCTGGAGATCGCCCCTCCCAGGGAAGCCGTGGCCGCGCCTCATTTTCGAGGCGACGCACCCCGGGGAAATGTCAGTAATGCTCAGGAGCGAGCAGCGCCCACCGGTCGAGGGCTACGGTCCCAGCAGCCAGGTCGTGCATTCCTGGCCGTGAACGCGCGAGGCGGGATATCGCTGGTCTCCGGCGACGGCGGCTTCGGCGATGGCGCGCTTGTCGGCTTGCGGCACGAGGAAGAGCACGTGGTGCGCGGCGTTGATGAGCGGGAAGGTCATGCTGAGACGTTGCGGAGGCGGCTTGGGACCGATGACCGGCAGCACTTCGCGGGTCGTTTCGTCGAGCGCCGGCGAGCCGGGGAAGAGCGACGCCGTGTGACCATCTTCGCCGAGGCCGAGGAGCAGCAGATCGTGCGCATAACGCGGTTCGCCAAGGCGTCCGGCGAAGGCGCGCAGCATGTCTTCATACTCGCGAGCGGCGGTTTCCGGATCGATCTCTCCGCGCATGCGGAAGACGTTGCCCGCAGGGATGCCTGACGGATCGATCAGCGTTTCCTTGGCCACGCGATAGTTCGAGTCTTCGTGATCCGGTGCTACGCAACGTTCATCGCCGAAGGTCAACTGGACCTTGGCCCAGGGCAGGCCGGCGGCCTGGGCGATGAGCGCCGCGTGAATGGCGCGGGGTGAACGTCCGCCAGTCAGGCCGAGGCGGAAGAGCCCGCGTTCGGCGATGGCTTTGCGGGCGTGGTCGAGGATGGCACGCGCGGCGTCGGCCGCGAAGTCGTTGGAGTGAAGTATGCGCGAGATCACATCAATTTGCAGGGGAGCGAAAACTGGAGGGTGGCAGCGCCGGCCCGGAAAACGTCGAGCTCCAGCAGGGTCAGCGAACCCTTGCGTACGTGGATGGCGTTGTTCGTCGGCAGGCCGAGGAGATAAGCGGCCAGTTGCGAGAAATCCGGCTCGTGGCCCACGAGCATCACGCTGGACTGCGAGCGGTAGGCGCGGAGTTCCTCGAGTGCGGCTTCCGGATGCATGCCGCTGGCCAGCCACGGCACGATCATCAATTCCGCCCGCAGGGCTGCGGCCATGGGCTTGGCCGTCTCATGTGCCCGGCGCAGCGGGCTGGTCAGGATCAGCGAAAGCTGCATGTCATGCGCCTCACAAAAGCGCGCCACTTTCTGCGCCTGATCGACGCCCTTTTCCGAAAGTGGGCGAGCATCATCGCTGGCCGCGACGGTCTCGGCATCGGCATGACGGAGCAGGTAGAGGAGCACGGATTGGAAAAGTTGATGGTTGAGGGTTGATAGTTGAGAGCCGCGCCGTCTTCGGGACTCACGCGGTTTTGGTAGTGGACGGCTATCAACTTCCTCGTTTTTACATCACCATACCACCGTCCACGGTCAACACCTGGCCGGTGATGTATTTGGCTTCGGCGCTGGCGAGGAAAGCGACCGCGGCGGCGATGTCGGCGGGTTCGCCGAATTTGCCGAGCGGGATCTGGCCGACCACGCCGGTCTTGAGCGCTTCGGGGAGCCCCTCGGTCATGTCGGTGGTGATGAAGCCGGGAGCGACGGCATTGCTGGTGATGCCGCGGCTGGCCAGCTCACGGGCGATCACTTTGGTGAGGCCGATGAGGCCCGCCTTGCTCGCGGCGTAGTTGGCCTGACCGGCGTTGCCCATGATGCCGGCGACACTGGCGATATTGATGATGCGGCCGCTGCGCTGCTTGATCATCGGACGCTCCACCGCCTGGATGAAATTGAAGGCGCCCTTGAGGTTGGTGTCGACGACGATGTCCCAATCCTCCTCGCTCATGCGCATGGAGAGGCCGTCACGGGTGAGGCCGGCATTGTTCACAAGGATGTCGACGCGGGAGAAATCGGCGAGGATCTGTTCGGCGAGCTTTTTCACCGAGGCCTGATCGGCAACGTCGGCGGCATAGGCCTTGGCCAGGCCGGCGAATTGCGCGTTGATCTCCTCGGCGGTGCGATTGGCATTCAGTTCCGTGCGACTCACCACGGCGACGCGGGCTCCCTCGCTGGCCAGGCGCAGGGCGATGGCGTGGCCGATGCCGCGACCGGCGCCGGTGACGATAGCAACTTGATTTCCGAATCTCATAGGGGCGTGGAGTGTGGGAAGTCGGCGCGGAATCTGTCGAGAGTTTAATCCGTAATTGGAGGTCGATGTGGCCTTGTTTCCGGGGGCCGGTGGGGTAGCAACGGGTATGAACATCCAACCTCCAACATCCAACGCCCAACATCCAATGGCGCAAGCGTGGGGCGGGGGCGGGTTTTTCGATTGGATGTTGAGCCGAGGCTTTGCGAGACGCCCATGGTGCCGTAGGGGCAATGTTGGGTGTTGGGTGTTGGATGTTCTGCCTCGGAAACCTTTTCTCGTTGGCGCGCTCTTGATCATCGGATTGGCCGCCCATGCCGAGGATTTTCCCGACATCACCACCGTGGCTCCCGATCTCACCGTGCCGGAAATGACAACCGGTGCGCCGGAAGCGGGTAAACGAGTGCGCTATACGACGCCGGGATGGGACGGGACGGAAGTTTACGGTGCGCTTTTTCTTCCAGTGGATTGGAAAGCGGGTGGACGTTACCCAGTGATCGTCGAGTGGGCGGGTAATGGCGACTTCCACGATGCCTTTGGCGATGTCAGCACCGGGGTGGTCGAGGGGAGCCGGCTGGGCTATGGCGTTACGGAAGGCAAAGGATGCATCTGGATTTGCGTGCCGTATCTGAACAACGCTGGCACGGCGAATGTCATCAAGTGGTGGGGCGATCCACCCTCCTTCGATCCGGAGCCGACGCTGAAATACTGCCGGGCGACGGTGCAGAATGTCTGTGAGAAATTTGGCGGCGATCCGCGGCGCGTGGTGCTGGCTGGGTTTTCGCGTGGGTCGATTGCCGACAATTATCTCGGCCTGCACGACGATGCGACGGCGGCGCTTTGGCGCGGGTTCATCTGCTACAGCCATTACGACGGGGCGCGGACGAACTGGCCTTATCCGCGGGCGGATCGAGCATCGGCGCTGGAGCGGTTGCAACGGCTCAAGGGACGGCCGCAGTTCATCTGCGGCGAGAGGAGCAATGCCGCGGAGACGGAGCGTTATTTGCGCGAGACGGGTTCGTGGGACAAAGGAACGTTCACCGTCGTTGGCACGGGCTTTCGCAATCATAACGACGCCTGGACCCTGCGGCCGAGCGAAGCGCGAACGAAGCTGCGCGAGTGGTGGCGGGCGATCGTGAAGTGAGATTGGGTGACTAGCTGCTCAGGCAGGCGCGCCCCAGAGAGTCGACCACACATTGTCGCAGCGCCGCCGCGGCAATCAGGGGCGTCATCGCAGGATGCGAAAACAGGGTGGCCGGACCGAGCGATTGAAACAAACGCGGCGGCCTACACAGGGCGCTACGCCATCGAGCGGGAAGCATCCGAAACGGAAAGGCGGTCTCCTTCTTTAAACGTTCCACGACCATTTCGCGAAAGCGGGCGATCTCTGCACCGCAGACATCGTCCTGAATGATCGCTACGAGGCCGCCTTTCCAATACACGCCGGGAATTGTTTTGATCCGGATGGTAGGAAGATCGCTTTCCGCGCCCAAGAGCCGCGTGTCTGCCGTTTCGTCGAAACGCCAGGTGCCGACGCCATCGATGATCAGTGTGCGTCCTGCTGGTCCGTTCTCGATGATCGCGGCGAGACGGTCCTGGAGGAAGATGCGGGTTGCTTCTTCTTTCGGCCAGTAGTTGGGCCAATCGATGCGAATGTTCGAATCCAGCAGACCGATTTTCCGCCAACCGCCGTCGGGTTCCTGCTGCTCGATGCGAGCTTGGTAACGGAACCGCATTCCTTGCCCTTCACTGCGGAGATAGCGTAGCGCCACATGGCCCAGCATTACGTGCCAGATGCCGGTGGAAGACGTCGCGTCTGGGGCGTTCAGCATGCTTTATTCTATGCTCGAACGACCTTGATGTTCAATCTCCGCTGCCGAGGGACATCGGAACAAAAGCAAAAGAGCGCGGAGGTGATCCGCGCCCTTTTGATTGGTTGAAGGTCTTTTCAGCGACGTCGCTTACACGTCGAGTTTCGTCCAGGCGGCGTTGGCCTTGGAGGACTTCACGACGGCCTCGATGAAGGCCATGCCGCGGACGCCGTCTTCGATCTTCGGGTAATCGGTGGCGGGATCGCCCTTGGCCGGCTTCTTCTTTTCGATGCGGGCGCGAATGGCGCTGGCGAAGTTTTTGTAAATATTGGCGAAGGCTTCGAGGTAGCCCTCGGGATGCGCGGGCGGAGTGCGCGTGGCGGCAGCGGCGTTTTTGCCGAGATAACCATTGGCCGTTCGATAGACCTGCATGGGCTGGTCGATCCATTTCACGAGCATCGTGTTCGGCTCGTTCTGGTGCCATTCGATACCACCCTTTTCGCCGTAGACGCGGATGTTGAGGTTGTTCTCTTCGCCCACGGAGATCTGTGAGGAGTGGAGCACGCCCTTCGCGCCGCCTTTGAAGCGGAGCAGCACGTTGCCGTCGTCATCGAGCTTGCGGCCCTTGACGAAGGCGGTGATGTCGGCGGCCAGTTCGCTGATCTGCAGGCCGGTGATGTACTCAGCGAGATTCTCGGCGTGGGTACCGATGTCGCCGATGCAACCCGCAGCGCCGCTCTTCTTGGGATCGGTGCGCCAGGAAGCCTGTTTCTGGCCGGAGGCTTCGATCTTGGTCGCGAGCCAGCCCTGCGGATACTCGACCACGACTTTGCGGATCTTGCCGAGCTTGCCGGCGGCGATCATGTCGCGCGCTTCCTTGACCAGCGGATAGCCGGTATAGTTGTGGGTGAGGCCGTAGAGGAGGCCGGTCTTCTTGACGATGGCGGCGAGTTCCCTGGCTTCGGCGAGATTGAAGGTGGCCGGCTTGTCGCTCAGCACATGGAAGCCCGCTTGCAGCGCGGCCTTGGCGGCCGGGAAATGGACGTGATTCGGCGTGACGATGGCGACGAAATCGATGCGCTGATCCGCCGGCAGCGCGGCTTCCTTTTTCACGAGCTCTTCAAAGCTGCCATAGACGCGCGAAGGATCGAGGAAGAGGTCAGCGCCGCTGGCCCTGGACTTCTCGGGATCGGCGGAGAAAGCACCGGCGGCGAGTTCGATCTGGCCGTCGATATTGGCGGCGATGCGATGGACCGCGCCGATGAAAGCGCCGCGCCCGCCGCCGATCATTGCGTAACGAATTTTTCTGCTCATAAAAGGGAGGGTGAAAGTGAAGATTGGGCGGAAGATGTAGGGTGAAGGCCGCTTGCCCGGCAAGGGCAATATGGAAGGGAGGTCACTCCGGTGGCTGCCCGCTGGCTTGGGGAGAAGTTTGCTTTCGGCTGAGGCGGCGGAGGATCAGCCAAGGGACAAACGGGGAGAGGATGACGACAGGAATGACCACCCAGACAGAGGCATTCGGAAAGAAGCATTGGAGGATCGCAGCGGTGGTTGCGGTGACCAAAAGCCCGATGCCGAAACCGGCTACGACGAAGATATTCACGAAGGGAGAGTAGGCGGATCGGAACGAGGTGACTGTTCCTCTTGCGCTGTGCTCAAAGCTTTCACTGCCGCAGCGGCGATGATGGCGGTCATGACGATGCCGAGGAAGGCAATGCAGACGGCGCAGGCGCGGGCCAGCGGATGGTGCGGGACGAAGTCGCCGTAACCGACGGTGAAGCCGGTGATGAGTGCGAAATAGAGTCCGTCACCGAAAGGCCAGCGCTCGAATCGCGACGCGCAGAAGCCGAACCCGATCATGAGCAGAATGATGCCCGAGAGGACCGGCCAGACGATGCGAAGGCTTCGCCAAAATTCGACGGCGAAGCGCAGGCGAACGCGGTTGAAAGCGCTCAGTTTCATTCACCGAAGGCACGCAGGAAGGCGCACTCAAGGGCGAGTTGCTCCTGCACACCGGAGTTGCCGAGGTGACCGCGGAGGGTCTCGAAGGCGTCAGATTTGCGGAGCAGCGTAGTGGTGGAATGGCGGGCGCCGAGCGTGGCGGTGTCGGCGGCGAAGGTGGGATGATCGAGCCCGGTTACGGGTTGGCCGGTGGCGCGGGCGGCTTGCTGGCGCAGGGCGTCGGCCCACCATTGCTCCAGCGTTTCGAGCAGGGAATGGCGCGCGGCGACGTAACGGCTTTCGACGAGCGCCTTGTAATAGTCCGCGCGATCCTCCAGCCATTTGCCGGCTTCGGAGGCTTGTTTGTAGTGCTGCTCCTCGGCCTTCAATGCGGCATCGGCGTTGTCCTGGATGGTCTCGCGCGCTTCGCTGAGCAGGGTTTGAAATTCGCGGACGAGCCGGAAAGCTTCCACCAGGCCGGGCGATTCCTGCCGGGCGTGCGCTTGCAGCGCGGTGAGCAGCTTGGTCTGCAGTGGCGTGGCTCGGTGCGCCTCGGTGGAACGCAGCGCGATCTCCAGGCAACGCGAGAGGATGGTTTCCAGCAATTGATCGGGCAGACTGCTCAAGAGCAGAAGCGAGCTTTGACCGGGCGGTTCCTCCAGTGTCTTGAGGAAGGCGTTGGCGGCATTGGGTTGGAGGCGGTCGGCATCGACGATGACGCCGATCTTGTGGCCTCCACTCAAGCTGCGCATGTGCAGGCTGCGCTCCAGTTCGCGCATTTGCTCGATGAGGATGCGCCGCGACTTGCTCTCTGGTTCGATGACGTGGATGTCGGGATGCTGCAAGTTCTCGATCGGCCGGCCGACGAGCAACGAGCAGACCCGATTGGCGAGGGCGCGCTTGCCGCTGCCGGCCGGGCCGGTGATGAGATAGGCGTGCGCGAGGCGGTTTTGCGTCTGGGCGCTTTGGAGCAGGGAGAAGGCTTCGTCGGCGGTGAAGGGCATGGGTCAGGAATGACGAATGATCCCGCAGGGCGGGAACGAGGGACGAATGGGAGAGGCAGACCGCGCGTGGGCGGCAAACCAGACGGAGCTGGCAAATGGCAGATGGCAAATGGCAGATAGGCTGCTCATTTTGCGAGGGGTGCTGGAGTAATGCGTGGGGCTAGTTCCTGCCAGATGCGGTCGCTGAGGTCTTCTACCGTACCGGCGGCGTCGAGAAGGCGGATGCGAGTAGGGTTATCGTGGGCGAGGGCGAGATAGCCGGTCCGGACGGCTTCGAAGAAGGCGGCGGACTGGCCTTCCATGCGATCGGGCGCACCAGCGGGTGCGGGGCGATGGCGCAGGCGTTCGCGGGCGATGACGGGGTCGAGATCGAAGACGAAAGTGATGTCGGGCAGGGTATCGCCGACGGCGAAGCGATTGATGGCGGCGACTTCGGCAGGATCGAGTTTGCGGGCGACGCCCTGGTAGACGGTGGTGGAATCGAGGAAGCGGTCGGCGAGGACGATGGTGCCGGCTTCGAGCGCAGGGGCGATGACTTCGCGGACGAGCTGGGCGCGGCTGGCGGTGAAAAGCAGCAGTTCCGTCTCCGAGGCCATGGCGTGGCCGGCCTTGGAGAATTGCAGCAGATGGCGCAGTTGCTCGCCGATCTCGGTGCCACCGGGCTCGCGGGTGAGGATGACCTGATGGCCAAGCGCCTTCAACCGATCCGCGAGGAGCCGGATCTGGGTCGATTTACCGCAGCCTTCGCTGCCTTCAAATGAGACGAATATGCCGCGCGGCATGAGTAGAGCGCGCAGTGTGCAAAATCCATCCGCCCGCTGTCCAGCGGGAGTCCGCGCTTATTGCGCCTGATGGATGATGATCGTCGGCCCTTCCTGTTGCTGTTGCGGCGGCTTTGCCGGAGCGGGCGGCGGAGTCTGCTGCGGGGCCGATTCGGAAGACGGAGAATAGCTGCGGTTCGGGGCGGACATGGCCATCCGCGTCTGACCACGGCGAAGGTTCTGGGCGACGGTATTGTTGTCGCCGTAGAGCGCCCAGGGGCCGTTCGGCACTTCCAGGGCATCGACGAATTTCCAGTCGGTCACGTCGGTGCTGCTGAGTTGCAGGTAATCGCGCACCGCCGGCGAGACGTCGAGACCAGCGCCGCCGTTGAGGTTCGGGCGCGGCTTTTCGTTGCCGAAGACATATTGCCAGTGATCTGTGCGGAAGGGGCCACAGTCGCTCCACTGAGCGTAGCAGGTCTTGCCTGCGCTGTTGCGAATGGCGATCCAGTGGTCGTGGCAGACGGACTGGCCTTCCTGCCGGAACTCGTCGCGGAACCACGGGATCACGACCTTGGACTCGGGCTTGGTCGTGCCGTGGGTCACGTCGTTATAGGGCAGGGCGATGTAGAAGGGATTTTGGCGGGGAACGAAATTGGCCGGGATATAATTGCGACGGGACGCCGGGTTCGGATTATCGAAGCCACCGTAGCTCTGCTCCCAATTGAGATCCCACGAACTGCTGAAATTGTGGACCGGGTTGTTACCGCCGGCCGGTTCGCCGACCCAGAAGACCGTGGTCACGATCTGGGTTTTCCAAGGATACTTGCCCGACACGCTGAGCGTGCGCGACATGGTCGGGATGACCACCTGCGGTTCCATGTGCAGGATGGCGCTCTCGCGCAGTTTCATTGCGTATTTGGTAAAGTCCGCGCTGGCTTGGTAAGGCGACTGCGCGCTAGCTCCGCCCGCGAAGCAAATCAAGCCGGTGGCCAGAACAGCACGCGATAAAATAAGTTCCAGGGAATGAAGCTTCATTGGTTCTGGTCTGGATAGGGGCGAGTCTATACGAGAGAACCCGGAGGGCGTAAAGCGGAAATTCTGCCGGATTGTCGCATATTGGTCAGAGTCAGGCCTCTTATGGGGCGAAAATTGTCAGGTTCGTGTTCCTACGACGATATTTTAGCATCGAATATGCCAACAGTCGTGGGACGACTGTGTAATCAGGATCGTCTCAGAACAGTCGCGTGGCGGCATGCCGGGTCGGTTTCCGGGTAATCCAGCGTATAATGCAGGCCGCGGCTCTCTTTGCGGAGCAAGGCGCTGTCCACGATCAGGCCGGCCACGGTGGCCAGGTTGCGGAGTTCGAGGAGGTCGGTGGTGATCTTGAAGTTCCAGTAAAACTCCTGGATCTCCCGTTCCAAATTGCGGAGGCGGGTGGCCGCGCGCTGGAGGCGCTTGGTGGTGCGGACGATGCCGACGTAATCCCACATGAGGCGGCGGATTTCGTCCCAATTATGGTAAATCACGACCAGTTCATCCACATCCACGGCGACGCCGCTCTTCCAGGGAGGCAGCTCCTTGCCCCAGGGGCCGGCTTCGGGGCGCGGCCGGGCGACGATGGCCTCGCAGCAGCGGTGGGCCAGGACGCAGGCTTCCAACAGGGAATTGCTGGCCAGCCGGTTGGCGCCGTGCAGGCCGGTGCAGGCGACTTCGCCGATGGCGTAAAGGCCTTCGAGGCTGGAGGCGCCGTTTTCGTCCGTGAGGACGCCACCACATTGGTAATGGGCGGCCGGCACCACCGGGATGCGTTCCTTGGTGATGTCCAAACCGTAGCGCAGGCACACCTCGTGGATATTCGGGAAGCGGTCGCGAATGAAATCGGCCGGCTGGTGGGTAATGTCCAGATAGACACACTGCGCGCCGGTGCGCTTCATTTCGGCATCGATGGCCCGGGCCACGATATCGCGGGGAGCCAGTTCCTTTTTGGAGTGATACCGGCTCATGAATTCGCGGCCTTGAGCATCCACCAGGCGGGCGCCTTCGCCGCGCACGGCCTCGGAGATGAGGAAGCTGCGGGCCTCGGGGTGAAAGAGGCAGGTCGGATGGAACTGGATGAATTCCATGTTGGCCACCTTCGCGCCGGCCCGCCAGGACATGGCCACGCCATCGCCCGTGGCGATGCCGGGGTTGGTCGTATAAAGGTACACCTTGCCGCAGCCGCCGGTGGCCAGCACCACGCGGTCGCTGCGCAGGGCCACGACGTCGCCGGTCGCCTCATTGAGGACATACACGCCGAGACAACGGTCGCTGCTCACGAAACCGAGCTTGCCCAGGGTGATGAGGTCGACCGCCATGTGATTTTCCAACACGGTGATCTGCGGATGCCGGGCGATCGCCGCCAGCAGGGCGCGCTCGATCTCCCGGCCGGTGACGTCGCGGGCGTGGAGGATGCGGCGCTTGGAGTGACCGCCCTCGCGGCCGAGGTCGAGCTCGTGGGAGCCGTCGGGCAACTCACGTTCGTCGAAGTGGACGCCGAAGTCGATGAGCTCGCGGATGCGCGCCGGACCATCCATGACGATCGTGCGCACGACCTGCTCGTCGCACAGCCCGGCGCCGGCCTCGAGCGTGTCCTTCACGTGCAGCTCGAAGGAATCCTCAGTACTGGTGACGCTGGCGATGCCGCCCTGCGCCCAGGCGGTATTGGATTCCGCACGGGCGCGCTTGGTCACGATGGCGACGCGTCCGTGCCGGGCGGCCTGGAGGGCGAAGCTCAGGCCGGCGATGCCGGAGCCGATGACGATGAAATCAAACTCGTTCATCGCAGGCGAAGGTTGTCGATGAGGCGCGTCTTGCCGAAAAAGACGGCGAGAGCCATGACGGTATTGCGGTCGGCGCGTTTGATGGGGTGCAGGGAATCAGCATCGGCGACTTCCACATAGTCGATGCGGGCGAGAGAAGCGGTACCGATTTTTTTGACGACCCGCTGGCGCAGGCGGGCGGGGTTGGTCTCGCCGTCCTGCCACGCCTTCCTGGCGGCGAGCAAGGCGGCGCGCAGAATGGGCGCCTGGGCGCGTTCCTCGGGCGAAAGGTATTGGTTGCGCGAACTGAGCGCCAGGCCATCGGGTTCGCGGACCGTTTCCACGCCGACGATCCGCACGGGCAGGTGCAGGTCGCGTACCATGCGACGGATGACCGCGCACTGCTGGAAGTCCTTGAGGCCGAAGACGGCGACCTGTGGCCGGACGATCTGGAAAAGCTGGTTCACGACCGTACAGACCCCTCGGAAATGACCGGGACGCGAGACTCCGCAGAGAGACTTCGAGACCTCGGTCTCCTCGACGTAAGTGGAAAAGCCCTCGGGGTAGATCTCCGCGGCGCTGGGATGAAAGATCACGTCCACGCCGTGTTCGGCGCAGAGTTTCTTGTCCGCCGCGAAAGGACGCGGATAACGGGAAAAGTCTTCCTTGGGGCCGAATTGGGTGGGATTGACGAAGATGCTGACCACGACCGTGCCCTTGGAGCCGGCCAGCTTGCGAGCGCGATCGATGAGGGTGGTGTGGCCTCGGTGGAGCGCCCCCATGGTGGGAACGAAGACGATGGGAGCTCGGGCAGCGCCGAGGAGGCGCTGCGTGGCGGAGATGGAACCGATGACTTTCAATGCAGGAAATTAGGCGGAGGTCTCCGATACGGAATCGAGAGCGATTGGGCAAGGCTTTGGCTCAACCGAAAGCGGAATGAAGTGCCGAGTCGGCCCAGAATCGCCACACGATGATCGAACCGCAACCGGCGGTGCAACGGTGGATCGACCGCGGATTCACGAATAGCGCGACTCACAAAGGTGAAGACAAATTGAATGCTTCAGGGAGTGCCTCTAACGTCGCCTTTGTTCAAAATTCTTCGCGAAATGCCGGTGGGGGCCCTTCAGCGCGCCGGGACAAACGGGCTGCGGCGGCATTTTCCTTTGAATGACGATCCGCGCTTTCCGGAGAGTGTAATTTTCGCAACTTTGTCCACTGAGGTGTCTCAATATTGTAAATACGCCTCCCGAAAATGAGTTTTTGTGGCTCATTTTGTGCAGTTTACGGTCGACACTACGGAGAGAAGGAAAGGAAACTATGTATATTCGACGGGAGACCAATACCTACGTGGAACGCCGAATGCTATAATTACCAGTAAGGTTATAATTATTATCATACCTTATGAACCCATTCAACTACCCTCTCCGACGCGGTTTTACCCTGCTGGAAATCATGGTTGTCGTCTCCATCATCGCCCTTCTGGCCGCGATCGCGACATCCAACCTCATTCGAGCACGCAAGCGCGCGCAAGCCGCCAAGATCCTCGACGATCTGCGCACCTTGGACGGTGCGCTCGATCAATATGCCATAGAGAACAACAAGAATTCGGGAGACCTGGCGTTGTTTTCCGATTTGCAGCCCTACATGAAACGGATGAACAAGATGGCACTGCTGGGCGCAGACATTTTCGGCCAGGCGTATGGACCCTACACCGTGGATACCCCGCCAAAGGTCTCCGACCTCGCCTTTCAGTCGCTATCCGATGTAGCGCCAGAGTCGTTTTGGTCGCCTTACCATTGAAATAGTTAAGGTCGACTGAAAGTTTTTCTGGGAATCCGGGCGTCGCAAACGCGGCACACTGCATGTGTACCAAAGAGGAGATTTAGTCCGCTCGGGGACTTTAACGCTGGAAATCAGCGAGCCCTATCGCCCGTTGCGATGACTTATCGCGCCGGGCGATGAGGTTCTTCGCTGAAGATGGCTACTTCCGTTTGCCTTTCGCTTCGTCAGCCGCCGCCATTTCGTCCTGCACATCCTTCTCGATCAGCGTAATGATGTAGTTGCTGAGCGAGCGACGATCTTTCTTCGCCTTGATCTTGGCGAGTTCGAGAAGGTCTTCGGGGCAGCGGAACGCAGTGTATTTGCTCATAGTTGGAAAAATCATAAGTCAGAATAAGTATGTTGCTGATGTTATGTAGAGGCACCGGCTGCGCGAGTGGGGTCGCGTGGGAGTTTCGTCCTTCCCGCAGCCTGCCATCACATAACGTGTTTCGCATCGCGGAACGGCTGTGGACGTTCTGCGGACACACTTTTTTCAAATAGCGTATGTATACGTAACTCTGACTTCCGTCTACACCTCTTGGTGGTGGCGATAATTAGTGACGAAATTCTGACGAAATGTGGCGAACGTTCCGTTCTCGATTTCCTGTCGCACACGCCACATCAGATTCAGATAGAAGTGAAGGTTGTGTAGCGAAATAAGCCGCAGCCCCAGTATCTCTTCCGCTTTCACCAAGTGACGCAAATAGCCGCGAGAAAAGTTTCGGCATGCTTCGCAAGTACAGCCCTCTTCGATGGGCGCTTTGTCATAAATATACGGAGAATTCTTTAGATTAAGGGTGCCTCGCGCGGTGAAGGCGGTGCCGTTGCGAGCGAGACGGGTCGGCAGCACGCAATCGAACATATCGATGCCGCGAGCCACCATCTCGACCAGCTGCGGCGGAGTGCCGAGCCCCATGGCATAGCGCGGGCGGTCCGCCGGCAGATAAGGCTCGCTCGCTTCGATCGCCGCCATCATTTCGGGCTCGGGTTCACCGACGCTCACGCCGCCGACGGCGTAGCCATCAAAGCCGATCGAGACGAGAGCCTCCGCGCTCTCCCGGCGCAAATCCGGATAGGACGATCCCTGGACAATCCCGAACTTCAGCCCTGGGGTTGGCACTTCCTTGCACCGCGCCGCCCAGCGCAAGGTGCGGGCCAGACTATCGGCCGCATATTCGCGTTCGCAGGGATACGGCGGACATTCGTCAAAGAGCATGGCGATGTCCGAACCGAGCGCGGCCTGGATCTCCATGGCTTCGCGCGGGCCGAGGAAACACGGCGCGCCGTCGAGGTGGTTTTGGAAATGCACACCCTCTTCGGTGATCTTCCGCAACTTGGCCAGCGAGAAGACCTGGAAGCCGCCGGAGTCGGTGAGAATCGGCCCGTCCCAACTCATAAACTGATGCAATCCGCCGAAATGCCTCATTACCTCCATCCCGGGGCGCACGAAGAGGTGATAGGTATTGCCGAGAATGATTTGGGCGTGGACCTCGCGCAATTCCGCGGGCGACACCGCCTTCACCGAGCCTTGCGTGCCGACCGGCATGAAGATCGGCGTCTCGATCACGCCATGGTTGGTCACCAACCGGCCACGGCGGGCTTTGGTGGCGGTGTCGGCTTTCAGCAAGGTGAACATGGATTCGGAATGGCAGATGGAAAATGGGAAATTGAAAATCGGAAAATCGGTAACTGTAAATTGGCCGATTGGCCGATTGGCCGATTGGCCGGATTGACACGCCGGGGCGCGCCGTACGGAAGGGGCGGTGAAAATAAAGAGCACACCTCGCTCAGCAAGAGCCGAAATCGTCAAAGTTCCATTTTTCGCCAGTCATACCGCGGCTATTCGCCTTGGTTTGCCCCGCATCCACAATCGTCGTGTCGTGACGTTGCCCGTCAGTCCTGCAGCTTCGCCGTTTTCTCCCGATGTGCTTCCTCCTGGTCGATGAGCGAGAGAAACACTTTCTCGAGCGCGCCGGTCTCATGCGCCCGCGAGCGCAGTTCCTGCACCGTGCCGAGGGCGATCAATTTGCCGTGGTGGATGATGCCCACGCGGTCGGCGACTTCCTCCGCCACGCTGAGTTGGTGGGTCGAGAGAAAGAGCGTCATGCCGGCTTGGGCCCGCGCGCGGAGTTCCTGCTTCACGATGCGCGCGTGCATTGGGTCGAGACCGATCATCGGTTCATCGATGATGAAGACCTTCGGATCGTGCAGCAGCGCCGAGGCGATGACGAGCCGTTGCCGGGTGCCGTGCGAAAGATTTTCCGTGAGTTCGTGCCGGTATTCATCGAGGTGGAAACGCTCGAAGAGTTCGTCGCTGCGTTGCAGCATGAGCTTGCGGTCCATCCGGAAGATGTCGCCCACGAATTGCATGAACTCGAGGCTGGTCAGCTTTTCGTAGACGAAGGGGAAATCCGGGACGTAGGCGAGCAGTTCCTTGGCTTTGTTTGGCTCGCGCAACATATCGAAGCCGCCGATGAAGACCTCGCCCTCGGTTGGCCGCAGCAGGCCGGTGAGCATCTTGATCGTCGTTGTCTTGCCCGCGGCATTCGGCCCGAGGAAGGCGAAGAACTCGCCCTCGGGCACCTCCAGGTCGAGCCCATCCACGGCGGTCAGCGAGCCATAGTTTTTTTTGAGCTTGCGGGCGGAGATCAAAGGGACGACGAGGGGGGTGAAATGCGGAGGAACGGCGAGCGCCGATAAAAGAGGCGTTGGCCGCCTCGTGGAAAGGGAAAAATCGAAGATTTGTCTCCGGAGCGCGAGCGGCGCATCGCCGGAAATGAAAGCGGCATCCAGCCGCGGATGGTCAAACGCCGGGCGATCCCGCCACAATGGACCGCTGCCACTCCATTCTGTCATCGATCACCTTCTCACCGGCACAATGCGTCAAAATGAATGGAAACGCTTCGAGATTCGACGGGAAATGTCGATTCGACCTGGCGCTCTTGGAGGGAGAGGCAATTTGTTTTTGCTGAAAATCAGACCGTCAGCCGCACCATTTCCTTTCCCTTGTCGTCGAAGACGACGAACGGCACGCCCTCGCATTCCGGCGTCTCCCTCGCGAAAGCGAAGGCCTCGGTGATGGAGTCGAATTCCACCGCTTCTTGGTTGCCTTCCTGCATCAATTTGAACCCCAACCAACGCGGCTCGGCGAACAGCAAAAATGGTTTCATCTTGCTACGCCATTCGGAGAAACCCGTTTGAGTGGTCGCCTATCGCCGAAGTCGCCGATGAGCCTCACTGAGTAGGCTCACGTAGCATCCTACGTGGTGGGGAAGCAATTTGTTACCTGACTGCTAGGAGTGGGATACGTATCGGAGAATGGTTCAAAAAATTTTGCGAAATTTCTTTACCCAGTGTGAAACGGGCGCCGGTGGATGCCGATTTCTGAGGCGGCCATGGGAGATAACTGACGCCGGTGGCGTCTATCTTCGGTCAGGCGGTGGCAATTGTAGCGGCGGGTCTGTGACCGTCGGGGAGCAGTTAATCCGCCGATCCGCAAAAGCGTAGCCTACCTCGACGGTCACAGCCCGCTGCTACGGCCGCAAGGCGCGCCGCGCAATTGCTTGCCCACCCGCGCCCAAAAATCGCGATCCGCCCCAGGGCCATAGCGATTCGCTCCACACCCGATGCCATCGGCAGGGAATGTCCGTGCAAGCGCCCCGTCGCCGATAGACGAAAGGTTCGGCATGACCCACCGCCGTTACGCCACGTCCTATTGCCCGCGCTGTGAACAAATGAGACGCTTTACCAAGCGAGCCATGGAATCGCGTCCTCACTTGCTGGCCACCGTCCTCACGCTGGGCCTTTGGGGGCTTCCGTGGATGGTCCTGGCGCGGCGCAACGCCGCCCGGTTGTGGCATTGCTGCGTCTGTGGCAAGCATCGCAAAACCCTCGCGCCGTACGCGGAGGGCTATTTGGCAGCTTCGATGGCGGGCTCCGCCGCCTCGAGCTGCACGAGCTTGCCGTAGAGATCCATCGCGTTTTCCCGCAGGGATGCCGCCTTCGTGATCCATGACTTGTAGGCGGAGGACTCCATGAAAGTCGAAAGCGCCTCGGCCTGTTGGTCGGCGTACGCGCGTTCATCTTTCTGTTTCTTGCGAATGGCTTCTCCGGCGTTCCCGGATTTCTTCCCCGGGTGGAGCGGCGCGGTTTTCACAATGCTGGCGCCGTTGGAAACGGACGGCAAAAGACCCGACGCTGCCGCCGCGGCCCTTGTTTCCGACCGCTCGTCCATCCCTTTCGTCAGCGAGTCGCACGTCGCTATCGCACATTGGTAGATCTGCTTTTGGAAAGGTGTTTTCGCTTTGACCAATCCGCCGCCGAGAGAAGCGCGCAAGGTCTCCACGCGCACCCGTGGCATCTGCGGATCCGCTTCCAGTGGTGCGAGGATCGCGTTAAGAGACGGCTCGAGCAGAGGCTCGATTTGCTGGGAAGGCGGCAGGTTCGTCGCGACCGCAGGCGTGTCGGGGGTCTTGTCCGGGTCTTCGCGAGTCAGTCTCTTCCCGGAAACCACCACTCCCTGGGCATTCTTTCCGGAGAGGCGGTTTTCGTCCTGGCTTAAAGTGAGCGTATCGACGGTCCCCATCGCCCAAAAGATAACGTATCTGCGCGGCACTTCTCCTGGATTCACGCACTTCCAGGCCGACGTGCGACCTACGTTACTTGTGAGGCGACCGTCGGCATGGAAGACCTTGGTCGACTTGGTGAACCATTTCCACTGCCCCAAGATCGGATCGCTCAACTCGGCGCCCCGAGCCGGGTTGAACAGCCCAGCCGAGAGGATGAGCAAGACGCAGAGAATCTCGGAGGAACGCATTGCTCCAGTAGAGGGAAGTTTCCTGGACTCGCAATGGCGAAATGACCGTGGGATGGCCGATCCCGAATACCTGCGCGCGAGGCGATTTTTTTGCCCCACAGGTTCAGGTCCTCTATTTTTGACTGCTGGTTTTGCGGTGTGCCCACCGGTTGGGCACATTCCTGGGCACATCGGCCCGATGTGTAGAGAACGGTGAGGCAGGGATTCGAACCCTGGGTACCTTTTAAAGGGTACAACGCTTTAGCAAAGCGCCGCTTTCGACCACTCAGCCACCTCACCAAGTGTGGGGCGCCTATTTCGGTTGGTTCGCGGGTGTTGGCAAGAAAAAATCCGATTTAGCCGCGGCTTTTTCGCGGATGGGAGGGAAAGGGCGGGCAGATTTGCCGTGGCGGGTTGCGCTGGGTGGTATTCCGTGATGCTGTGCAGGCGCAGATGTATTCCTTATTCGTTCGTGTCCGACTTTCTCTCGCGTTGCTGGTAGCGATGGTTCTTTTGAGTGGATGCAGTGCGGCCCGCTTTTGGTTTGGGAAGAAACGGCCGCCTCGGGCCACGGTCAAGGTGCCGCAATTCGTGGGCACGGTGACGCTGGTGAGCGATGATCCGTTGTTTGTCTTGATCGATAACGGCTCGTTGCCCCCGCCCTCCGCCGGAACGGTATTGACGATCGATAACCAAGGCGGGACGCCGGTGGAGATGAAGGTGACGCGCATCCAGAAGCCGCCCTTTGTGGTGGCGGATATTGTGAAAGGCACGCCGAAGAAGGGAGATCGGGTCTTTCGATAGCGCCGGATACGGCCATCCGCTGCCCGCCCGCGAAAAATCAGCCCTGCGGCTCGGGCGGCGTGGGATGGGGGATGGCGCCTTCGGCGCTGGACCAGTAGGCGGTATTCACCAGACGGGCGCTGGTTTGGCGCAGGCGCCGGGCCATCTCGGTCATCATCGAGGAGACGATTTTGTAGCCGACGACGGTATGGGATTCCATGAACTGATGGAAAGCCTCGTAATCGATATACGCGAGCTTGGTCGGCTTCATGGCGTAGATGCTGGCCGTGGCGACGCCGGGATCGAAGAGATTGATCTCGCCGAAAAATCCACCCGGACCGAGTCGGCCGAGGAGCATCTCGCGTTTATTGGCCATGCGGCGGATATGCACGACGCCGTCGGTGACGATGGAGAAGTTTTTTACTGGCGTGCCTTCTTCGATGATCCGCTCCTTGGGTTTGACCTCGCGGACCAGCATGAGCGCGCAAAGCGCTCGCAATTCCTCCTCGGTGAGTTTACGCAGAATGGAAACATTGCGGAGCAATTCGACGTCCATGTGTATAACGCTAACAGCCGTGCCGACTCTGGGGCAAGGGCGGAACGGAGAACGATTTTTACTTCCCGTGAATCGAGATTGACGACTCATTCGAGAGCTTTAATGTAAACGCCATTAAATTTATGCCGACCCTACGTGCCGCGGATTCCAAACGCACCGACGCCGAGCGGCTGGCGGACATCTTTACGGTCCTCCAGCGCTGTTTCATTTTGAACCTCTCCAAGGAACTCAACCGGGGCAATGTTTCCTTTCCGCAATACTGCCTGCTCGGTTTCCTGCGGGAGCAGAATGCGCTGACGATGTCGGAGATCGCGCAGAAGATGGGTCATTCCACGGCGGCAGCAACGGGACTCATCGATCGGCTGGAGAATCTGGGGCACGTGAAGCGGATGCACGCGAAGGATGACCGGCGGAAGGTGCTCGTGCAGATCACGACGTCCGGCGCGAATCTGGTCGCCGAAGTGCGCGAAGACATGATTTCAAATTTGTTAAAGATGATGGAGGTTCTCGATCCCGCGGAGCAGAAGACGTGGTTGCAGATCTACGAGAAAATCTTCAGCTACTGCCGTTCCAAATGAGACTACGCCCATTGGCCGCGAGCATCGCGGCTGCCCTGCTAGTATTGTCACCCGCCATGGCGGTCCAACCTCATCCCGTCCAGCACACCTGGAATGGGGACCTCACCCTCGACCAGGCGATTCGGCTTTCTCTGAAGCAGAATCCGAACGTCCTCAAAGCGCTCTGGCAGATCGAGCAGACGCGCGGACAGATCATCGATGTGCGCTCGGAGGCGTTGCCGCACGTGGCGCTGACCTCGTCGTATTTCCAGCAATCGAAGACCCTGCTCGCGGGCCGCGGGGGAAATATCTCGAATAGCACCGCGGGGACGAATAGCACCGGCAGCAACAGCTTCAACACGAGCGATCTTTCCAAGCAGATCGCGAATATTCCCGGCGTGTCGCAGAGCGCGGCGGGGCAGGTGGCCAGTGCCGTGCAGAATAGTGTGTCCCAAGCCCAGGGTTCCCAGCCTTCGACGAGCAGCTTCGGCGGCGGCGATATCTCGTGGAATGTGGACGTGCAGGTCACGCAGACCCTTTACGCCGGCGGCGCGATTCGCTCGGCGATCAATATCGCGAAGTTCACCGACGACAGCAGTTACTTCAACCTGCGGGACGTCATCGATCAGACGATCGACACCGTGCGCCAGCAGTTCTACACGGTCCTCTTGAACCGCGAACTCATCAAGGTGCAGGAGGAATCGGTGAAGTTGCTCCAGGATCAACTCAAGGATCAGCAGAACCGTTTCGAGGCTGGCACTGTGCCGCGCTTCAACGTGCTGCAGGCGGAGGTGGCGCTAGCCAACCAGCAGCCGCAATTGATCACCGCGAAGAATAACTACGTGATCTCGGAATACCAACTGGCCAAAACCCTCGGCATCGACCCGGGTCCGTCGGGACAGACAACTTACAACGCGGTAGGGAGTCTCGACGTGCACGAGCGCCCGCTTGGTCTGCGCAACGCGATCCAGATGGGCATCGAACACCGGCCGTTCCTCAAGGTGCAGCGCCTGACGATCCTCATTCAAAAGGAGCAGGTGAAAGTGGCGCTCTCCGGTTACAAGCCGACGCTTTCGGCCAATGGCGGCTACGAAGTGCGCAACAATTCGACGACCAGCCATCTTGATGAAACGGTCGACGGTTGGTTCTTCGGGATCAGCGGCCAGTGGAATATTTTCGACGGTCTTCAAACTTACGGAAAGGTGAAGGAGGCGCGCGCCTCCCTCGAGTCGGCGAAGGTGAACTACGACGACTCCGTGCACCAGGTGGAACTGGAAGTGCAACAGGCCTACGCGAATTTGCAGACGGCGCGGGAGACCATCCGCAGCCAGGCGAAAGTGGTGGAGCAAGCACTCGAAGCGGTGCGTCTCGCCACGGAACGTCTCGCCGCGGGTGCGGGCACCCAACTCGATGTGTTGAATGCGCAGGTGCAGTTGACCACGGCGCGCAGCACCGAGTTGCAGGCGCGGGCGAATTACAACACGGCGATGGCCGAGTTCGATCGCGTGACGGCGACGGCGACGGCGTATGCCGAGACCTTCACCGATCCGCTGATCGCCCACACGAAGAAGCCGAAGGATCCCTGGTTCGTGGACACGCGCGATCCGTACACCCTCAAGACGGGCGGCTCTTCGGATAACGCAACTCCGGCTCCGACGCCCAGGAAGAAGAAAAAGCAATCGCCACAGTGAGCGAAACTCGCCCGAACGTGGCGTCGATGCCGGTGGAGGAATTTCCGGCGCTCAAAGCGGTGCCGGGTGTTGTCCATGGCTTTCTCGGCCGGGCGGTCGGGCTCGATGTGAAGGTCGACCGCGCCGAGGCGATGGAACGGCTCGAGCGCATTCATCGGACCTTCCGCGAAAAGCAAGGATTCGGCGATCGCGCGTTCGTCTTCGGCGAGCAGGTGCACGGGTGCGCAATCGCGATCGTGGATGAACACACCTCGGCGCCGGTTCCCGGTGTCGATGGGGTCATCACCGCGAGCCCGGCGGTCTGCCTCGGCGTTTATGTCGCGGATTGCTGCGCGGTTTACCTCGTCGACCCGGTGCGAAAAGTGATCGGCCTGCTGCATTCCGGCCGCAAGGGCAGCGAACTGGGCATCACCGCCGTAGCCATTGAGCGCATGCGGACGGAATTCCAGAGCGATCCGGCGGACATCATCGTGCAACTCAGCCCGTGCATTCGGCCGCCGAACTACGAGGTCGATTTTGCGGCGCTCATCCTGGAGCAATGCCGGGCGGCCGGTGTGACCCAGGTACACGATTGCGGCACGTGCACGGGAGCCAACCCGGATTTGTATTATTCCTATCGCATGGAGAAGGGGAAGACGGGGCGGATGCTCGCCCTGCTGGCTCTGCAGTCTTAGTGATTTTGATGGTTGGCACATCAAAGGATTCGATTCCCGGGCGGTGGGTGCTTAAGTTACCTTGATCATGAAACGCGCCTTCGACCCGCAAGAGCTGGAGCTCATGGATCGTCCGCAACCGGTCACTCCTGAACTCGAGGAGTGCCTGCGGAATCTCGTTTCCTTGAACCGCTGCTTCGGAAGCCATCGGTTGGTCCGGAAGTTCCTCGCGCAATGGCTCGTGCCGGATCGCACTTACCGCGTGCTCGATCTCTGTACCGGGGCGGGCGATATCCCGCGGCTCATCGTGGATTGGGCGCGGCAGAGTGGAGTGTCGTTGCGGATCGATGCGGTGGACGCCAGCGACTCGACGCTCGAAATCGCGCGGCGCGGCGCGGAGGTGTATCCGGAGATTCAGTTTTTCAAAGGCGACGCGCTGAAGTGGCAGACCAGGGAGACGTACGATCTCGTGACTTGCTCGCTCGCGCTGCACCATTTCAGCGACAAGGACGCCGTCATTCTGTTGCGGCGCTGCCGCACGCTTTCGAATCGCTTCGTGCTGGTGTCGGATCTCGAGCGCTCGAGTTGGGGCGCCGCTGGCATCCGATTGCTCACCGCGTTGATCTACCGTCAGCCAATGACCCGCGCGGATGCGAATATGTCGATCCAGCGAGCCTTCTCCTTCCCGGAAATGCGGGCGTTGGCCGAAGCCGCCGGCTGGGAAAGCTTCGGGCACCTCCGGTTTCTGTTTTGCCGGCAGGCGATCTGGCTGGATGAGCGGACGGTGGGAGAGATTCCCGCCGTGGCCGCGGTGCCGGAAGTGTTGCCGTGCCCGACGTAGGAAGAAAAGGATGAAGGCGGAAGGATGAAGAGAAGTATGTTGCTGGGGGAACGAAGAGCTTGTTTCCAAAACCGCGCGGCGCACTTGACTTCATCCTTCCGCCTTCATCCTTTCCCCCTGGCTACACCCGAAACAACGCCCCCAGCTTCTTTCCAAGAATGCGGCTCGTGACGAAGATCGTCAGCGCGAGGAAGACCATGGCCCACACTCCCAAGGCGGAGGCGACGAAGCGGCCTTCGCCCATCATCTGGAAGAGTTCGTAGATGGCCTTGGTGATTGGGAAATGAATCTGTTTCTGGGCCAGGATGAGCGAGTCTGAGACCTCGAGCATGGCGAAGGCGAAGGCGAGCAGGCCGCCGGCGAGGACATTGGCGGCGATGAGTGGGAAGGTGACGCGACGGAGGGCGCGCAAGGGCGGACAGCCGAGATTTTGCGCCGCTTCCTCGAGGGTGATGCTGGTTTGTTGCAAGCCCGCCGCGGCGGATCGCACGACGTAGGGCAGCCGTCGCACGGCGTAGGCGATGACGAGGAGGAGGGTCGGATCCTTTGAGGGGTTGAGGAAAGCGAAGGCGCGTCCATCCTGCGTCATGGAGATATAGCCGAAGGCCAGCACGAGACCGGGAGCGGCGAGCGGGAGCATGGCGAGAGCGTCCAGCAAGTTACGCCCTGGCAACGTGGTCCGCACGACGACGTAGGCCACGAGCACGCCGAGCACGAGGTCGAAGATCGTGGCGAGGCTGGAGTATTTGAGGCTGTTGAGAACCGAGGGCACGGCCAGCGGATGGGCGAGCGCGGTACGATAGTGGTCTGCGGTCCAACCGGTGGGCAGCACGGTATGGTGCCAGTCTCCCGCGACGGAGGTCAGGATCACGCCGATATGCGGGAGCAGCGCGGCCAGGGTAATCGCGGCAAAGCCCAGCGTGCAGACCCACTGGGTGGCGAGTCCCGGCGTGCGCGCGTTCGAAACGGTCGTAGCCTTCGAGACCATCGCGTTGTCCGCCCGGCCGAAGAGCAGCTTGCTCACCGCATAGAGCAACGCCGTGCTGACCAGCATCACGGCCACGAGCGCAAAGGGGAACGGGTTGCCGGCAATCTCCTTGATGCCATAGAAAATCTGCACCGAGGTGATGCGGGAGAGATCGAAGATGAGGGGAACGCCGAGTTCGGTGAACGCGAAGATGAAGATGATCGTACCGCCGGCGAAGAGGCCCGGCATGATGAGCGGCAGGGTGATGCGCCGGAACTTGCGGAAGCCCGTGCAGCCGAGGTTTTCCGCGGCTTCCTCCATCGCCGGGTCGAGGTTCGCCAGCGCGGCGGTGAGGTTCAGGAAGAGGATCGGGTAAAGGTGCAGGGCATTGAGGGCGATCACGCCCCACATGCGGCCGCGACCGAGCCAGTCGATGGTGTCGTTCGGACCCAACACGCCGAGATGCATGAGCACGGCATTCAGCGCACCATACTGGCCGAGGATATGCAGCACGCCGATCGCGCCGACGAAGGGCGGCAGGATCATCGGCACGAGGATGGCTGCGGTGAGCAGCTTCTTCGCGGGGAACTCGTAACGATCGGCGACGAAAGCAAGGGGCAGCGCAATGGCAAAGGCCAGCGTGGTGCTGCCGATCGCGAGGAGGAGCGAGTTGCCGAGGCCTTCGAGGTAGATGCGGTTGCGGAAAACCTCCGCGACGAATGCGAAGGTGAATTTGCCATCCGCATCGAAGAAGGCCCCGCCGAGGGTGGTGCCGATCGGCCAGAGGAAAAAGCAGGCGAAGAACGCGGCGGTCAGGATATAGACGAACCAGGCGAAGGTCTTCGACATGCCGGGAGGCTATAGAGCGAAGGGCAGGGTGCGAAGTTCTTAGTTCTTAGTGGTCAGTGCTCGATGATTACTCCGCACTAAGCACTAAGCACTGCCTACTTCGCCTCTCCCGTCGGAGCAGGCGTAGCAGGCACGGGCGTAGCCACCGCAGGAACCGGCGTAGTCGCCGCCACCTTCCACTTCGCCCGGCTGCGGGCGATGATGTCGTCGAACTTCTTCACTTGCGCCGGATACAGAATCGCCCGCGTGCGATCCTCGGCTTCGCGCAAGGTCGCTTCCACCTGCGGCCGGATTTCCTCGTGGCTCTGCCGCAGCTTGATCCGGGCGTCGTCGACGATGCCTAGCAGTTTGCGTTTCTGTTCCTCGTCGAGCTTCAACTCACGATCGAGACGCTTCACCACCACGTCCATCACCGCTTCCGGTCCGCCCATGAGCGTCTCGCGGAGCTTTTGCATCGCGCCCGCGCCGGTCACGGCGGCGCCGATGAAGACGCCGAAGAAAAAAATCAGGAGGATGCCAAGAATCCTTTTCAGCGTCCTCATCGATGATCACCCGTCATGTAGGCTACGAGGAGTTGATCATCATTCGCCGGGGCGGTTTCCGAGACGAGAGGCGAGACCGCTTCGGTGCGTTGCGTGGAGTGACTCCACCAGCCCACCGCGAGCGCCAGCGCGGCGAAGAACGGACACAGCCGCCACGCCCAGGCAAAGATCGAGCCCGAATTTTCCGCTCGCAACCGGGCGGCAAGACGTGTCTCGAAAGCGAACTCCGCGCGTGCGGTATCCGGCGTCGAGGTCCGGGCCGCTGCGAAGAGCGCATCCAGTTTTTGGTCGAAGTTATCGTTCATGGGTCGTCTCCAGTATTTTTTTCAGATTCTGCCGGGCGCGAAAAGCCCGCACCTTCACATTGCTTTCGCTCCAGCCGGTGAGTTCCGCGATCTCCTTCATGGGCCGCTCTTCCAGTTCGGCGAGCGTGATGATGAGTTGCTCGTCCGGCGACAACCTGGCGAGCGCCCAGTGCACCAGTTCCCGCGCCCGGCCGGCGGCGATGGCTGCATCGATCCCGGCATCGCGCATGTCCCATTCCGAGCCGTCGAGCGAGACCTGCTCGCGCACGCGGCGTTCCTTGCGCAGAAAGTCGTAGCAGGCGGACACGATGATCCGCGAAAGCCAGTGCTCAAAAGGAGCGTCACCGCGAAATTTCCCGAGATGCCGGAAAGCCCGCACAAAGACCTCCTGCGCGATGTCATCGAGTTGGTGGTCGTCCCGCGCAAAGCGGGCCGCTGCGGCGAAAACCCGCCGCTTATGCCGCGAAACCAATTCCGCGAAGGCAGCCTCATCCCCGGCCATCGAGGCCGCGACGAGAGCTTCATCGGTGGGCGGAGCGAGATCGGCCATCGACGGCGTCTTAGCGTCCGCCAACGGTAAAGGCAATGCAGTCCAGGAAAGGGCAAGCGAACTCATCGGTCGGAAAAAGGGCCGCTCTGGAGCAAAAGAGATCGAAAGCGGTATTCATCTTTCCCCTCAGACGGGCCAGTCTGGCAAATGGTTACAAGAACCGTTTCGCATCGCTTTCTTGCTGTGGGCATGACGGGCGCCATAGTGGATGCGCAGCACGCCGGATGATTGTGGGTGCCTTTTGTCGCCAAACTAATGCCGATAAGCCAAATCGGTTCCTACTCACAGTGGTAAAGCGTGTTAATACTTAATTTTCTCGCCGCGGGCCACGAAGCCGACTATTTCGCAAGAGGTTATGAGACGAACGAAGCTCTTTTGTGTTTTGGGAGTAGCGTTGTTGTTGGGTCAATCGTCGTCGCCTGCACTGGTGATCAACCCAACCTATGATTCTTCGGTGACGAGCCTGGCCAACGCTGCTCAATGGGAAAGCGGATTTCAGGCGGCAATTCAGGAGTTCGAAAACAACTTCAACGATCCGATTACGATCAACATTACGTTTAAGGCGAATCCGGGGACTTCCATTTTTGGGCACAGCAACTACACGGTGCACAATACCTATACGTTTTCACAGATCGTGGGCGCTCTTCAGAGCCACGCCACTACCGCAGCGGATAATGTGGCGCTGGCGAGTCTGACGGCCGACCCGACCGGTGGGGGCTTCTATGTCTTGAATGATGCGCAAGCCAAGGCGCTTGGGTTCCGTTCGGCGACCAACCCCTCCTCGGATGGAACGGTGACGATCGGGACAGGTTACAATTTCACCTTTGACCCGAACAATCGAGCCGTTGCCGGGCAATACGACTTCATGGGCATTGTCGAGCACGAGATCAGTGAAGTGATGGGCCGTGCCGCGGGTCTCGGGGCAAGTTTTGGGACGGGACAGTTTGCTTCCGTGTATGAGATTTTCGATCTCTTTCGCTACACGGCACCGCATGTGCAGACGGTGAATCCCAACGACACGGGGGTTTATTTTTCGATCAATGGTGGAGTGACCAATCTGCACGGCTACAACAGCGTGCCGGGCGAAGATTTGCAGGATTGGGCGGGAACCACGCCCTACACCGCGGACGCTTTCAATGCGTCCAGCTTTTCCGGCTACAAGAATGGATTGTCACCCGAAGATCTGACGGCGATGGATGTGATGGGGTATTCTTACGTGCCGGAACCGACAGCCGGGTCATTATCGGCGGCGGGAGCAATGTTGTGTGCAGGTTCACGGAGGCGACGGAAGCTCAGACTCTGAGTTTGGCATCAGCCCGGTTGGCTACTCTGCCGCGACGTGGGCACCCTTCTGAGCGACCGAGCGCTTCATGCAAAAGACGAGTCCGATGAGCAGGAAGGAGACCGCGGCGAAGAGGACGAAAGTATCGAAATAGGCGAACGAAGAGGACTGCTGCTCGCGCAGATTTTGCAGCGACCGGAGCGCCATGTCGCGCGCGTTGATGGGGTCGCCGTTCTGTTGAAGAAAATACGCTCGCGCCTGGTCGAGGTAGGAAGTGACGGCGGGATTCAAGCTGTCGAGGTGTTCGCCGAGACGCAGGCTGTGGAATTGGTCGCGCCGCTCGTGGATGGTTTGCGCGATGGATGTGCCGACACTGCCGCCTTCGTTGCGGAGCAGGGCAAGAAGGCCGACCGCGGCGCCGCGCAGTTGAGGCGGGATATGCATAAAGGCGGCGACGTTGAGCGGCGCAAAGAGCATGGACAGGCCGATGATGAACACGGTGCGCGACCAGACGACATCCCACGGGCTGATATCGAGGGTGAAGCGGGACATCCAATAATTACCGATCGCCAGGATGAAGAGGCCGACCGCCATGAGATAGCGCGCATCCGTGCCCCGCCCGAGCAAAATGCCAACGACGAAGAGCATGATCACGGCGCCGATTCCCGAGGGCGAAAGAACGAGCCCGGAAGTGGTGGCATCGTAACCGAAAAGCGACTGCAACAGAGCGGGAAGCGAAGTGGTATTGGCGTAGAGAGAAGCGAAGGCGCAAAAAATGATGACGCAACACCAACGAAAATTTCGGTCGGCGAGCGTGTGGAAATGGATGAGTGGATTGGCGATGCGCATTTCGCGCCAGATCAAGCTGGCGAGGCCGACGACGAAGAGAATGGCGAGCGTTTGCACGCGCAGGAACGGATCGCCAAACCAATCCCACTCCTGGCCTTTGCTGAGGACGACTTCCCAAGCGACCATGGTGAGGCTGAGCAAGCCGAGGCCGATCGTGTCGAACGAAGCTCCCTTTTTACGCGCCTCGATTTGTGCGGTACGCAAGTACGGCGGGTCGTAGACGAGCCTGCTGCACATCCAGAGGGCGAAGCCGCCGACCGGGAGGTTGAGGAAAAAGATCCAGCGCCAGCCGTAATTGTCGGTGATGTAACCGCCGAGGGTGGGACCTACCACGGGGGCGAGCAGGGCGGCGATGCCGAAGAGCGTCTGGGCGGCGCCCTGCTTTTCCGGGGGAAAGGCATCGAGCAAGACGCCCTGGCTGGAGGGTTGCAAGCCGCCTCCAGCGAGACCCTGCAAGACGCGGGACGCGATGAGCATGCCGAGGCTGGTGGCCATGCCACACAATAGGGAAGCAAAGGTGAAGATGGCGATGGAGAGCAGGAAGTAGTTGCGCCGGCCAAGGCGCACAGCCAGCCATCCGGAGATGGGAAGGATGATCGCATTCGCCGCGAGGTAACTCGTGATGACCCACTCGCTATCTGTAGCCGGCGCAGACAAGCCACCGGCCATGTAGCGCAAGGCCACATTGGCGATCGTCGTGTCGAGCACCTCCATGAAGGTGGGGATGACGACGGCGAGCGCGATGATCCAGGGATTGATCGCACGTCGCGCCATGGGGATGGCCGCAGCGGCGCTCGCGGAAAGGACGGCAGTGCTCACGGCTGGACCGGGGCGACAGCAGGCTTGGTTTCAGGCGTGGGGGTGGCAGGGGCGATGGCCGCGGCGCCCGCGGCGGGAGCGTACGGCTGGAGGAATTTGCCGGCATCGGGACCGGTCGGCGCTTCCTTGATGCGCACGACGGGTTCGACCGAAACGCCGACAAAGAGCGGTTCGACGTCGGGATGGTAGTCGAGGAGTTCAATGCGCACGGGCAGTCGCTGGACGACTTTGACGAAATTTCCCGTGGCGTTTTCCGCGGGCAGGAGCGAGAGGGTTGAACCGGTGCCCATGGTGAAGCCGGAGATGCGGCCTTTGAAGATGTGTCGCTTGCCGTACATATCCGCGTGGATGTCCACGGGCAGACCGATGCGCAATTGTGAGAGTTGCGTTTCCTTGAAGTTCGCATCGATCCAAATCTCGGTGAGCGAACGAACTGCCATGAGGCTCTGACCGACCTGCACGTTGTTGCCCGGGTTGACATTGCGACGCGTCACGACGCCGTCGATTTCCGAGACGATGTCGCAGTAGCGGAGGTTCAGTTTGGCATCCTCGAGATCGTGCTGGGCTTGCAGGAGTTTCGCCGCGGCCTGTTTTTGCGTCGGGGCATCCTTGATGATTTTCGAGTAGATGACGTCGATGTCGCCGTTCGGGTCGCGCCGGTAAAATTCGTCGAGCATCTCCTTCGGCGTGAGTTTGTAGGAAGACGGAAAGATGCTGACCTGTGCCGCGCTCTGCAGCAGATCCGCCTGGGCCTGGCGCACCGAGGAGAAGGTCTGCGGAAGATCCTCGGGCACATCGGTGAGGGTCTGGCCATCGGCCGGTTTCGCGGTCAGGCCGAGATTCACCCGCGATTGGATGACATTCTCGGTAGCTTGATTTACCTCCGCCTGCGCGGAATCGAAGGTCGTCTTGCGCTGATCGAATTCCTCCTTGCTGGCGACTTTGGTGGTGAGCAGTTTTTGGTAGCGGTCGAACTCCTGCCTGGCGAGTTCGAGCGACGCTTTGGCCTTGGCGAGAGCGGCGGCGTTGCCGCGCAGGAGAGCGATCTTGTTGTCCACGTCTTCAATGCTGTGCTGGAGTTTGTAGCGAGCGCTCCGGGCCTGGGCGACCTGACCGCGGACGGCGGCCTGTGCGGCGATGAGATCCGCCTGGGCGGTTTCCAGGGCGGCCTGTTTGATCGCCACTTGCACCTCATACGGCTCCTTGTCGAGGACGACGAGGACATCGCCCTTGTGCACGCGATTGTTGTCGTCGACCAGAACCTGCGCGACTTGTCCGGCGACCCGCGGCGCGACGAAGGTGACGTGGCTGTTCACATAAGCGTCGTCGGTGGATGTCGTATTCAGTGCTTCGTAGACGAAACGTCCGCCGAAGAAGAGGACGATGAGCACGATGACGACGACGATGAGGGTGCGAATGGGACTCTTCGGCCTCGCGGGTGGCATGCTGGCCGCAGGGATGGCTTCAGGCGTGGGTTTCGGTGTTTCGCTCGGGCCCGATTTGGGTGTGGCAGCGGTATCCATAGCAAATGGGTGTCTGGAGAAAAATGAAGCATGCGCCTCATGCCCAGACACGTTTTTTCGCGTAACGATCCCGCTTCGGCTGTATAATTTTACCCGTCGAGCCGGTAACCCAGCCCGTGCACGGTCAGGAGGTGCTGCGGTTCGCCGGGCGTCGCCTCGATTTTCTGCCGCAGCTTGACCACGAGTTGATCGAGCGTGCGCGTGGTGCCGTAGTAATCGATGCCCCACACTTCGGTGAGAATGGCCTCGCGCGAGACGGCATTGCCGCGTTCGCGGTGCAGAACGGCGAGGACCTTGAGTTCGCGCGGCGTGAGTTCGAAAGCTTCCTTGCTGCGCGTGCCGCGCAGCGCGCGGCAGTCCACGCGCACTTTGCCGAAGGATATTTCCTCGGGCACATCGGCCGTCACCGCGCCCGGTGTCGCGCGGCGCAGGAGCGCCTGCACGCGGGCGAGCAACTCGCGCAGGGAAAAGGGTTTGGTGACATAATCGTCGGCGCCGAGTTCGAGGCCCACGACCTTGTCCACCTCCTGTCCTTTGGCGGAGAGCATGAGGATTGGCGTGCGATTCTTCTCCGCGCGCAATTCGCGGCAGAGATCGAAGCCGCTCTTGCCCGGCAGCATGATATCGAGCACCACGAGATCCGGCCGGCGTTGGCGGATGATCGGCAACGCCTGCGCGCCATCGCGGCAATCGGAAACTTCGTAGCCTTCGCCGCGCAACGCATCGCACAGGCCAAGACGAATGTGGGCGTCGTCTTCCACGACGAGGACGTGTTTTTTCACAGAAGGGGATAGTGGATGGTTGATAGTTGATAGCCACCGCTGGTCAGCGGAGACGGTTTCGCAGGCGGAAGTTTTTGATGGGTTGGCGTAGGTTTGGGTAAAAGCCTCGGCATAAGGAAAAGCGGCTATCAACCATCAACTATCCACTATCAACTTTCCCCCAGCGGCACGCGCAGGGTGAAATTACTCCCGCCGCCCTCCCGTGGCTGATAGAGAATCTCCCCGCCGTGTTCACGAGCGAGTTGTTGCGCCAGGGTCAGGCCGAGGCCGCTCCCCTGGATGCCGCTACTGAGCGAATCGTGCGCGCGGTAAAAAGATTCGAATATCTTGCGCTCGTCCCCCGAAGGCACGCCGATGCCGCGGTCGAGCACGCTGACGCAAGCATGGCCGGCATCGAGATAGCTGTGCAATTCTACTTCCTTGCGCTCGCCGGCGTATTTTTCGGCATTGGAGAGTAGGTTCACAAGGATCTGGGCCAGCGCATCCTCGTCACCGATGACCGGATATGGCCCTGGCGCGGCCTGCCAGCGTGTCGTGAAGCCACTCTCCTGCAAATGCAACGCGTGACCTTCCCAAGTGCGCTCGACGACCGCGTGCAGATCCAGCGGTTTCTTGTCGAACTGCTTTTGCTTTCGCTCGAGCCGCGCGAAATCGAGCACGTTATTGATCAGGCGGGTCAGCCGCTCGGCTTCGACCATGATGATGCGCAAATACTGCGGATATTTCTCCGTGCTCCCGCCATTGCCGTTCTGCATCAGCTCCGCGAACATGCGAATGGAGGTGAGCGGCGTCTTCAACTCGTGCGAGACATTCGAGACGAAATCGGTCTTTTGTTGGGCGAGGGCGAGCTGCCGCCGCGCGTCGGCTACGACGAGCCAGCCGCCACACGCGATCACGGCCAGCGCGGCGGCGATGAGAAAGATCACGGTGCGGCGGACAAGTTGGGCGGACTCCCGGAGTTGCTCCGGACGCTGGAGGTAAAGCGCCGCTTCCCAGTGCGGCAGGGCTTCGCCGATTTCGGAGGCGACAAAGGGATGCTTCCAATCGCGGCCTTTGACACCCGTCGGCTGGGTGATCACGGGCCGCGCTCGGTCATCGAGAAGGGCGAGGACGAATTCCGCCGGCCGCGCGTAGGAGCCGAGGTCGGCACGGCTCGCATCGGTGGAAGACAGCGCGGTGGGCCACAAGTCGTGCAAATCATCCGCTTCAATGAGGCAGCCGAAAACCAGCCCGGGCGCCTGGGCCGGCCGCAGCCAAAAAATGATGTCCAACTGGTCCTGCACGAAACGAGTGACGATGCCCTCATTCATGCCCGCAGTGAGGGCGCGAAAGTCAGTGGTCGTGGTGGTGAATTGCGAGACGGCTGCCTTTTTGTTGTTGTCATCCATCATCCATTGCGGAGCCACGTTGCGCATCGGAGCCTCGTTCTGCTCCTGCCGGTTGGCGTCCGTCGTCACACTCTTGTCTTCCGCAACCCGCTCTTGAGATTGCGCAGGAGCTCCCGCATTCGCTACGACCTTTTGGTCCTTTTTATCCTGGCTTTTGGCCGCCGGCGTAGAGGGTGGAGATTGGATGGTTAGTCCCCGCGCGGAGTTGGGAAGTTGTTTGGAATAGATCGCCGCCTTGCTCTGCGGTTGCATGGCAGCCGCAGGAGCTGCCGCTGGCGTTTCCGGCAGCGGCGCGCTCGGGGCGTTGTTCGCCGTTAGGCCCTGTGACAGGTCGGAGCCGTTCTTGGATCGACGGAATTGCTCCGGCTTGGTGAGTTCGTCTCCGGCTACCCAGTAGACCGTAGCCGGGGTGGTGCCGGCGAGAAAGGAGCTGTTGCCGAGGAGGAATTTCTCCCAGGCGGGATTGCTCTTGGCCCGCTGGGGCGGGGGGGCGCAGACATTGCCCGCGGTGCCGAGGGAAAAGCCGATCGCCTTGCGTGGCCACGCCTTCGCGAGCTCTGTGGAAAAGTTATCCGCCAGTTTTTGCGGATCGTTTTTGGCGAGCAACTGCCGCACGACATCATCGAACGCGCGGCGTTCGTCGTCGATGAGCGATCGCACGGTGACGGCCGTATTCTCGGTTTCCTTTTGGTAGAGCGCCGCCGTGCGATTCTCGAGGATGATCTGCTGTTCATCGGCGCTCCGCAGGGCCAGCCAGCCGAGCACGATGCTCGGCAGGAGCACGGCGAGAAGGAAGATCCAGATGCTCTTTTTCATCCGGCTCTCCGCCGGCGAGACACGTGGGAACTGGAGGAACGACGCGGCGTTTTCATGACACGGGGTGGGGAGAGGCTGACCGAATCCCGAAGAGAGGAAAACAGTAAAGAACGGCGATGGAATAGGCTTGGAGCCCACGGAGGCCGGCCTGGGTTCCTGTTTTTCCGCGATGGACGGTGCGGTCGTGCATGGAGGCACGTTAGCCGCGGGTGGCCTGGCCTGTGTCAGAGGCCTGTGCGGAGTTTGTCAAAAAGATGTCACGGCCATCGTGCGATGGCGCGCCCGGCTGTCCGGCGTGAGAGCCTTACTTCTTCGTTTTATGCTCGAGGGGATTGTCGCTATTCGAGCCGAGCGGATCGTTGTCCCGCGGCTTGCCCTTGGAGGTCTTCCACATCCAGTCGTTGGCCGCCGGCGCCGGAGACGCATTCTTTTTTGCAACGCGCGGGGTCGCGTGCGTGGAAGGAGTCGATTCCGACTTGGAGTCCGTATCCTCGGCTTCCGGTTTGTTGCAACCAACGAAAGCAATGACAACGAGGAGACAGAGCGGGAGTTTTTTCATGGAGGAGACTAGGAGGTGGGAGGGCGATGCCACGCAAAGTAGCAGGCCGAAAGCGGTCTGCATTCGCTAATTTGCAGTATGCTGCCTTTTTCCTCACGAATGTTGGCGGTGATGGAAGAAACTACTTCCGAGGCGAGTTGGTCGCGCAATTCCCAAGCCGATCCAACGGGTAATTCGAGGAATTGCAGCGCTTCCCTCGGCAACCATAGGTCGATGTTACGGAAGGTTTCCTGCCGGTGCAGATTGACCAGCACGAGAAACCGCTGGCCGGTTGTGGCGTCATACCGCAGAAATGCAAAGAGCCAGTGGCCGCTCGCGGATTCTCCCGGCAGGCGGCCGTAGCGCGCATTCTGAATGTTAGCCGGGTTGAGACCGAAGAATCCGCCGTCGCGGAAGGCAGGTTCATTGATGAGGGCCAGGAGCCGGGCGTAGAAGACGCGCAATTCCTTCTGCTCGATGGAAAGCCGGCCGCCATCATATCGGTGATCGTTGACCCACTTCACCAGTTCGGGCATCGACCAATAATCGAAGATGCTCGTGCGCGCATCGTCCGCACCGAAACCCTCCGCGCCTTGGGCCGGCTCGCCGACTTCCTGGCCGCTGTAAAGGAGCACCGGCCCACGGGACAGGCCGAAGAGGAGGGCGGTGACGGGCCGTCCAACCTGCATGCCGATGCCGCCCCACTGGTTGGCGCCGGCGAGTCGCACTTCATCGTGATTTTCCGCGTAGCGCAGCGAGCGGGTGAAGAGCGTGGGATCGCCGATCAGGTCATCGAGATCGTTGGCCCATTTCGGACCATCGTAGATGCCCTTGAGTATCTTATAAGTGGGATCGTCGTAGACAGCGTCGAATCCAGCTGCGAGCAGATCGCGCAATACATTGCCGTGGCCGACTTTCATCGGGTCGTTGTTATAAGCCTCGCCCGCGAAGAAAACCTCGCGCTGGCGCGCCCGCGCCCGCGCCACCAGCCACTGCCAGAACTCCGGAGGCACCATGTGTGCCATGTCACAGCGGAATCCATCCACGCCCATTCCCTGCCAGTAGGCGAGGACGGCGTCCATTTTCATCCAGGTATCGGGAACCGGCTTTTCCGGATGTTCCGCGGTGGGATACTCCTGCGCCCCAGAAATGAAATCGTAGCCGTAGTTGAGCTTCACGGTCTCATACCAATCCGAAATACCCGGCGTCCAGGTAGCGGCATTGTTCCCCGTCACACGGCCATGATCGCGCTCGCTGTCGAAGCGGCCATCGCATCCGCCGAGCACGCGGCAGGTGGCGCTGATCGGCCGGTCATCGGCAAAGGTGGGCAGGCGCAACGGCGGACCGGCGCCCGGTGAGTCCGGCCGGAGATAGTAGAAGTTATTTCGTGGATCGAAAAACTTCCCGCGGTCGTCGAGCGTGCCGAAATTGAGGTTGGGCCGGACGCGCGAATAGTAACTGCGCGCCACATGATTGGCGATGAAGTCGAGGATGACATGCAGCCCGTGCGCGCGGATGCGCCGGAGAAGCGCCAGGAATTCGGCGAGACGTTGCGCCGGGTCGATGGCGTAGTCGGGGCAGACGTCGAATAAATCGGTGACGGCAAACGGACTGCCCGCGAGGCCCTTGAGAAGATCGGGATCATCCGCCGGAAGCCCCGCCGCGGAATAATCGGTGCCCGTCGCCTGACGCTGCACGCCGGTCAGCCACAGGTGGGTGAAGCCCATCGCGCGGAGCGAGGACAAGGCCGTGTCATTGATGTCCGCAAACTTGCCCACGCCGTTATCCGCGAGGGTGCCGTTGCGGCGGCGCGTCTCGTTCACATTTCCGAAAAGGCGGGGGAGAAGCTGATAGATGCGGATACGGTCCATCGGGGAAACAAGGCGGAACATCCAACACCCGACGTCCAACATTCAACATCCAATGATATAATCCGTCCGCCATGAGGTTCTGTATTTGGATGTTGGATGTTGGGTGTTGAATGTTGGATGTTACTCGCTGATGAGCGAATTTCTCTGCATTGGTCACCGCGGTGCGTGTGGGCACGAGCCGGAGAATACCTTGCGTTCGATTCGGCGTGCGCTGGAACTCGGCGCGGATGGCGTGGAGATCGACGTGCGGCTGGTGCATGGCGAATTGCTCGTAATGCATGACGCCAGGCTGGAGCGGACGACGAATGGCCAGGGTTACCTGGTGCGTAAATCGCTAGCCACCTTGCGCGCGCTCGATGCGGGAAAAGGCGAGCGCATCCCGACTTTACGCGAGGTGTTTGAGACGGTGGATCGACGGGGTTTCATCAATATCGAGTTAAAGGGCCGCCGCACGGCCCGGCCGGCGTGTGCGCTGATCCAGGAGTTCATTCAGGCCCACGGCTGGCACTACGAGCACTTTCTGGTTTCGTCGTTCAATCGCGCGGAGTTACGCGCGGTCACGGATCCACAGATCCCGATCGGCCTCCTCCTCACGCGCCCAACGCGGCTGTATGGCTTGAGCGCGCGGCGCGTGCGGGCGAGCGCGGTGCATCCAGCCGCGCGATGGGTGACCGCGCGTTTCGTCGCGGATGCGCATCGGCGCGGGCTGCGCGTGTTTCCCTACACGGCGAATCTGCCGGCGGAAATTGCGCGTTTGCAGGAGTTGGGTGTGGACGGTGTGTTTACGGATTTTCCGGAGCGGGTGAAGGGCAGTAATCAGTAGTCAGAAACTCAGCGCTCTCGAAAACTGAACGCCAAGCTCTGCCTACAGGCTTTCCCTCGGCGGAAATACGACTCTTTTTGGCCTCGCCAGCACGGATTTTGCCTCTACCATCTGCCCATGCGACCCCTGCTCTCCCGGACAATTCCGCTGGCGCTGTGTTTGATCATCGCCGGCTGTTCTTCGCCCCGTCCATTGCCGAAGTACGAACGCCCGCTCGCCCGCACGCAAATCCAGCACGTGCGCACGACAGCGTATACGGATACGGAGAGCGATCACATTCAGTATTCGAATCACAACGCCCTCGGCGGCACGTTGCAGTATGGCCAGATTCATAGTGCGGCGGCGGATTGGTCGCGCTGGCCGGCGGGCACGATCTTCCGGATTCGTGAGACCGGTGAGCTGTACCAGGTGGATGACTATGGCTGGGCGCTTTCCGGCACGAATACGATCGATCTCTACAAACCCTCGCGGGCGCTCATGAATTCCTGGGGTGTGCGCACGGTGACGATCGAGAATTTGCAATGGGGCGATCCGCGACAGAGCCTTTCCATCCTGCGCCCTCGTTCGCACTACCGGCACGTGAAGCGCATGATCGCGGAGCTCGGGGATCGCATGGATGAACTCTCGCATCCGGTGCCTGCCATGGGCCCGCCGTCTCCCTCGGTGATGGTGGCCGCGGCTTCCTCTTCGCCGACGCTCGCGCCGCAGCCCGCACCCATTCCTGCCACGCATGTGGTGCCCACGGCACCCGCCGCCATTCCGGTGGCGCGTCCGATCGCGGTGGCTTCCGCACCGCCGCCGCAGAATGGGCCGCGGGCAGTGCCGGTCTCGAGCCGCCGCACAAACCCGCTGGCGAACGAACCGTTCTTTTCGGGCAGCAACTCGCGGTAAGTCTGTCGTGCGGAGCGGCACGGCGTACTCGAGCCTCGGCATCGTCTCGCAATGCCCGGCTGCCAATCCGATTTTGCGGAGAGGAAATCGGCGACGCTAACTGACGATCTTGAAGGCGCTGCGCGGGACCACAATGGGCTCCGGCAGGCCGCGAGCGGTGAGCGTGACGTGCTCTTCATCGCTCGCCGGGGCGAGAGTGACATCCGTGCGGTCGCCGGGACGGAAAACCACGGCCAGGGTGCTGCCGGGTTCCAATTCCGCCATGCCGTGATCCGCGTCCTCGAAATCGCTGAGCCATTCGACGGTAACATTCATAAGCAGGGGATAACTGACTGACGCAACATCGACCGGGTGGATTCGCGAATCAAGAGAAGAGCTCGCTGAAAGCTCGCCAACATCCAACATCGCACACCCAACCTCCAATCAGAAGAGGCGCTCCGCAAACGCTTGCGCCATTGGGTGTTGGACGTTGGGTGTTGGATGTTCTGCCTTTAACTTCTAGCGGTTCCCCTCGAGTAAGGCGGATTCCTTTCCCGCTTCCACCCCATTCGTAAAGATATTCCCCTTGATCCAATTGTCTTTGCCGCCCTCGACTTTCAGCGAGAGCGTGGCGTGTTTTTCCGCGCCTTCGCGGTCATCGCGCACGACGCAATCGCTCACCCGGCAGCGGGTGCAATCTTTCATCCACAGGCCGATGCCGTCGCTGTCGAGCACGCTCAGGTCGGTGAGGGTCATGCGGTCGCAATTTTCCAGGCTTACGGCGGCGGGCTTTTTCCACACGCTCTTCACGATGAAACCGCTGAGCTTGCAGTCGGCGCAATTGCGGAAGGTAAGACCGTTCAGATCCTTCGACCAATTTCCATTCACGACATAGCGTGGGTTGCGGTCGAAATCATTCGGACCGACCACGATCGCCTGGCTGTCCTCGATGAGCAGGTCGTGCTCGAAACCTTCCCAGAACGTATTGCCGGTGATGGTCACGCCGCGCGCGTGCTGCAGGTGAATGTTGACCTTCACGTCGCTCATCGCGTTGCCGATGATGGCGATGTGGCCTTCCTGTGTTTCCGTGGAATTCTTCAGCGAGGTGATACCTTTGCCGATGACCCAGATGTTCGCGCTGCCGGCCGATTTGTTATTGTGCTGCAGGGTGCAGCCGGTGATCGCGACTTCGTCGGTGCTGCCGTCGGTGGAGTCGATGATGACATTGGCGCTGGCCGGGGCGTCGGGTGTCATGTTGCTCTCGATGTCGCAGGTGCCAATCTGCACGTTCCGCACTTCACCGCCGCGCGTCACCACACCGCCGCCCGCGCAATAGCTGATGTGGCAACCGACGATGTTCGACTGGTGGAGGTTCACGTGATCGTAGAGCACGCCGCAGCCGCTGTTGTGATAGAGATGGCAGGCGGAAACGATAATGTTGCGGTTGCGCTTGGTGAGATGAATGGCGTGATGCAAATCGTGGATGACTGTCTCGGTGACGGTGAGTTGCATCGTGCCGGTGGCCTCGATGCCATCGGCTTCCTTATTGCCTTCGCTTGCGGTGATCTCCAGACCGCGCACCAAGGGCATCCGCTGCTTTTCCCAGACGTTCGGCTTGAAGCTGCCGGGATCGGCGGAGCCTTCATGGGTGCCGACAAAATGGAACGCCGGACCGCTGCCCGCCATGACGATCTTCGCCGTGCCATCGGCGACCAGCGAGGTGAAGCCGGTCTTGTCGAGGTCGACGGTGATCGTATTGCTCAAATGGTAGACGCCCTTGGGGAAAGCGATCGCGCCGATGCCGCTATCGACCGCTTTTTGGATGGCGGCGGTGTCATCCGTCTGACCGTCGCCGATCGCGCCGAAATCGCGGACGGTCTTCGGGGCGATGTCAGCGGAGAAGGTGTGGAGTTGAGTGAATGCAACCAAAGCGATGGCGCCGAAAAGCGAGGGGAGGGACTTCATTGGGATAGGGAGTGGAGAGGCTGCGCCGAAGACTGCAAGGGCCATGCGGCGGATGCGGAGTGTGCATTTT
>Ga0068855_100000482_pt1 | contig 49178 bp, 38 predicted proteins | sample KBSCornC52_FD_66592 | JGI IMG/M metagenome (GOLD analysis project Ga0068855, IMG submission 66592) | Corn rhizosphere microbial communities from Kellogg Biological Station, Michigan, USA - KBS Corn C5-2 | ecosystem: Host-associated > Plants > Roots > Rhizosphere > Soil ... | reverse complement strand
GGGGCTACCGCGTCACCGGACTCTGGCCGTTTGCCTCGGGCATTCCCGTCTGCAATCACTTCCTCGGCGGCGCCGTCATTCCGGATGAGGCCGGTGAGCTGCGCGCGGTCGTATTCGTCGTGGCGAAGGACAAGCTGTCCGTGCAGAGCGATTGGGGCGGCGACGCCGTGATGGGCATGCAGGGCAGCGGATCGAACAGTGTACGCCTCACCGATGTGTTCATCCCCGACCATCACTTTGCCGCTTCGCCGATCGTTCGTCTGTCCACCGAGAATCTGCCGGACGGCACTCCCGGGACGCGACTGCACGGGGAGGGGCTGTTCCTCGGCCTGATCTACGGTTGGTTCAGTTGTGAGTTTGCCGCAATCCTTGCGGGTACGGCGCGCGCAGCGTGTGGCGAGTACGAGCGACAACTGCGCACCAAACCGAGCTTTGCCGATCCAACGCGCATGCGGATGGAGGAGCCGGAGTTTCAGCGGCTGTACGGCGAGGCGCTGTGCCGTGCCGATGCTGCAGAGGCGCTCGCGCTCGCTGCGACTCGCCTCTATGCCGATCAGTGTCGGCGGTGGGCACGGGACGGCTCTCCGGTCCGCGCCGAGGACTCCCTGCAGGTCTGGGGCATCTCGCGCGAAGGCTGTCGCGCGGCCTGCGAAGCGGTCGAGATGCTCTTTCACAGCATTGGGGCATCGGTGGTCCGGCGGGGTGAGCGGTTGCAACGCTATTTTCGCGACGTGCAGATGTATCGTGTTCACTTTCAATCACAGGCGTTCAGTCCCGTTCTGCGCTCGCGCGTGCAGCTCGGCCTGAGCATACCGCCACCGTTTCACAGGTGAGGGGCTCACCAGACGGGATTGACTAGGGCTGTCGCAAGCGGAGGGGGCGATGGATCTGGGCATTCGCGGCCGTAAGGCGCTCGTCAACGGCGGCAGCGCAGGTATGGGGAAAGCGGCGGCTTTCGCGTTGGCGCGTGAAGGCGTGGATCTCGTGATCTCGGCGCGGAACGAACCGCGCTTGATTGCTACAGCGCAGGAGATCGCGGCTGCCACGGGCGTGAACGTACTTCCCGTATGCGCGGATCACTCCGAAGTCGCGGGGCGCGCACGCATTCTGGCGGCGTGCCCGGCGCCGGATATCCTCGTGTCCACTTGCTCGCCCCCCGCGATGACCGAGGACTATCGTGCGATCGATGATGCACAGTGGCAGGCCGGTCTCGACACCGGTCTTCTGGGACCGGTGCATTTCATCAAGGCCGTGCTCGATGGCATGATCGAGCGGCGCTGGGGCCGTATCGTGAATATCGCCACCATCGCGGCGAAGTATCCTCTGGAACTGCGCATCCTCTCCGGAGCGCCGCGCGCGGCGCTCATCAACTATGCCGGTGCCGTCGCCCTGCGAGTCGCCCGGCACGGCGTGACGATCAACAACGTGCTGCCCGGCATGTTCCACACTGCCTTTGTCGCAGAGCAGTTCGGGCAGCGCGCCGTGGCCGCCGGCACGACATATGAGGATGAGGTGGCGCGCTTCGCAGAGGCCTATCAGATCGCCGCGCGCCGCTTCGGTGATCCTCAGGACGTGGGTACGCTGGTAGCCTGGCTCTGCAGTCAGTTCGCGGGATATATCACCGGTCAGAGCATCGTGGTCGATGGCGGTGCCACTCGATCGACGTTCTAGTGCGCGCGGCGGCTGGCAGGGGCGATCTTCTCACCCAAGCCAGCCGCCTTCATATTGCAATCAGAAGTTTCGCTTGAACTGCACCTCGACCGTCCGTGGCTCACTCGGCATCCCGTACAACGCGCCGGAGCTGGCGTACAGGTCGAACACGGAGGTGTACCAGAGCTTGTTGCCCAGGTTCTTGCCAAGCAGCGACGCCTCCCACTTGCCGCCTTCCGGCTTATAGGTGATGCGGCCGTTCAGCTCGTGATATCCCGGGTTGTAGCTCTGCGGATCCGCGTTGGCGTTGGTGAAGAATCCGCTGTTGTAGACGAAGTCCAGGCGTGGCGTGAGCGACGCTCCCGTGGGTAACGGCAACTCGTATTGCGCCGCGAAGCTCCACTTCATCGGCTGAAATGCCTGTCCCGGCGCTCCCAACGGAATGCCGGACGCCGCATTGATGTCCGTGTATTCGAAGTGCTGCTTGCTCACGGTCGCTTCCAGCGACAGACCCTTCAGGTGGTACTCGCTCTCGAGCTCCACACCATAGATCTTGGCGTCGCCACCGTTGACCGGCGCCGCGCAGGGCTCCGCCGCATTACCACCCGAGAACTGCGGACAGCTGAGCAACACGACCTGGATGTTCTTGTATTTGTTGTAGAACGTGGAGAGGTTGACGCGCAGCGTGCGGTCGAACCAGTCGGACTTGGCGCCGATCTCGAAGGCGGTGAGCGTCTCGGGATTGAAGGGCTGCACCTGCGAGCTGATGAACGGGCGCGGGTTCGAGCCGCCGCCCTTGAAGCCCGTCGATACGCTGGCGTAGGTCATGAGCTGCTCGCTCCAGCGGTAGTCGAGATTGGCTCGATAGTCCACCTTGGAGCCCGAGTACGGTCCCACCGTGCCGGAGAATCCCGGTGCGAAGAAGGCGCTGTCGCCGCCGCCGACGGTCGGCGGGTTGTCGCGGACATAGGTGTAGTTCTTGTCCTGGTGGGTGTAGCGAACGCCCGCATTGAGGTTCAGTGCATCGGTAATGTGCCAGGTGGCGTTGGCAAAGGCCGCGTAGTCCTGCTCCCACACCGGATCGTCGCCCAGGAACTCGAAGTTCAGGCCCGGAATGACGTAGTCGAGGACCTGGTGAGTGGCATAGGTTGTCACTTGATCCAGGAAAAATCCGCCGATGGTGTAGTCGAGGAGCGAGCCCACCTTGCCGTTGAGGCGCAACTCCTCGCTGAGGGTGTGATTGCGCAGGCGCTCGGCGCCGAGTGAGCCGGAGAGCGGCGAGACATCGTTGTCCTCCGTCCATTGACTGTCCAGCTCGCGGAAACCGGTGATGGACTTCAACGACAGCGCATCGGACAGCTTCCAGTCCATGGTGAGGTTCGTCCCCCATGAGCGGGTGTAGGTGTCGGAGGACCAGCAGTACCTGTTTCCCGCGAGGCCCGCACCGCAGAAATCTGCGTAGCTGATGAAAGGGTCATTGGGCACAAAGCGGGAGTCGTAGGCGACGCCGGCGGGGTTGCCTGGCGCATAGCCGGAGTTGATGTTGGCGGCGAACGCTCCCGGGGCGTTCGGATTCACCGCGAGAAGCGTGATGGCCGCGGTCTCTGACTTGTCGACCGTCACATCTCCAGTCAGGTTGGCCTCGAAATTGTCGCCGGCCACCCAGCGCAAGGCCACGCGCCCGCCCATGTAGTTCTTGCCGCCTTCGCGGCCGGACGTGCAGTCCCCTTGAGTCGCGCCCACGGCGGGAATGCCGGAGGTCGGATTCTGGCAGCCGTAGTCCACCCGCGTGACGTAGCCGTCCTGCTGATGCGCGACGGCGGAGACTCGCATGAACAGCGAACCCGGGACCAGTGCGACATCGCCCATCGCCTGCAGGTCGATGAGGCTGCGCGATCCGTAGCTGGCGCGAACCGTGCCGGTGTTGTCTCCTTCCGGCTTGACCGTATAGAGCTTGATGGCGCCGCCCTCGGAGTTCGCTCCGGCCAGGGTGCCTTGCGGACCGCGCAGGATCTCGACGCGATCGAGGTCCAGCAGATCGAAATTCGAGCCCGTCAGATTGGTGTAGTACACATCGTCGATGTAGATACCGACGCCAGGGGAGAACGCCGGATCGAAATCGTACTGGCCGATGCCGCGAATCGAGGCCGTCATGCCCGGACCGAATGCACCGCCGGTCTCCAGCAGTGTCACGTTGGGCGCCTGGTCCGCCAGGTCGTGCAGGCTCGTCTGGCCGCGCTGTTCCATCATCGATGCGTTGACCGCAGTGATGGCAATAGGCGTGTCCTGGAGCCGCTGCGAACGGAACTGGGCGGTCACCACCACTTCCTGCAACTGATCCGGGTCATTGGCCGCCGGCGGACTGGCAGGTGCGGTTTGTGCCAGGGCGGGTGCGGCCAGGCACATGCAAGTCACGGCGGCCGTCGCGCGCGCGCGTAGGATTCGGGTCACGGATTGTTCAACCAAAGCGGTCATGCGGATCTTCCCCTCATCGTTGACAGAAAGTGGCGAACTGGGACGCGCTCAGCGAGCAACTTTGACAGCGGTGATGCCGTCTTGTTGCAGCGACGCATCGCTGAAACGCAGGCGCGCTAGCGCGAACGCGGCAGCCGAAGCTGCGGATTGTGTACGGGCTGACCGTGCAGCGGCAGGGTGAAGAATTTTTCTAGTAATTCGCCTACCTGTGATTCAGAGTCGGCATCCGTCACGGTCACGTTTATTGGGGAATGAGACAGTGAGCACTGCAAATCATCGTGAGCAACTGCGACATTTTCTTAAAAGTTGTCGCGCGCGCATCACACCGGCTACGGTCGGTCTCGCGCAGCCCTCTCGACGCCGCGCGGGCGGACTACGGCGCGAGGACGTCGCGGCGCTCGCAGGAGTGAGCGCTACGTATTTCACCTGGCTCGAGCAGGGCCGGGATGTGCACCCTTCCGTTGGAATACTGGAGCGCCTGAGCGAGGTGCTGCGCCTGTCCGCGCCGGAGCGGGACTATCTGTTCAATCTGGTACAGCTGCGGCCGCCGCCGCTGATCCCTCCGCCGACGGAGGAGGTCAGCCCGGCGGTTCGACGCATGCTCGCGGGCCTGAATTACCCCGCACTGCTGATCAGTACACGCTGGGACATCGTGGGCTGGAGTGACGCCTGGGTACGCTGCATCGCCGATCCAGCCGAGCGCGTGCCGCGGGATCGTAATCTGTTGCGCATATTGATGACGGAGCCGGAATTCCGCCGCGACCCAGCCGACTTCGAGGCCGCCGCGCGGCGCGTGATCGCCAAGGCGCGGCTCGACTACAGCCGCATCGCCGGCGATCCCGCCTTCGATGCGCTGATTCGGGAGTTGAGCGAGGCCTGCCCGATATTCCAGCGGCTGTGGCACGAGCCTGCCGTGTTGGGTTGCTCGGAAGGCTGTTTCACGCACATGACTCGAGTTGGCGATCTCACCTTCGAGCACACCTCCTATGTAGTGGAGGGCGCGCCGCACCTGCAGCTGCTGATTTTCATCCCTGCGGGGCAACAGAGCGAGCGCAAGTACGCCGCGCTTTTGGCGGACGCTCCAGCGGCTCTATCGCTCAGCCCCGCGACCGTCTAAAATCCTTGCCTGCGCGTCGATCCGGCGCAGCCAACAACGAACACGGGGAGACCGGTCAATGAATATCCGCCTGCTGCATCCGGTGCTGGCGTTGGGCGCGCTGGCCTTTGCGCTCCACACGGGAGCGGCACTCGCCGCAGAGTATACGAACGTCCATCTGCACATCGACGTGGACAAGTCCGCCGATGAGGTCTGGAAGAAGGTCGGCGGGTTCTGCGACATCAAGGATTGGCTGAAGCTGCCTTGCGAGATCACTTCCGGGTCGGGCGACCTGGGCACCGTGCGCAGCCTGACGGTGCCGCGCGCCGGCACCAAGATCGAGGAGGTGATGGTGGCAAAGACCGAGCACTCCTACACCTACACTCAGCCCAACACGACGATTCTCTATCACGGCACTCTCGAAGTCGTGCCGCAGGGCAAGCACAAGTCGAGAATCAACTACAGCCTGGTGTGGGATCAGGCGCCGCTCTCCAATGATGAAGCCAAGACCAAGGACCGCGAGCAGCGCACCAAGAATTTCACGGCGGCCCTGGAGAACATGAAAAAGCTGGCCGAGGGAAAGTAGCGCCCTGAATCGGGCACCGGCGGTCAACTGCGCCGCTGGGCCGCGGCTTCAGACGCCGGGATGTTGGTGGCTGTTACACGCGCGCCAGACGCAGGCGCAGCGCGTTGCCGATGACCGAGACGGAGCTGAGACTCATCGCTGCGGCTGCGACGATTGGACTGAGCAGCAGGCCGAATGCGGGGTAGAGGACGCCGGCCGCCAGCGGAATGCCGAGAACGTTGTAGACAAAGGCCAGCACGAGGTTCTGGCGGATATTGCGCAAGGTGCTCCGGCTCAGGTGCCGAGCGCGCGCAATGCCCGCCAGATCACCCTTTACGAGGGTTATGCTCGCGCTTTCCATCGCCACATCGGTGCCCGTCCCCATCGCTATACCCACGTCCGCTTCCGCGAGCGCGGGAGCATCGTTCACGCCATCACCGGCCATGGCGACGATGTGACCCTCGCTTCGCAGACGGCGCACGACGGCATTTTTCTGTTCCGGAAGCACCTCTGCCTCGACTTCGGTGATTCCAAGTCTCGCCGCCACCGCTGCGGCCGTCGCGCGGTTGTCTCCGGTCAGCATCACGATACGCACGTGGTCTGCCCGGAGGGCTTGCAGCGCCGCTGGCGTGGAAGCCTTGACGGGGTCGGCGACGGCGACAATTCCCACGGCCCGGCCGTCCACGGCCACATACACCACCGTCGAGCCCTGGTCCCGAAGTCTATCCGCCGGACCCTCCAGCTCCTGAGCCTCAGGCGATGAAGTGTCAACGAGCTTCGCATTGCCAACAGCCACCCGGTGACCGGCAACCACGCCACTCACCCCTTTGCCCGTCACCGAGCTGAATCCGCGTGCTTCCTGAATCTGCAGACCGCGATCGCGTGCGGCAGTCTCGATCGCAGCGGCGAGGGGATGCTCGCTGGATCGCTCCACACTTGCGGCCAGACCGAGGAGTGCGGCCTCGTCAAACCCCTTGACCGGTGCGACAGCGACGACTCGTGGCTTGCCCTCGGTCAGAGTGCCGGTTTTATCCACCACCAGCGTGTCGACCTTCTCGAGGCGTTCGAGTGCCTCGGCGTTCCTGATGAGGATGCCGTCCATGGCGCCTTTGCCAATGCCGACCATGATCGACATGGGCGTGGCCAGGCCCAGCGCGCAAGGACAGGCGATGATGAGTACAGACACCGCAGCGATGAGCGCATAAGAAAGCGCGGGGGCAGGGCCCCACAGCAGCCACGTAACGAAGGCGACGACAGCGACGAGAATGACCGCGGGGACGAACCAGGCGGAGACGATATCGGCCAGACGCTGGATCGGCGCGCGGCTGCGCTGCGCGTCTGCGACCATGTGCACAATGCGTGCGAGGACGGTTTCGGCGCCCACGCGCTCGGCCAGCATTACCAGGGAGCCGGTGCCGTTCAGTGTTCCCCCAATGACTTTATCTCGCGGCGCTTTCTTTACAGGCATCGACTCCCCGGTCATCATCGATTCATCGATTGCACTGTTGCCTTCGAGCACAGTACCGTCGACCGGTACGGCGTCGCCCGGCCGGATCCGCAGTCGATCGCCAGGCCGAACATCGTCTAAGGGCACCTCCTGGTCGCTGCCATTCGTGCTGATACGGCGCGCCGTCTTCGGTGCAAGAGTCAGAAGTGCGCGGATCGCACCACTCGTGTGCTCTCGGGCGCGCAGCTCCAGCACCTGACCCAGCAGCACGAGTACGGTGATGACGGCCGCGGCCTCGTAATAGACAGGGACTGTTCCATCCGGGCCTCGCAGTGACGGCGGAAATGCGCCTGGGAAGAGAGTGGCTACGAGGCTGTAGAGATAGGCCGCGCCCGTGCCGAGTGCAATGAGCGTGAACATGTTGAGCGAACGGTTGCGAACGGACGCCGCTGCACGCTCGAAAAACGGCCGCCCGGCCCACAGCACCACCGGAGTGCCCAGAGCGAATTGCACCCCTAGCGCGATGTAGGGCGAGACGAGGTGATGCCAGCCCAGCCCGGGCACGTGTGCGGTCATTTCCCACACGAAGAGCGGAGCTGCCAGGGCTGCGCCGACCCAGAATCGCCGTGTCATGTCGCGCAGCTCAGGATTGTCGACGGCCTCGGCGGTTGGGTGCAGTGGCTCCAGTGCCATGCCGCAGATCGGACAGCTGCCCGGTGCGTCGCGCCGAATCTGCGGGTGCATGGGGCAGGTGTAGGTCGTGCCGCGGGGCGCCTCGGTCATCGTGTCTGCGGCTTCCTGCGTCGGCCCCACTTGAGGATTTTTGTTGATGTAGCGATCGGGGTTCGCGCGAAACTTCTCGCGGCATCCGCCGCAGCAAAAGACGTAACGATGTCCCTCGTGCTCGATGAAATGCGCCGACTGCGGGTTGACGCTCATTCCGCACACAGGATCGATCACACCGATTCCTCGCTCCCCAGCGCCTGCAGGATGGGACAATTCTCTGCACGGCCGTGTCCTGGGCAGACGTCGATCAGACTCACCAGCCCCTCGCGTATCCGCTGCAGTGACGCGATTCGCTGCTCGACGTCGCTGACCTTCTGCTGCGCCGCGCGTTTCACTCTCGCGACATCGCGACGGCTGGAAAGCGCCAGTAGCTCACGTATCTCGTTCAGGGTGAAGCCGAGGGCCTGAGCGCGGCGGATGAAGCGCAGTCGCGCAACCTCGGCGGCGCTATAGCGCCGATATCCGGAGGCCAGTCGCGTCTTGGGATTGAGTAGCCCGCTGCGCTCGTAGTAACGGACCGTGTCGATGCCGACGCCGCCGCGCTTGGCGAGTGCACCAATGCCCAGGGATTCCATAGGTCGATCTCCGCCTGTACGTGCATATCTTAAAGTGCAGACCTTGGTCCAGAGTCAAGACCTCCCCGGGGTGACCGGTAAGTTGCTGATTCGTCCGGTATTATCCCCTGCGGCGCTGGCGGTCCACCGGGTACGATGCGGACCATGACGGCGGAGTGCATCTTCTGCGCGATCGTTGCAGGCCGTGCTGCAGCGGATATCGTCTACGCAGACGAGCTGACGATCGCAGCCATCGATCTGCGACAACACATGTCACACCAGCGAATTCTCGGAACAGCGGTTGCTCCCTTGTGCAGCTTCGCGCCGTCCGTCCACGCAGCACCGCAAGAGCCGGCGTTTGATTGGCGGTGTCGGCCGATCGAGCTTCCAGGTCTGCCCGCCCGCATGATGGACTGGACGGACGATCTGCGTTCCTGCTGCAGTATCGATACTTGCGGATCATCGTCTGCTGACCGGAAAATCCGGGCGTCCCTGCCGGCACGCCGAGGAACAGATGAGCCGACTCTTGAGCTTCCTTGTCATGTGCGTGGTGGGCCTGGCCGCGCAGGCCGCCGACCGCGACTGGGTCGAGCGTAGCAACACGTTCACGCGCATGGTGCTGGATGTAGATGTGCAGCACTCCCCGGAGCGGGGCTCCAACCAGGGTCTGGCCCAGTTCGATGAGCGCGTCTCGAATCCCTCGCTCGCCGATGAGCTGGCACAGCGGCACGAGCTGGAGGCAGTGGCGGCGAAGCTGGCCGCGGCTGGAGAGAAGGAGACTGATGCACGCGTGCGGGAGGATCTGGACATCCTGCACAAGGCATTGGATCTGCGCTTCCGCTTGCAGGACTACGAGCTGGGGCACGAAGTGCCGTTCGCGAATGCGAGCGAGCGGATCTTCCAGGGCTTGCGGGTGCTGCTGGACGATCAGGTGGCAGCCCAGCGCAGACCCGCAGCGACAAAAAGGCTGCTGAAATACACAGGCCAGCAGCCGCCTTACCCACCGATCACGGCAGTGCTGAAGCAACGAGCGGAAGAGCAGATGGCGAAGCCGGGTGTCCTCTACCCGGCAAGGGATGAGATCGAGACGGAGCTCGGCCGCGACCAGGCTTATGTGGACGGCATCCGCTCGTTGTTCGTCAAATACAAGCTCACCGGCTGGCAAGCCGGCTACCAGCGGCTCAAGACGCAGTTGACGGACTACGACGCGTGGATCCGGGCGAACATCCTGCCCAAGGCGCGCACCGATTTCCGCCTGCCGCGCGCCCGATATGAGCTGGCGTTCCAACAGTACGGCATCGACATTTCTCCGGAGCAGATTGCGGCGCAAGCGCATGCCGCCTTCCAGGAATATCAAACGCAAATGGGCCGGTTGGCCGCGACCGTCGCGCGCGCGAACGGCTATCCTTCCAGCGACTATCGTGCAGTGATCGCAGAGCTCAAGAAGAAGCAGATCACCGGCGCGGATATCCTGCCTTTCTACACGCAGCGCCTGCATCAGATCGAGGACATCATCCGCGCCAGGAACCTTGTGTCCCTGCCGGGCAGGCCGGCGATCATTCGTCTTGCCACGCCTGCCGAGACCGCGGCGCAACCGGCACCTCACATGTCCCCGCCAGCGCTTCTCCACAACACCGGCCAGCGTGGCGAGTTCGTCCTGCCATTGAATATTCCATCTGCAACGGGCGGCGCGGAAGACAAGTACGATGACTTCACTTTCGACGCCGTCTCCTGGACGTTGATCGCTCACGAGGCAAGGCCCGGCCACGAGCTGCAGTTCGATTCGATGGTCGAGGAGGGCGTGAGCCTCGCGCGTGCGCTGTATGCGTTCAACTCAACCAACGTGGAAGGGTGGGGGTTGTATTCCGAGCACATCATGGAGCCGTACGAACCTGCCGAGGGGCAGCTGCTGACGCTGCAGCTGCGTTTGCTGCGCGCGGCACGGGCATTCCTGGATCCTGAGCTGCAGAGCGGCAAGATGACGCCGGCGCAGGCGTACCAGGTCCTGGAGAAGGATGTCTGTCTGAGCCATGCCTTTGCGAAGGAGGAGGTGGAGCGCTTCACCTACCGCACGCCGGGTCAGGCCAATAGCTATTTCTACGGCTACACACGTCTGCTGTCACTGCGCCAGGAGACGGAAAAGGCCCTGGGATCGAAGTTCGATGCCCGGCAGTTCCATGATTTCATCCTGAGCCAGGGACTTCTGCCGCCGGATCTCATGCGCCAGGCGGTGCTGGAGGAGTTCATCCCACGCCACGCGCTCGACGGCCACCCTCGGGGCGCGACCGGGTCTCACGGCCCGTCGCGGCTCGGAGTGTTTGGGCGGGCAGTCAAGGTGCACGTCGCGGGTACCGCACCGGTGGGAGTCTCCAGCTGCACGACGTCACCGGGGGATTTTCCGACGCACGCGGCGTCGGCACGTTGATTCGCAGTTGTCTTTGGGCGGCGTTCTCCGGCATGGCTGCCGCCAGCGCCAGCGCCAGCGCCAGCGCCAGCGCCAGCGCCAGTGCCCGTGCCAGTGCCCGTGCCAGTGGCAGTGCCAGTGCCCGTGCCCGTGCTAGCACTGACCTCATTGGTGCCGCTACCGCCAGTGGCGGCGTTGGCAGCTGTATTCGAGCTCGTTCTACCTCGGCCACTGAACAATCCGAAGAAGCCGCTGTCATCGCCAAGGAACTGCAGCGATTGTTGAAAGCGGCCCGTGTCAGCCGATCTCTCCAGGGGATTGGGTGGTAATGCTCGACCGACTGCCGTGTAGAGATGATGGTCGAAGAAGAATATCGCGATGTCGGAGCGGCTGCCGTCGCCTTCAGTCATGGTCAATTCGCGTCCGGAGCTGCCGTTGACGCGGGCGCCGGTGTTGGAGGTCACTTTGCCCTTCGCCCTGAACGATTTCACCGTTTCGCCGATAATGCTCAGGGCGTCGGCGTTGGTAGTCGAGTAATTCACGACGCTCAGGGTGTATTGGACGCCCTCCTGTCGAAGGACATATCGTGTCAGGGGCAGAGTCACGCCGACGGCATTCCTGAACGTGGTCGTCTGCACCTCGGGAACGCCGGGAAACTGAATGGCAAATCCCGGATTCGGGTATGTATACGTCTGCCACTGCTGGGCGTGTGCCGCGCCGGACACCAACAGACCCGCCAATAGGATCCTAGCCAGTCCGTTCATAGACATGCTCCGATTTTAGATGCTCGCGCGCGCGCGGCCGCTACGCCGCAGGAGCGTAAACGCGGCGAGCCCGCTGACAACTGCAGCCCCGAGACAGGCGACTCCCAACGTTGAAAAGGCGGCCAGCAACCCAGCGGAGTGCGCTGCAAGGAATGTGATGGTGATACCGCTCAAGAGCTGCCCCACCTGGAACGCGGCCTGCCACATACCGATGGCGCGCCCGCGGATGCGAAACGCGAGCCCGCGGGTCGCCCATACCAACAGGGTCGGTAGCACGAGGCCACAGCCGAACTGCTGAACGACAGCCGACATCGTGTACACCTGTGCCGATCCCGATGCGGCCATGAGGACGAAACCGAGGCCAAGGAGGGCAAAATCGAGTGTCAGTAAACCGGCGGTGGGCAGGCGCCCGAGCACCCCGAAGGCCGCAGTCCCGAGCACTGTGCCGAAGGTGGCCACAGCCGAAAGACGCCCGATCTCCGCCGGATCGTGTACACCGAGCGTGACCAGTGCATTGGCATTCTGAGTCGATACGGCATAGAAGGTGATCGAGGCACCGAGCGTGACGATGCAGATGCCAAGCATCCGGGCGAGCGGGAACTCCGTGTAGGAGACATCTTCGTTCGCCGTGAGCTCTTCAGGGCTCTCTTCGCTCGGCTCCCACGTCAGTACCCAGATCGCAATCGCGAGGACGATGCTGTAGGCGTAGGCCAGGAAAGGGCCGCGCCAGCCGAGGCTGGCGCCGAGACGTCCTCCCACCCATATCAACACTACAGCGGAAATCGCCGACACTGCAGCCTGGGCGGCGAACCAGCGCTCGCGGGCCCGGCCCTTGAAATAGTCGCTGATCATCGTAGTGCTCGCCGTCACGACGGCCGAGACGCACACGCCCAACGCGCAGCGGGTGAGGAGGATGGCGTAGATATTCTCGAGAAAGTAGGGCGCGCAACCGAACACTGCGTACGCGAGCATCGAGCCGACCAGAATCCTGCGCCGTCCGATGGCATCGGTGAGCCAGCCGGCGAGAGGGGCGAACAGAAGTATCCCGATTGCCGGGATCGTGATCACGAGCTGGACCAGGTAGTCCGCGTGCGCGATCGCGCGGAAGCGCTCGGTCATGAGCGCCACGCTTGCCGTAAAGAGCACCACTGTGGCGACCGTCATGCTGATCGGCAGAAGCAGCACGAGTCCCTGGACGGATCCCGCGCGGCGTGGAACGGCAACATCGTTCATCGAGATCTCCCCCGGAGCTGTTGTTCATTTTATCCAGCAATGATATTGCTGAAAGACGACGTACGATCCGATCAGTGCGGGGGCGCGACCGGCTACTGTGAGCTAATCAATTGATTTTAAGCAGAAAAGTATCCCAAAACCCGGTCATCCGGTGCGCTGCCGGGAGCCTCGCTATCTGTTGGCCTTCGAGAAACACCTGCGGCAGCGCACTGCCTGAGAAGATGCTCAACGCGTGATGTCGCCCTGCTTGTTCTCCCAGCCCGAGCTCACGGGTGAGCCCTTTGGGAGCTCGTAGTTGCAGGTCCAGATGTATGCGAAGGCTCCGTTGCGGATCTGAAAGTACTCGTTGACCATGTTGTCCTTGCGCGCCACGCCCGGATACCGTACCCAGATCGCTGCACCCAGCACGACACCGGCTTCCTCATCCACCAGCGGGAAGCGCCTCAGGGCCAGGTCCTTGGTGATGTTCTTGTAGATCCCAAAGTTGTCGTGACACAGGTCGGCATGACGCGGTGAGGAAGTAATCGGGTTCGGGCCCGGGTCCTTGCAGCGCAGATCCGTCGGCAACCACGAGGCGTCGTGGTTCGCCCCCGATTGAAAATAGTCGTTGGCCATTGAAATCATGTAGAAGCGCGAGCTCCGCTCGGAAGCAGGCAGACTTCCCTCCGGTGGCGGGTAGCGCACCATGTCTTGCGCCTCATGCCGAATCTGCTGCTGAGCCGCATCCAGTGCGGCATTACGCTGTGCTGCTGCGCTATTTCCCTGTCCGGGCTGCTCGACGATCCACTCTGCTTCGGAGACCTTGCCGTCCTCCACCTTGATCCGGACCGAGCTGACCACGTCCTGACCGTTCTTCTTCAGCAGCCCCAGAAATGCCGCGGCGCCGTTCACAGGATCGAAGTAGCGGCGCTGCAGCGCGCCATACCCGCTGATGTCCTTCCAGAACCCCTCGCCGTTACGCACCGCCGTCGTGTTCTGCGTTGCGTAATGATCGGCCGTCAGTCGAGCCGCGCCCGGATCGTGCTTGAATACCCCCTGCAGGTACGTATCCAGGGCTTTTCTCAGGCACCCCCTATCGCAGCCGGCTGACTGCTCCTGCGCCTGCGCAATCCCGCAGGTGAGCAGCGCAACGGCCAGTGCTGCAGCCGTTGCGCCGCGGGTTCCAGGGCGTGAAGTCAGGCGATGGCTCATCAGAACCTTGCCTGCAGAGTGACCAGATAGGTGCGTGGAGCAATGTCATACAGCGCGGTCTGCGTCTCGCCCGGTGTGCCGGAGACGACCGGCGGCGTCTGACCGCTGAGGTTGGTGACAGTCCCGCTCAGGCTGATGCGATCCGTGATGTTCCACCCTGCCACCAGGTCGAAGTAGTTGAAGCGCCGCACTCCAGGAATCGTCGACGCCGGGTTGAGAACCGTGGAGATGTCGCGCATCGTATCGATATACCGCCAGCGGATTCCCACGGTCACCGGGATCGGGGCCACCTGGTAGCCCAACGTGGTCAGCGAGTGCCACACCGGCACGGCCGGCGTGGCCGACAGGTTGATCGGGATCGTGCCGGTGTAGTCGTTCCAGGCCGCGCCCGGCACCTGCTGGATCTTGTACTCGTGGATCCATGACACCGTGCTGTTGAAGGTGATGTCGCCCGCACGCGAGCCGAGGCCGAAATCCGCCAGGTGCCAGCGCCAATCCAGCTCCAGATCGAGCCCCGAATTCCTCAGTCCGCCGAGGTTCTCCACCGGCTGCCCGATCCGGAACGAGGACCCCGGAACGCCGCCGAAGTTGCGATCGATCAGAGCGCAATCCGGGTTGGTCGCCGCATAGCTCGGGTTTGCTCCCGAGACGTTGTAGCAGTTGTTGAGCACGTATTGGTAACCGGAAGGCCCGATCGCGTCGGAGATGCGGATCTGGTAGTAGTCCAACGACAGCTGCAGGTGCTCGAACGTCGGCCGGTCGGTGCTGGGAGTGAAAACCGTGCCGAACGTGTAGGTGTTGCCGATTTCGGGCTTCACGGTCAAGGAGCCCGACGCTACGGTGGGCGCCGACGTCACCGTGTATTGGTATGTGCCCACCGTGGATGCCGGAATGCCCTGGGCTACGCACAGGGCGGTCACCTTCGCGGCGTCCGCTCCGTTGCGCGCCGTCGAGCGGTAGTCGCACGGGTCGCCGCCAACCGGCGGATTGCCGACATTGACCGAAACGGCCGTAGCCGCCTGGAACAGATCATTGATGTTCGGAGCGCGGATGGCGTGCTCATAGCCGCCGCGGAACAGCAGGCTCTTCACCGGCCGCCAGTCGGCGGCAAACTTGTACGTGTTGGCGCCGCCGCTGATGTTGTACTGGGAATGCCGGAAGCCCAGGTTGACGTTCAGGGACTTCGCGGCCGGCTTGTCCTTCAGGATCGGGACCAGCAGCTCGGCGGCTTCCTCCGCCACGCTGATCCGACCGCTGGTCGTGGTCGCTCCGCTTTGCGTCGAGCTGGGCGGATTGCCGAGGACGTTGAGGTCGTCGGGCGTGTATGTTGATTTCCACTGGCGCCAGTCGCCTGTCAGGGCGAAGCGTGCCTCGCCGGCAGGCAGCTCGATGATCTTGCCGCCCAGGTTGGCCTCGACGGTGTCCTGGCCTTCGAGCGTCGTTGCATGCGTGGTGACGACCAGATACTGCTGACACTGCAGCGACACGTTGCTGTGGAAGCCCATGAACGGATTGAAGCCGCCCGCGCAGATGCTGTTGCCGCCGTCCTTCGCGCTGAGCAGTGTCTGCACGCGGTAGTTGGAGATGATCCCGTTGTCGGTCTCCACGTCCAGCGAGTAATCGTGCTGGTAGTAGATGTCCCAGTCGAAGTTGACGAACGGGATCTTGCCCTTGGCGCCCACCAGGAACTGGTCGGTATCGAAGTTCTCCAGGAAGAGCGAGGGCGGAAAGTCCAGCAGCCGCTTGTTGAAGGCGAAATTCTCGGTGGGGATGGGCCGGCTGGCCAGCAGCGCCGCCAGGTCCGGCGGGATGAACGGATTGGTCACCGGTATGGTCAGCGAGGCGCTGGTGGAGAGCTGCTGATAGCTGTTCTGCGTGTCGACCTTGTTGTAGGTCACCAGCGCCTGTGAGTACAGCTGCACATCGTCCGTCAGATTGTACGTGACCTTGGCAAAGGCGGTGTCGCGCTTCTCCGGAGTAGTCACGTACGCGTATTGGCCGATTGCCGTCTCCAACACCCCGCCGACCGTGATGATTCCCGAGTAGCCGCCGGGACCGACCCCCTTGTAGTTGTAGAAGGGGTTGATGGCGGTGAACAGCGTGCCGTCGCCGTTGAACCCCAGATTGCTGGAGTTCTTGACCGCTCCTGCCGGTGCTCCGTAGGGGGCAAAGTAGGCGTTGACTGCGGCCTGGCTGGGCAGATCCGGCGCCAGGCCGGTCGGAGCGGTGGCCGGCGAATAGGCGCCGTAGGCGAGATTCGCGCCCTGTCCGCCGAAGAAGAAGAACGGGATCTGATTGCCGACGACGGCCTCGCGCTCGGTGTGCTCGATCGACAGCAGCGCGTGTCCCTTGTTGTCAGCGAACCCCGAGCCGAGGTTCAGATAGTAGTCCTGGTGCTTGCCGATGCCGCCATCGGCGGCACCGTGGCTGATGCCGATCTCCACGCCATCGATGTTCTTGGTGATGATGTTGACGACACCGGCCATCGCGTCCGAGCCGTAGGCCGCCGAGGCGCCCCCAGAGATGACCTGGATACTGTCGACGATGGCCTGCGGCACCTCGTTGAGGTTGGCGACCCCGGTACCATCCGTGGGCGCCAGGCGCCGCCCATCCAGCAGGACCAGTGTGCGCTGCTGTCCGAGGCCACGCAGGTTGAGTGTCGCGCGGCCGCCATTCGGACCGTTCGAGTTGTAGTTTTCGTCCTGGCCGTTGGAGAACTGCGGCGTCTGCTCGAGGGCCGACTCGAGGTTCACCTTGCCCGCGGCCGCCAGTTCCGAGGAGGACACGCTGACCATCGGCTGGTTGGACACGTAGTCCGGGCGCGCAATGCGCGAGCCGGTGATCACAATTTCCGCGGGCCCTTCTTCGCCACTCGCCGGCGCTGCGGCTGGACCGCCTTGCGGTACCGCCTGGGCGCCGGGCGCGGCCGGCTCAGCCGGCGCTACCGGGGGCGGATCAGCCTGAGCCAGCCGTGTAGCCGTTGCGGTCCGCTCCGCAGGCGCTGTGACCTGCGCGACTCGGATCGCGTCGCTCGCCGCGCATGGCTTGCCGGCGGGTTTGCCGCCGCTCTCTGTCCCATCCGCTGCGGCTCGACAACCGGCTTGCGCGTTTGCGGTGCCAACGGTGTCGTCCTGGCCCGCGGGCGTGGGCGGGTTTGCGGCGAGAGCCTGGCCGGCACTCGTCAATATCAACAAAGCGGACGTCGAGCAAATAGTCTGAAATCGCATGAACCCCCCTCGAAAGTCTGCGCCGCGTGGCCGAACGTCAGTCCCGCTCAGGGCGCCGTGAATCGCTAGCCGAGTTTCTCTATCCGTTCCATTTCATCCTTGGTCAGCCGCACCTTGCCGGCGGCCACGTTGTCCTCCAGGTGCTCGATCTTGGTCGTACCCGGAATGGCCAACATCACCGGCGAGCGAGCCAGCAGCCATGCCAGAACGACCTGAGCCAGGTCGATATGCTTCTGCGCAGCGAGGCTCTTCAATCCCGCGAGCCGGGCGTCCTCACCGTTGAGTGCCGCTGCGGTGCGGCCGCCGAGCGGCGAATAGGGCACGAAGGCGATGTGCTCGCGCTCGCAGGTGGCCAGGATCTCGTCCTCCTGCCTGGACAGGATGTTGTACCGATTCTGGACGGCGACCACCTTGACCAGGGAGCGCGCGGCCGCCAGCTGCGCCGCGTTGACGTTGCTGATGCCGATGTGGCGGATCTTGCCTTCCTTCTGCAGCTTCGCGAGCTCGCCGATCGAGTCCTCGTAGGGGACTTTCGGATCCGGCTGGTGCATGTAGTACAGCGGGATCTGCTCGAGCTTCAGCCGCTTCTGGCTCGCCTCACAAGCCGCGCGCAGATGTGCCGGACTGCCATCGACGATCTGAAACTTCGGTCCCGGCGCACCGCGAATCTGCCCACCCTTGGTCGCGATGATCAGATCCGGCGGATAGGGATACAGCGCGTCATAGATAAAGCGCTCGCACAACCCATCGACCAGGCCTGAACCGTAGACGTCGGCGCAATCGATGTGGTTGACGCCGAGCTCCACCGCGCGCCGCAGCAACGCCCGCAGCACGGCCGGGTCCGCCGCCACGACGCCGCGCGTACTGGTGAACTCCGTGGTGCCGAGCCCGATGCGATTCACCTGCAGATCGCCGCCGATCCAGAACGTGCCCGCGGCTCCTGCGGGCGTGTGGGGATGGCGTATGCGGACCTTGGGTGCCGCTGCGGCTGCGCATGTCAGCCCGGCCGTGCTTGCGACAGCGGCCTGGAGCAGGAAGGAGCGGCGCGACAGTGTGTTGGTCATCTGCAATCCCGGAAATCCATTGAGGCGCTCGGCGATCTGTCCAAGAAGATCGCCGGCGGCCGAATAACTAGCGGCAATCATCGACAGGCGCAAGGTCGGCATTTTTTCCCACAGCATCTGGTACGACGCCGCTGCGCGGGAAATCCTCAGCACTGTTGGAAGCAGGGGAAAACACGCGCGCGGCGCCGTGTTGTAAAAGTCCTGTCGTTGCGAAAAATCCCAGCGGCACAAAAGTCCCGCCGTAAGAAAAGTCCTAGCTCTCGCCAGAACGCCGTGGCCGCAGCAGAATGTCCACCGGTCCGGTCGCTCAAACATTGCTTGCGGAGATGTTATGCACGTATCCCTATCGAGCATCGCCACGCTGCTGGTGCTGTCGGCTGTCGGCACGGCGCACGCCGTCGAGCCAACCAACATGCAGCAGGCATCGCCGATACCGCTGGTTGCCGACGGCCAGGCGCTCGCGACGCGCATCGTCCGCCTCGACCCGTCCCTGGATCACATCGCCGCTGCGAATACGCGCGTGACCGTGGTCAAGGGTGAGAACTACTTTGGCGTGCTCGAGGGGGCGACCTGGGTGCCCGCGGGCAGTTCAGGCTACCTGCTGTTCAGCGATTTTCCGGCCAACGTCGTTTACAAGTGGGCGCCGGCCACGCGGGAGCTGTCCGTGTTTCTGGCCAAGAGCGGCTACACCGGCAACCTGGCCGAGTACTCGGGCCACGTGATCACGACACAGTACGGGGCGCCCATCTATATCTACGATTTCGGCGCCAACGGGATTGCGCTGGATCCCCAGGGCAGGGTGGTGTTGTGTGCGCACGGCGATCGACAGATCGTGCGCCTGGAGCAGGACGGCACGCGCAGCGTGGTGGCGACCGGCTACCAGGGCGAGCGCTTCTATCATCCCAACGAGATGACCATCAAATCCGATGGGGCGATCTACATCACCGATGCGCGCACCGGCCCTGCGGCCAACACGCCGGATGCCGCGACCAAGACCGGCGTATACATGATCAAGGGGGATACGGTCAGTCACGTCATCACCGGCCAAAGTCACGGCGTCGCGCTCTCTCCGGACGAAAAAGCGTTCTATCTGACTACCTACGGGAGCCAGGCGATCGTGCGCTATGACGTCCAGCCGGATGACACCCTGGCGAACCCGCGCGTATTCGTGGATATGTCGAGCGATGAGTCCGGCCACAAGACGCGTGGCGCGCCGAACGGCGTGGCCGTCGATCGGGAGGGCAACGTCTACTCCGGTGGCCCCGGCGGGATGTGGATCATGAATGCCAGCGGCAAGCATATCGGCACAATCCCGCTGCCGGCCCTCGCAGCCGGATTTGCGTTCGGTGATCCGGATCTGAAAACCCTCTACATCATGGATTCCCGCAATCTCCTGCAGGTGCGCCTCAAAGTCCCCGGCATGCTGCTGCCGGGCCGCCTGAGCGGCGCGGCTGTGCAGAAGTGATGCGCATGCGCTGGAGCACATCATGGGTCGCATTACTGCTGTGCGCCGCAGGGAGCCCGGCCGGCGCCGGCGTGCCGACGAACATGCAGCAGGTGGCGCCAATCCCGCTCGTTCCGGATGGGCAGGCACTCGCCACGCACGTGGTGCGGCTCGACCGGTCGCTGGACCATGTCCTCTCTCCCGGCTCACGGGTGATCGTGGCCAAGGGCGAGAACTACTTCGGAGTCATTGAAGGCGCCGCCTGGGTCCCCGATGGCGCCAACGGGTACCTGCTGTTCACCGATTTCGTGGCGAATGTCGTCTACAAGTGGGCGCCTGCAAACCGCCAACTGTCAGTATTTCTGGAGAGAAGCGGCTATACCGGCAATCTGGCGGACATCGCTTACGAGGGGCGCATGACGGTAACCCAGTACGGCGCGCCGCTGTATGTCTACGACATTGGTGCCAACGGGCTTGCGCTCGACCCGCAGGGACGCGTCGTGCTGTGCGCGCAAGGCGACCGGCAGATCGTGCGCCTGGAGAAGGACGGTACACGCACTGTGCTGGCCACAGGGTACGAGGGCCACCGCTTCAACCATACGAACTCGATGGTCATCAAGTCCGATGGCACGATTTACATCAGCGATTCGCGGGCCGGCGTTCATGTAAGCGGGGCGCCGACCCTCAGGGATGCGCTGCCGCTGTCGGTGTACATGATCAAACAGGGCAGGGTTTCCCGCGCGATCGCAGACCGTGGGCACGGCCTGGCCTTCTCACCGGACGAAAAGCTCTTGTACGTTACAGGCATCGGCAACACCATCATGCGTTACGACGTCCAGCCTGACGACACGCTGCAGAATGGCCATGTGTTCATCGACATGTCGGGCCACAAGGAGCCCGGCGCACCGAACCAGGTGGCTGTCGATCGAGAGGGGAATGTCTACTCCGCAGGTCCCGGAGGACTGTGGATCATGAGCCCCGAGGGAAAACACCTCGGTACGATTCCTCTGCCCGCGGTGGCGGCGGGGCTGGTCTTTGGCGCTCCGGATCTGAAAACGCTCTACATTCTCGCTTCGCGCAATCTGCTGCAGCTTCGCGTGAGAGTGCCCGGCATGCGCCTGCCTGTGCGCCTGAGCGCTGCAGCTGCGGCGCAATGATGCAAAACGCGACCCTGCAGAAGGCATGCGCGTCCGTATCGGAGGTCCGATGAGATCGACAATCCTGCTCGCACTGTTGATGCCGCTGGGCGTCGCCACTTCCGGGGCACAGACGGCGGCGCCCTTGCCGGCCGTGACGTCGGGCGGAGCTTCATCGGGGGCACCGCAGGCCCTCCGTCACGCACACGGCGTGCGCGCCGCCGACGATGCAAGGGAGGCTGCCGTATTGGCCAAATGCAAAAGTCCTCCGTCGCCGACTGGCGGGCCCGGGGCCGGAGTCAGAGCGCCGGTAGCAGCACCACCCACGCGGCACGAATACACCGTGACCGAAATTCCCGGAGTGATCGCAGGCGGGCAGCAATGGAAATCTCTGTGGACTGAGCACGGGCTCGAGGCAAATACGCTGACGTTCTTCATTGCCGACGGCATCATTGCCGCCGCGGACGGGGGCATCCTCATTCCTCAGGCCGAAAAGAGCCAGGTGATCGAGCTCACCGCGGCCGGCAAGGTGAGCGTCGTCTATCGAAACACCCGCACGGGCGGGGCGCTGTCGAGGAGCCGGAGCGGGGTGCTGTTCATCGCACAACGGGAGCTGAATCCCGCGCTCGCGGAACTGGCGCCGAAGCGCAGGCTTCTGGCTGACCGTTATCAGGGCGAGCCGCTGGACTGCCTGGGAGTGGGCCTCAACGATCTGACGGCCGACAGCACAGGCGGCGTGTACTTCACAATGGGTGGGCTCTACTACGCAGACTCTCACGGCACGATCACGCGATACGGGGAGAACCTGCGCACTAACGGCCTCGTCCTCAGTCCGGACGAGCACGTTCTCTACGTGACCAACGGTCCCAAACTGATGGCATTTGACGTCCAACCCGACGGCTCGCTCAGCGGTCAACGAGAGCTGGTCACGCTGCCCGATGGCCCTGGGGACGGCAGCACTATCGACCAGGACGGACGGATCTACGTGAGCGGCGGCACTGGCGGAGTGCGCGTGGTGTCCCCAGATGGCAAATACCTGGGCAGCATTCCGACTCCGCTCGGCGTGCAAAGCGTGACGTTCGGCGGCCCGGACAAGCGGACGCTGTTTGCCCTGATGAGTGTCCCGTCAGAGGGCCGCACTGGCGCCGAGATCATCGCCATCCCGATGCTCGCCCAGGGCTATCGGGGGCGCGCCAAGTAGCTGCGCCCCCGAACCTATCAACGGGTGATATCGCCCTGGTGGTTCTCCCATCCGGATGACACGGGGGCACCTTTCGGCAGCTCGTAGTTACAGGTCCAGATGTACGTAAACGCTCCGTTACGAACCTGGAAGTACTCGTTCACCATGTTGTCCTTGCGGGTCACGCCTGGATAGCGCACCCAGATGGCGGCACCCAGGACCACGCCGGCTTCTTCGTCGACCAGGGGAAACCGCCGCAATGCCAGATCCTTGGTGATGTTCTTGTAGATGTTGAAGTTATCGTGACAGATGTCCGCATGGCGCAGCGCGGAGCGCATCGGGTTGGGCTCCGGATCCTTGCAGCGCAGATCGGTAGGGATCCACGAGGCATCGTGGTCGACTCCCGACTGGAAGTAATCGTTTGCGATGGAGATCAGGTAGAAGCGCGAGCTGCGCTCGGACTCCGGCACGGCGCCTTCCGGAGGCGGGTATCCCAGCATGCGCTGCGGGTCGGCCTCAGGTTGAACGAACCACTCCGCTTCGGAGACCTTGTTGCCCTTCTCGGGTTCCACCTTGATACGCACTGAGCTGATCACGTCCTTGCCGTTCTGCTGCAGCAGTCCCAGATAGGCAGCGGCGCCGTTCACCGGGTCGAAGTAGCGGCGCTGCAGCGCGCCGTAGCCTGTGATGTCCTTCCAGAACCCCTCTCCATTGCGAACGGCAGCGGTGTTCTGTGTTGCGTAGTGATCGTCAGTCAAGCGCGCGGCGCCGGGGTCGTGCTTGAACACTCCTGCCAGGTAGGTATCGAGCGCCTGCCGCAGGCACGCGCGATCGCAGCTGCTCGCGGCCGGCTGGGCGTGCGCAGCCGTGCAGGTGAGCAACAGAGCCGCCAGTGCAACGGTGCCGAGGCTCGGGACACGTGAGATGAGATGGCGCGACATTGCGATTCTCCGGGTTGTGTTCTGTCAGCTCGCGCTGCTCGACCCGCGGGGATCGATGTGCGAGCAGCCGGAAGTACACGGCATCCGGTGTGTGACGGTCAAGGGCGGCGGCGCCGATCGACCTGCACGCGAATTCAAACACCAGCATTTTTCGCCGCGCTAGGATTTTTATTCGGCCTCATTGCGCGCCGGGCATCTGGCATACTGTTGGTACGGGCGAGCGGCGTGAGGTTCTTACCGCAACGCGCGCGACCCGAAGTCGGAAGCGTTTTTTGCGGAAGGTGCAACCCATGAAACTCAGACCTGCCTGTTTCAGTATCGCTTGCGCTCTCGCGCTGACGGCGAGCGCCGCCGCCCGCCCGGACCACAGCTTGTGGGATCACCGCAATATCGTCGCCTGTGTCGTGAATCACTTCGATGCCAAGGCGCGCAGCCCGGAAGAGACGGCGCAGATGTTCAACCGCCTCGGAATCACCAAGCTCTCCTACAACTGGAGGGAAGTCGACGTACCCAACTTCGATACCGAAATCGAGGCCATGCAGAAGCATCGGGTGCAGATCGTGGCGTGGATCCTGTACGGCTCGGAGAACGCCCATACCCAGCTCATCCTGGACACCTTCAAGCGCCACCACATCCACCCGCAGCTGTGGATCGAGGAATCGGGGCAGAAGCGCACGGCCGAGGAGGTTCATCCGAGCCCGGAGCAGCAGCAGCGCAAGGTGAACGACGAGGCGGACAAGGTTGCGGCGGTGGCGAAGCTCGCCACCCCGTACGGCGTCAAGGTCGTGCTGTACAACCACAACGGCTGGCTGGGGATGGAGGAGAATCAGCTGGCCGTGATTGCGCGCCTCGAGGAGCTCGGTGCCAAGAACGTGGGGATGGTCTACAACTTCACGCACGCGCGCGATGCGTTGCACGATGACTCCAAGGAGTTTGCGACTCTCTGGCCGAAGATGCAGCCGTACGTCGTCGAGGTGAACGTCACAGGGATGGCGATGGACGGCACGGTGTTATATCCCTCACAGGGCGATGCGGAGCTGGACATGATGCGGGTCATCCAGCAAAGCGGCTGGCACGGTCCGATCGGCATCACCGCCGAAAAGGGCGGCGATGCGGAGATCAATCTCAGGAACTACCTGCTCGGAGTCGATTGGCTGGCGGCGGAGCTGAACAAGCCCGGGTCCGCGGGCCAGAGGCCGGTTTTTGCCTCTGCCCAGGTAGCGAAGTAGGGATCCCGCGCCTAGGTCTGTGTTGGGAAGGGCAGCGCGCCACCGAGCTCGTCGTCGATGTGCGCGCGGATGATCTGGTCGAAGGAGCTCTCCGCGTGGAAGCCGAGCGCCTCGGCACCGCCGTGTCGGAGCTGCCTGGGCGGATCGAGGTGGTCGGTAGCCAGCCTCGCCGGCGTCAGGACTGCGAACGGGAGCTCACACGGACGGGCGGGGCTTCGGTGGATCGGTTCTGCTCGAAGATGCGCCGCAGACCGCGCTTGCTGGCCTTGTAGAGCGTGGGGGTGTGGCCGCAGCGAGCCTTGAAGAAGCGGGAGAAGTACGAAGCGTCCGCGAAACCCAGCCGGTGGGCGATCTCCGATACGCTCAAGGCCGTGTGGGTCAGGTAGCGCTTGGCCTCGAGCAGGATGCGGCTGTTGATGATCCTGATCGGAGACTCCCCACCCGTGTTGCGACATGCGGTGCGCAGACGCGCAACGCTCACACTCAGGGCCTCGGCGAATCTCTGCAGACTCCAGTTCTCGGAGTGATGTTCCTCGACCAGTTTCGTGAAGTTGCGATGCACCTCTGCGTCGGAGGCGCTCTCGGCCATGTCGCGCGCCCGGTCGTCCTGGATCTTCCGTAATACTCCGACGAGCAGGTCGATCAACAGGGCTTCGGTGACGATCTCGCGGCAACGGGCGCTGCGCTTCTGCTCCCACTCGAGCTTCTCGAGCACGTGCTGGAGCTCCAGGTACTCCCGGTCGTGCGCGGAGAAGCGTATGCAGCGGCCGCCGGCAAGGACTTCCAGGATTTCCGGCGCGTGCATCGTGATCTCCTGAAAGTAGCTCCGGGCTACCGATACCACCCAGCGCTCGCTGCTGTCATCGAAGCACAAGCCATGGACAGTGAGCGAAGGCACGACGAGGATCGCCGGCGCCTCGAAGCTGTAGCGGCCTTCGTCGAGCACGAGGGTGCCCGCACCTCGCTCGCAAATGATCAGCTGCTCGAACTGGCGATGCAGATGAGGGTCGACAGTGTAGCGACCGAGGCTGCGTTTCTGCTTCAGCAGCAGCGGGTTGGCGGCCTGGCTCTTCCCGCCGCCGGGTGTTGCGCTGGCGGCGGGAGTGCCGTGATCGAAGTGATCGAGCGGGTCGTTGAATGGAATGGTCATGAGCTGTCCCCGCCCCCTCGAGCCTGCCGGGCTCATTGCCCGTTGGTGCGCTCCTCCAGTACGACGCCGCTGGAACGAAAATCCTCAGTGCATCCGCTGCCCGCCGACCGGCCACCACCCCCGCATGAATGGTGGTAGCGCTATCGGCGGGGGCTGAGGTAGATCGAATCGTCGGTGCGAACGGCCTCGATGGGAAAATACGCCGTGAGCGCTTCGATGAAGGCCGCAGTGTCGCTGGCGCTGAATACGCCGCTCACATTGATATTGGCGATGGACGGATCCACATGGACCTGCTGGCGCGCGTAGCGATCCATGCGCTCTACGACCCTCACCAAGGGCTCATTGTCGAAGAACATCTTGCCGGTCTGCCAGCCCGTGGCACGCGTCAGGTCGACGTGGGCGAGGAAGTCGGCCTCGCCGTCATCGTGCACGTGCAGGGCCTGTCCCGGTGTGAGCTCGACGATGCGTTCCCCAGGCGCATCGATCGCGCGGGCGAGCGCAGACAACGGCTTGTCCTGATGGGTTGCAAGAGGAGGGCTCCCGGGTGAATTCGCCGGCTCATTCGCGGGTTGCAGCGAACTGTCCGCAGGGACCCATGCGACCGCGACGTGGCCCTCTATGAGGGTGACGAGCACTGTGTGGGAAACGAGCTCAACGTCGAACTGGGTTCCGAGCGCGACGACCGTTTGGCCCCGTGCATGCACACGGAACGGGCGCAAAGCGTCCTTGGCGACGTTGAATCTCGCCTGCCCCCGCTCTAGTGTGATGAGGCGCTCCTTCTCCGTGTAGCGTACCCGTGCCGCGCTCTGGGCATCCAAGGCAATGACCGAGCCGTCGGACAGATGCAAAGTTCGTTGCTCACCGACGTCAGTCGTGTACAGGGTCGAGTGGGGCGCCCTGAGCCACCAGGACGCCGCTGCGATGAACACCGCGGCGGTGCAGGCGGCGGCCAGTGCCCAGCGCCTGAGCGGATGTGGGTGCGTTCGGGCCTGAGAGTCCTGCAGAGCATCGCGGCGTTGCGCGACCATCGGCGCAGCCGAGGCGTACGTCCCGACCGTATCCCACGCAGCAGCGACCTGCCGGTACGCGAGCGCGTTGCCGGGGTCGGATTCGATCCAGCGGCGCAGCTCAGGCAGATCCTCGACGCGTGCCGCTTCCGAGCGGACGCGCAGAAACCAGGCGACGGCTTGCTCCCATCGCTCGCCGGTACGTGTGCCGTCGTTGTCCGTAACGGGTTCCATGACTCAGCTCCGATCCGCGCTCTGCAGACCTCGAGTCAGGTGCAGAAGGGCCTTGGCGATCTGTTTCTCCACGGCGCTGGCAGAGATCCCGTAGAGCCCGGCAATCTCGCGGATCTTGAGATTCTCCAGGCGATACAGGAAGAACATGGCTCGCGTCCGGGGGGCAAGGCCATTGAGGACGGCCAGGACCTCGGCGAGCGTCTTCTCCCCTAGTACGACGCGCTCGGGGGACAAATCCACAGTCAGGGCGTCGGCAAGATCGGCCACTGCCTCCGTCGGGAGGGCCTCCTCGATGCCGTGGCGCCGCGCCCGACGGCCGCGGTCCCGCAGCAGGTTGACGGCGATCTGAAACACGAGGGCTTCGGGGTTGTGAATGGGCCTCGTCTCCAGACTTCGGATGACCCGTTCGAAAACGTCCTGGGTGAGGTCCTCGGCCTCCGCCGGACTGGCAACGCGGCGTCCGAAATAGGCGAGCAGCGGCAGCCGGAACCGGCGATCGAACTCAACGAGCAGTGTGTCGCGGGGGCGGCGCGCTGCTGGAGGATCGGTGAGCGGTGTGGACATGGGAGCGAAGAATGCGCCAGTCCCCAGGTTAGGACAAGGAGGCGCCCCGCGAGCGCCGTGTTGCTGTCGTACTCCGAGTTGACTGCACAAGCCGCTGTGTCATTGTATGGCCATGGAACGCCTCCTGCAGTTCCTCGGCGACCAGCTCGCGCGCCGCGGTCGCAGCCGCGACGATGTCGAGGATCTCATCCGGGCGGCTTTCCTTGAGATGCCCGCATCCCGCCGGAGCAGAGGCCACATCCGCCACGTGGAGAGCCTCCTCGCAGGCGGCTCGGGCGATTTTGCGCAGGCGGTCGCCCGGACGTTTCACCTCCAGGGCGAGAATCACGCGCAGCAGAGCATCCGGGAACCGGCCATTCCTTGAGGCGCCGCCGGAGCGATTGAGGCTTTTGCTTTCCGCGCGTGTCCAACACTACCGAGGGAGTCACGCGTCACGCGCAGCGGACCGCGCACGAAGAGGGGGGGCGATGCGGGCGATTCGCCGCGGTGCAGGCTGGGCCGGAGTTTCCGTCGCGTTCGTCTGGTCTGTGTTGGCGGCACAGGCACTCGCGATGATCCACTTCGATATTCCAGCGCAGCCTCTGGCGGATGCACTGCGCGCGGTGGGCAGCCAGACCAATACCAACATTCTGTTCGACCCGCCCCTCGTCGCAGGCCGCAGCGCCCCGGCGTTGAAGGCCGATCTCACCACCGGGCAGGCGCTTGCCGTGCTGCTGACGGGGACCGGCCTGCACTACGAGTTTGTGAACGCGCGTACCATCGTGCTGACTGCGGATGGCTCGCGACCCCACACCTCGAGCGCCGCACCGCCTGCGGGCGCGCCGCCGGAGCCTCCGCCTGCAGAGGTTTCCCGGCCTCCTATTCGCCCCGGGCAGGCGGGTCCTGTGGGCAACGCGGAGCAGTCGCCACCGCCTCCACAGCAGGCGCCGGCGGAGCCGGTTGCAGAAGTGACTGTGACGGGCTCGCGCATCGCGCGGCCGGACTTCGTCTCGCAATACCCGATTGTCAGCTCCTCCGCGGCTGAGCTGCAATCCTCGGCCAGGGTCAACCTCGAGGGTGCTCTGGAGCAAATGCCCCAGTTCCTGAACGGGCAGGGCGAGAACTACAATGCCGGAGCGGTCGGCGGCGGCGGCCGCGCCACCTTGAATCTACGCGGCCTCGGGCAGCAGCGCACATTGGTACTGCTGGACGGCCGGCGCCTGCCGCCCACCGATGGGACCGGGGTCGCCGACCTCAATGACGTTCCGTTCGGAATCGTCGACAACGTTCAGGTCATCTCCGGCGGCGCCTCCGCGGCGTACGGTTCGGACGCCATGGCCGGCGTCGTCAACATCATCACCCGCAATGTCGATGGCATCGAGATCAGCGCCAGCCATGGCGCGGCCAATGGCGGCTTCGGCAAGCGCAACGACTTGTTCGTGAACGCAGGCTCTTCGTTCGACGGCAACCGCGGGCACGCGATGCTGTCCCTCGAATACACCGAGCGCGATGCCATCCCGGGCAGCGCCATTCCCTTTTTCGTGTTCGGCGGGCAGTCGACCAACACCCCGTACGGCGCCTATGCGCCCACGACCGCACCTCAGGGTCTGCTTCCCGATCCGCCCAGCCAGGCGGCGGTGGATGCCTATTTTGCCCAGTACGGCGCGCCACCCGGTACGGTCCTCAACACAACCCCGCTGGGGTTCAACGACAACCGGACGCTGTTCTCCACCAAGGCGCCGTTCACCAACTACCAGGGAATTCCCATCGGTTCTGGCGCCGGGGGCTTCCAGAACATCGGTGGCGCGCTCACGCTGGAGATCGGCCAGTACACTTTCGTCACGGTCCCGCAGAACCGCTATTCCGCATTTTCGAAGGAGACTTATGACCTAAGCGACCGCGTCCGCTTGTATTTTCAGGCGCTGATCAACCACGAAGTCGTCTCGACGCAGAACACTTACTTTCCGATCGCGGCGAGCGCACTGACGACCGTGCCCGTCACCAATCCGTTCATTCCCGCCGATCTGGCCACACTGCTGGCCAGCCGGGCCCAGCCGACCGAGCCGTTCAGCTTTTCCAAGCGCTTCCTGAACTTTCCGCCCAGCCGCTGGAATGAGCATTTCGATACCGCCCAGCTGCTGGCCGGCGCCACCGGCAGGATTCCCGGCGTGGATTTCGACTGGAACGTCTATTACATGCGCGACTACTCGGGCAACCGCGAGGTACAGAACGGCGTCATCTCCCAGCAGCGCTACAACCAGCTGTTGAATGCGCCCGGCGGCGGCACCGCGCTATGCACGGGCGGCTTCAATCCCTTTCAGGGGTACACGAGCTTCGTCTCGCCGCAGTGCTATGCATTCATGACGGTCGCTACGCACACCACGACCGTGGAGAATCAGGACACCGTCGAGGCCAGTCTCGGCGGCAAGCTCCTCGAGGTGCCCGCCGGCGCGGTGCGCTTCGATGTGACCGCCGACTGGCGCCGCTGGACCTCCGCCTACAACCCGGACAGTCTGCTGGTGCTTGGCAATCCTCCCACCGGCGCCGGCGGCGGCTACAATCCGACCAGCGGCGCGATCCGTGTTGGCGAGCTCTCCGGGGAGGTGCTGATTCCGCTGCTGAAGGACGCGCCGTTCGCGCAGAGCTGGAACGTCAACCTGGCGTACCGGCATTCCCGGTACAACATCAGCGGCGGCGCCAACACCTACAAGTTCGCCAGCGATTGGCGGCCGGTGGCGAGCGTCCTGTTTCGGGGCGGCTTCGAGCACGCCATTCGCGCTCCGGACATCAACGATCTGTTGCAGACGCCGACCCAGGCGACCGTCCAGGTGGGCAATCCGCCGCTCGCCGGCGACCCTTGCGATTTCCGCTCGTCGCTGCGCACCGGACCCAACGGCGCCCAGGTCGCCGCATTGTGCGTTGCCCAGGGAATTCCGCAGTCCCAGATCGCCAGCTACACGTATGCATTCACCTCGTCCCCCATCGTGACTTCCGGATCCCCGGCGGTCAAACCGGAGACCGCCGACACGGTGACCTTCGGTGCCGTGCTGACGCCGAACTCGGGCATGCCGGTGTTCGAGCACCTGCAGTTTTCCCTGGACTACTTCCACATCCGCATTGCCGATGCGATTGGCGCCTCAGGTTACGAGGCCATGATCCAGAACTGCTACAACCTGGATGGGGCCAACCCGACTTATTCAGCCGCCGACCCGGCCTGCCAGTTGATCGACAGGAACTTCGGCGGCACTCCCGGTGGCTCCTTCCGGATTCTGCAGCCCACCATGAATCTCGGGGGGTTGTTGACTTCGGGAATCGATGCGGAGCTGGACTGGACCTGGCACCTGGCCGATCTGGGGCTGGGGACGCGTGCCGGGCGCTTGCATTTGAGCAGCAGCGTCTCGTGGACCGATCACCACCAGATCCAACAGTTGCCTGGGCTTCCCTGGTACGACTATGCCGGCACGATCTCGCTCCCTCTGTCGCCCACCTCGCCGGTGCCGACCTGGCGTGCCCTGACGACGTTGAATTACACGTTCGAGAAGCTGCCGGTCACCGTGGGCTTGCGCTGGCGGTACATCGATGCGATGGCCGATCAGTCGGTCGTCCTCACACCTGCGTCGAAGATTCCCGGCGTACCCACCTACAACTATCTGGATCTGGTGGCCAGCTGGAAGATGACCGACCGCATCGAGCTGAGCGGGACCCTGACCAACCTCGCCGCCAAGGTCCCACCGATCGTGGATGCAACCGCCGGCATGACTCAACTGGGGCTCTACGACATCGGCCCGCGCACCTACCTGCTGACGCTGCACGTCAAGTTCTGACCGCGCGCGTAAAGGAACGCCGTGGAAAATCGCCGCAAATGCGCGGCTGCGCGCAATCGCAAAGCCTGTTGGCCCCGAGCGTGCGTCAGCGCTCCGCGCTAGGGTGCCGAGCCGTCAGCCTTCAAAGGCTCGACCGGCGGGATCGCCACGCCGTGTATATTTCGAAAGAACGCCGGCTCGCTCGCCGGAGCCCAGATGATCAGCACCTTCGCCGGTCCTGACTTGGGCACGATATGACGCACGTGATCTTCCGGCCGGACGATGCCGGTCATGCCCGGCGTCAGGCGATAGAGCCTGCCGTTCACCTCGTGCTCATAGGTCCCGGAGAGGACGAAGATGATCTCCACCGACTTGTGCGTATGGCTCGGCGAGAGCATGCCGGCTGGGAAGGTTGCCTCGACCATCTCGCGAGCGAGGTCGATGGCCAGAGTCCCCACCGCCTGCCGCCAATACCGGAGCCGGGAGCGGCCGTCCTCGAATTGCTCGACGAGATCGCCGATGAGCGGCTCGAATCGCGAGCGGCCACCGACTCGCTCGAGCAGCCAGGTTGCAGCGCGTGGCGCGGGCCTGGAGGTCATGACCTCGTACCGGCCGGCTTGGCAAGGCCCTGCCAGAGCGCCTCGAGAGCACGCTGTGTCTCGCGCATCTGGCGGCTGCCCCCTCGGCGGTGAGCGCGAAATAGCGCTTTGCACGCCCGCCGCGCTGCAGAGTCGCCTCACTGAGTCTCGAGGTGACGAACCCTTTGGATTCGAGCCGCTCGAGGATCGCATAGACGCTTCCTTGCAGCATTTCGCGCCCGGTTCTCTGCGCAATCTCGGCCGCTATCAGCGATGTGTGCCTTGCTACTCCGGTCGTTCGTGATCCACGCCGAGCTCGCGCAGGATCGATACGCGCAATTCCTGCGAGGCAGCGCTCGATAACCTGCGTGGGTGTGAGAAGGGCACGTCGAACGCTGCCTGGATGCGGGTGGGTCGTGAGGAGAGCACCAGAATCCGATCGGCCAGATGAATCGCCTCTTCGACATCGTGAGTGATCAGCATCACGGTGTGGCGCTCCTTGGCCAGTATCCGCAGCAGCTCATTACGCATGCGCAGGCTCATGAGAGCATCGAGAGCGGAGAACGGCTCGTCCATGTAGAGAATTTCGGGTTTGACCGCCAGAGCGCGCGCCAACTCGGCGCGTTTGAGCATGCCGCCGGAGAGCTCGTGCGGGAAGCAGTCCTCGAACCCTCCAAGACCCACGATATCCGCGTAACGGTCCGCGATGTCCGCGTGGTCGGCTGGGGCATGTCCATTGAGGCCGAACATCAGGTTCTCCCGCACGGTGAGCCAGGGGAATACCGAGCCTTGTTGCGAGATGAGGATTCCCTGGGAGCTCGGCTTCTCGTGCGGTGTGCCGTCAATGGTGATAGTGCCGCTGTCGGGGCGGATGAATCCCGCTATCAGATTCAACAGCGTCGTCTTGCCGCAACCTGAAGGCCCGACGAGCGCCACGAACTCTCCGTCCTGCACGCTGAAGCTGATGTTGTCGATGACCTCCAGAGGTCCCTTGTCGGACTCGAAGCTCTTGCTGAGGTCGCGGACCTCGATCTTAGTGCGCATAGCGCCACCTGACCCACCGGTTTCCCTCCAGCAGGCGCATCAGGCCATCCAACGACAGTCCGATCAGACCGATGATGATCATTCCAGCGACCACCAGGTCGTAGCGATTGCCGGCGTTGCGGGAGTCCATGATCATGTAACCCAGTCCGGAGTGCAGGGCGATCATTTCGGCTGCCACGACGACCAGCCATGCAACGCCGAGCCCAATGCGCATGCCGACTACGATTTGCGGCAATACGGCTGGGATCACTACGCGAGCGAACAACGTGCGGCGCGAGACACCGAAGTTTTCGGCTGCTCGAAGATAGCGCTTCTCGATCGTGTGTACGCCCACGGTGGTCTGTACGACCATGGGAAACACTGAGGAGATGAAGATCAGGTACACAGGGGAGACGTTGCCGATGCCGAACCAGAGAATGGCGATCGGAATCCAGGCGATCGGGGAGATGGGTCGCAGGATCTGGAAGATCGGGTTCAACGTCGTATAGGCGCCGCGCACCCAGCCCATCCACAATCCCAGGGGAACCGCAACGCACACGGCGAGCCCGAACCCGATGGCAACCCGCGTGAGGGATGCGGCAATGTGCTGCCAGAGCGTGCCGTTGTAGATCAGCTCCCACGTGCCCGTGACGACCGCCCAGGGCGTCGGGAAGATCAGGCTGTGAGTGGCGATGACGGCCGCCCACCAGGCCGCAATCAATATGGCAATGACGGTGATGGAGGGCAGGGATGCCTTCAGATGTTGCATGGTACTACAGGTTGGGGCACATCAAATATCGTAACGGTAGCGGAGATGTATCGCGAGCAGGTGCGCATGCCACCATAACTCCTGTGTGCGCCACAGGATTCTTGCCAGGGGGCTGGCGGGAAACGGGTCGACACTGATGATCATCTGCCCGCTGGCGTGCGCAGTGCAGGAGAACGTGTACACGGCCGGCTGTTCGAAGGGGAGCTGGAAGCTCTGCCCGGGCATCATCAGCGTCGGGCCGAATATCTGTGGCACGGCGTCGTGATTGCGCAGGACCAGTACGTCGCGAATCCCGAGCGTCAGGCGAATGTGGTCCGGCAGAATCTCGACTTTGTCGCCCCCCATCCGCCGAGCCCAAGTCCCTTTGGGAATCTCGAAGATCTGGTCCCGCGAGTGGGAGTGGATTGGCGCCAGGGCACCCCACGCGAGTGCGGCCAGCGCGCTGCCGGCGCATGCCGCGAATACAATTGACCTTGGACGCACGAGTTACTCTTTCAGCAGAAGCGTCAGATCATTCGCATAGTCAGCGGGGCTATGCCCGTAGGGCATGAGCGCCCGAATGCGGCCCGCGCGGTCAATCAGATAAGTGAACGAGGAGTGTGCGTAGACATAGCCGTCCTCGTAAGGGATCTTTGTGGCCGTGACGCCATACTGTTTGCGCACCGCGGCCAGCTGCGCTTCGGTTCCGGTGCCGCCGATGAACGTGCGGTCGAAGCTCCCCAGGAATTTCCGGAGACGTTCGGGCACGTCGCGCTGCGGATCGACGGTCACATATACGATCTGAACGTCCGCGGCGGCGGCCGTCAGCTTGCGGCGAGCTTGGGCGAAAGTCGCCAACGTCACCGGGCACACTTCCGTGCACGAGGTGTAGCCGAAGGCGAGCAGTACGACCTTGCCGCGGAAGTCACTGATGCGCAGCTCGTGTCCGTTTGAGCCCTGCAGCGAGAAGTCCGGTGCCGGACGCGGGGGATCGAAGGTGCCGGCCTTGAATGCGGCCGTGCTGGCGCCCGAGGCTTCAACCAGAAGCATCGAAACCATCGCGGCTCCAAAGGCGCGACGTGACCGCAGAGCCGCTGTTACATGCGCGTCTTTCATAGTGAGATGTCCGCAGGACGTGCGTTGAGGGCGAAACGTTCGTCGACATACTTTTCATAGGGGACGGGGTGTTTGAGCGTCCCCGCCTCCACCGACAACTGCATCAGGTCGTCGAATTCCGAGCGGATCATCCTCAGATCCCCGTAGGTCACCCGGTCACTGGGGTTGCGCATCACGAAGCGGATGATCTTCGGATCCTGATTGAAAAATTTCGGACCCGCCGCAATCTGCACGGCCTTCTCGCGATGCTCCGGTCCCTGATCGAGCCACAGACCGGCTCCCAGAATCTGATTCACCAGATCCTGCACCATGGGCGCGTTCGCAGCGATCAGCTCATCGCGGACCGTCAGCACGCAGCAGATATACTTCGGCCACTCGTCACGGGTCATTCGCAGGGGCCGGGCGTATCCCGCGCTTTGGGCGGCCGCTCCGAAGGGCTCGCCGGTGCAGTAGGCATCCACGGCGTTTGCATACAACGCGGCCGGCATGTCCGGCGGCGCCATCTCGACGATCACGACGTCCTCGATGCGCATGTTCTCCTGGGCGAGCATGCGCCGCAGAAAGAGAAAGTCGACAGCGAAGCGGCTGGGCACCGCGATGCGCTTGCTGGCGAGCTGGCGGAAGTGCTGGTAGGGGGAATCGGTGCGCACCATGATCACCGCGCCGGAGCGGTGTCCGAGCGAGACGATCTTCATCGGGATGCCCTTGTCTGCCAGGTCCATCACGAGGGGCGCCAGCATGTAGGCCGCCTGGATGCGGCCCGACATCAGCGATTCCTTCACCTCCGGCCAGCCACTGATCTTCTCGTAGTCGTACTCGAAATTCGGTGTCCCCGCAGGTGCCTTGGCAGCGCTCTTCGCCACGCAGGCAACCGGGAGAGTGAGGTTGCAGGTGACCGGAAGGCCTCCGATCACGAGCGCGTTGGGATTCCTGCTCGAGCAACCGATCAGGCCGAGGGGGAGTGCAGTCGCCGCAAGGCCGCGCAGCGCATCCCTGCGTGACACGGAATCCGATCGCATGATTTCCTAAATCCCGCGGCTCTGCCGCCGCCCCCGATGGGTAGCCGCTATGGGGAAAACGTGTCCGAACAGGGACGCATGCATGCGCGAGGGCTCCTTGGCGCCGCGGATGCAAGCTCGCGGCGCTGCGCCCGCAATGCGGACGCGGTGAATCTTCAACGGCTTTTTTGCACGGCCCTCGAGCGCGTGCGGCAGCCTTAGTATCGCGCCAACGTGCCCGGCAGGGCAACCCTGCGTGCAAATTCAGTGACTTGGGAGGCGCCGCGGTCGGATCAGGTGTTCCTGGCCGCCGGAGGTGCCTCGGTCATCGGAGCACAGTCGCGCGCCGCAATGCGACGGAAATGCGGTATATCATTTCGCGGCGCGCGGCTTCGGTGGGCGGCACGCGCTGAACTTGAGCCCACGGCAACTGAAGGAGGTGATCCAAGTGGCACATACAAACGTTGGTTCGGTCGCGCCTCTGGGCGTGCTGGTTGGCACCGAGGGTTTCCGTTAGTCGGTACCTCATGCTGGCCAGGAGGCCATAGGGGATGCGCGCAGGCTCATTGTCACGCGCGCGACCGGGTCCAACGGACGGACGCTCCGATGCAGTTGCCGTGCGGATGACCTTGGTCTGCACGTAGAGTGCTCGAGCAGGAACGGCGGAGTTCGCGAGGACTCCGCCGTTTTCTACATCTGCAAAACTCCATCCTCGCTCGATTCGTCAGTATCGGCTGCGACGTCACCAACCAACAGGGTCTCGGCTCATGCACGATCCCGACCGTCGGTTCAGTCCGTGAACTCGTTGAACCCTCGGCCGCTCAAGATCTTCGGGACACACTTCTGCGCGCGCGCTGCCCGCGTCTTTGCCTGCTTCGCACCGGCGACATGTAAGATGTAGGACTTCCTCCGCCCCGGTGTGAGCGCTTCGAACGCGGCCCGCAGCTCCGGAGTTGCATCCAGTCTGGCCTGCAATTCCTCAGGAACCGCGTACTCCGAATCCTTCTTGAGCGTGACCTTCTTCCCCGACGCCTCGACCTCGATCGCTTCGCAGATGTACTTCCCCAGAATCGACTGCATGGCGGTAATTTCTTTGAGGGAGGTGAATTTGATCCAGCGGCCTGCCTGCGTATGCTCGCCGACCCTTTGGAGGATGTGCTTCGGGTCGCCGAGCAGCGCGCCTTTGAAGAACGAGAGCGCGCACGCGTCCTTCAGCGGGATGACGATGGCGACGTTCTTTTTCTGGTAGGTGAAGCAGGGTTTGCTCCACTTCATCTCCTCGCTCAGGTCGCAACGGAGCAGAATCTCCCTCAGCTTGTCTGCTTCCTGCTGCCACTTCTTGGCGTAAGGTACTCTCACCGGCCCCCTCCGCATCACACCGTTACCCGGAAACACACGATCGTATCTTCATCGGGACGAATCGTGAGCGGCTTCTTCACCCGCCGTAATGGGGCTTCGGAACGTCGTAGCGCTTCTTCACTTCAACCACGCAATGAAAACAATAGGTTGCGCGCCCCGAGGCCCGCCATGGAGAATGCATCATTCCTGGCAAATGACCAGTGGGGTGGCTGTTGTGTGCCGGCCGGGGAGGGAACGATGAGGAATCTGGTATTCGCCAACGTGACATCAGCGGCGCGCGTCATCGCGCTTGCCGCAGCTTTAGTCGTCACGGCCATGCTTGTTGATAGAGCCTCGGCAGCGCCGCTGCCGCCGCAAGAAGCGGCCATAGCGAGCGCGCCGCGACCTTATACGGATCAAGAAGTCACGTTCAGGAACGATCGTGGACCGGTCAACCTTGCCGGCACACTGAGTTTGCCGAATGGCAAGGGCCCCTTTCCCGCCGTACTGCTGATCGCTGCCTCCGGTCCGGAAGGGCGCGACGAAGAGGCAGGGGGACATCGCGTGTTCGTGGTGCTGGCAGATCACCTGCTTCACGAGGGCATTGCGGTGCTTCGCTACGACAAGCGTGGTGTCGGCTCATCCTCGGGCACCTTCGCCACGGCCTCCTTTGAAGATCTCGTCTCCGACGCTGCCGTCGCCTTCCGTTACTTGAAGGGGCGCCCGGAAGTCGATCGGCACAGAGTGGGCATCATTGGGCATTCGGAGGGCGGCTCGATTGCACCGGCGGTGGCCGCAGGCGACCAGGAGGTCGCGTTTGTTGTCGCGATGGCGGGCTCGGGTCTCCGCGGCGAGTTTCGGATCACGGAGATGCAGGCGTATATGGCGAAGGAGAGCGGCGCGTCATCCGGGCAGCAGGCGATGATCCGCGCGCTGTGTCAGAAGATTTTCCGGACGGTGAAAGCGACGCCGGACGATGCTGTCGCGAACGAGCGGATTTCTGCATTGATCGATGAGGCGAACGCCGCCAAAGTTTTGACTGAGGAGCAGGCCAAGGGGACTCGTCAGCTCATGACCGTCAAATTTGTGCGGCAGGAGTTGAACGACGATCCGATCAAATACCTGAAAAGCGTGCACGTGCCCGTCCTGGCGCTCGTAGGTTCCCTTGATCGCATCGTACCGCCTGAGCCGTACGTCGCCGCGATGAGGCCGGTGCTCAACACCATCCCCGGGTCGAAAGTGCAGATACTTCCCGGCCTCAATCACCTGATGCAGACGGCCCGAACCGGATCGCCGCGTGAATTCAGCGTTATTAAGGAATCGATCTCGCCTTTGGCGTTGCAAGTGATCGGGGACTGGGTGGGAGCGCAGGTGAAACCGGCTCCGCACTGAACTGTTGGCCGTGCGCCCTGAGATGCGAAGCAAGCGGAGCCCGGAGCGGCGGCGAGGAAGAGCTCATGATTGACACCGAGCGGATGGGGACATTCGTCGCTTCGTTTCCTGTGCCGCACGAGCCGCAGGCGACCACTTTCATCGCCGCCGGACCCATCACCTTCGGGGTCGAGCGGCGAGTGTTCGACCCGGTGGCCGAGGCGGCCAAACTCACCGCCGAAGAGATTGCCGCCGCCGGTCCGGATTCGCTGTTTCATTCCGACCAGGTGGATGGCGGGGTCTGCGTGCACGTGTTCGGCACCGATGGGTTGGACGAGTACTTGCGTTTCGACTGTTTCGATTCCGAGCCGCATTACCACTACATCATTCCGGGGAAAGGGAACATGCTCGTTCACTTCGATCGAGTGGCGAACGGGCCCATGCTGGAGTGGACGATGCGTACGCTCCGCGGCCGGTTGCCCGAGCTGCTGACGCAGCTGGGAGCGGAACGGCTCGCCGCGTCCCTGAAACCGGCGGAGCTCGAACGCGCACTCGACGAGGTCCAACGGGTGGCGTCAGCGTCCCGTTGAGACGCTGGCGTTCCGTCAAACCCGGTGCCCACAGGAGTTATGCGGGTCTGGCGACGAGCTCGTCCGCATACACCCCCTGGATTCGCCGTTGCGGCTCACGAGTAAGCCGCGCACAATCTTGGCTCTGACGCCGTAGCCCATTTGCGCATTTTCCGCGGGAGCGAAATCATGTCCATTCAATCTACGATCGCCGCCACCTTGCTCGCCGCCGTCGCCATCTCTGCCGGCGCGCAGCAGGGACCCCCAGGCACGCGCATCGCCGGAACGGTCAAGTCGGTGACGCCCGGCGACGTGACGCTCGCGACGGCGAAGGGCGATGTTGATATCGCCCTCACGACGCAGACCCGTGTGCTGGTCAGGCAGGAGGCGAGCGTCAGCGATATCAAACCGGGTGCCTATCTCGGCACCTCTAACCAGAACAGCGGCACCGATAGCAATTCCGGCACCGCAAGGGAAGTTCACCTCGGGGACAACGGACCGAACGTGAATTTTCCGATGAACAAGTCCGGGCTAACAATGACCAACGGGCATGTGAAGGCCGTCACCTCCACCCCCGAAGGCAAGGAGATGGACATTGATTATGGCCAAAGCACAACGCGTCATGTACTGGTCAAGCAGGACACGGTCATCACGAAGATGAAGGAGGTAGGTGTCGCGGGCCTGAAGACGGGTCTGGAGGTCAACGCAATGACCAATTCCGGAGCGACTGGTAAGCCGACGGCAACGTTCATTCTTATCGGACCAGCCCCCGCAGCGTCGCGGCGGTAGATTGGCGGGCAACGCCCCTGTCGAGATGCCTTTCGCCAGGAGACAACGAAGCATGCGACGCAGCGACCCCGCGCTCGAGCAGAGAAGGGCGCTTATCATCCCTTGGCTGCTCCTTCTGTTCGTGATGATCCCGCCCGCCGGCGCCGCGTCTCATCCCGATCGAGCTTTCTACGAGGCATTCATGCAAGGTGGCATCGCGGAGATCGACGCGGCCAACCTCGCCTTGCAGAAGTCCTCTAACGCCATGGTGAAGGAATTCGCGGCAATGATGATCAAGGATCACACCTCTGCGAACGAGCGTGTGAAGGCGCTCGCAGCCTCGCAAAGGACCACGTTGCCGAGCTCGGCGAGCGCTGCCGACCGGGCTGTGCAGGCGAAACTGACTTCCCTCAGCCCCCGGATCTTCGATCAATTCTACATCCGCAGCCAGATCTACGCTCACGAACAGCTCCTGGATCTGGTCAGCACGGAGGTGACTTCGGGAAAGGATGCGAAAGCGAAGGCGTTCGCCGGAGACATCCTCCCGACGGTCCAGTCGCATCTGAAGCTGATTCGAGTTCTCGCCGCCAGTGAGGGGGTTTAGCCCGCCAGGTGCCCACGTTGCTAATGTGTGCGTCCGATCAGTGACTGGACATCACCCTGGTCATAACGATGATGTCCTATGTGCTGTGGCGCTCTGAGAATCACGGCCAATCCTGAATTCCTCTTTCTGAATCAACCGCTTGGGCGTTCTCGAAGCCGCTTTTAACCTACAGGGCACCTCGAATTTCGGCGCTGCGGAGGCCGGTCGCAGTGGGCTGAGTGTGTGAGCCTCGCTCCTCGATCAGAAGTGTCCGGCGAGTCCTTCCTGGAAATGGAGACGCCGTCGGCCCGACGCCGCCCGTGTCCCCAGATGGATTTTTTGATATCCGTACCGGTACGCCGCGCCCCCAGTGGGTACCATCCGAACCATGAAGACACCCGCCCTGCGCCTGGTCGCGCTCGCCGTGTTCCTACCGATATCGCTGCTTTGTGGTGGATGCGCGACGACAGACGACGCTAATGGTGAAAATGAGCCGACTCTGATCGATGCGGAACGCACCCTTGCGCCCGAGGCGGTAGCGACGGAGGTGACGGCTCCCGTGGCGGAAGGAAGCTCGAAGCAGGAAGAGGGCGAGGTTCCAATTACGGTTGCCGAGTCCGAGCACCCCAATGAGACCCTCGAGGAAGTCATCGTTCGAGGCAGCGGTAGCCATCATGCGGTAATCCAGGATCTCGTCGCCGAAGCACAGACGGTGCTCCGGGACGTCGAGCTCCAATATGTATTCACCGGAAAGGGGAGGAATCAGGTGCTCCGCGGGCGGCCCGTCGCTTTTGCGCTGTGGAGCGAGGCGAAGCAGCAGTGGTCCGTCGTTCACATCGAGGTCCCGCGTCCGCCGATCAGGTGGAAACCCGGCGGGAGGCCCCTGGCTTTTCGCGTAATCACGCCCGGTATCCAGGCGCGGCACGTAAGGGGCACCGGTGCCGAGCGGCTGATGTTCGCCTTCTCCAGGGACGGCGAGTCCTTGAAGGTCTACGGGCGCAAATTCCCTGTGTTCGATAACACCCTCCTGAAGCGCAAGCAGTGGAGAGCCGCCTCCCAGACCGCGAAGCCGATCGTCTATCTGCCCTTCACCGAAGATACGTTTGATGCGGGTTTCGTCAGCGGCGGGAAGGAGTTTCTGCTCGGCACGGCGCGCGAGGCGATTGAGGAGCTGCGCAGCGCACATGTGCCGAGCGCGGCCTTTCCCGGAGAGCTGCTCGCCGATACCATTCCTCCCGAGGTCATCACGACACTGGCAGTCATCGAACAGACTGATGATGCCGATTACGTGGAGGACCAGGCGCTCGCCTTCCAAGAGGTGCTGAACCAGTACGGGCTCAAACAACAGGAGGCGTATCGGTACAGCGTCTCACGCGCCAATGCGCTGGGGCCCATGCAATTCACCAACCGCAGGGGCCACGGGACCTATGCTTTCGTTGTGAGGAGTTGCCCCGGCGCAAGGCTCGACCCCGTCTTCGAAAGGGGCGCGACCAATCTGCTGAACGCGATGAAAGCGGCGGCCTGCCTGCTGGATCTCGACCTCGCTGCCATGCCAGCCGACATTCGCCACGCATACCGTGCCAACCCGGACGTGCTCGGCATCTTCCCGGTCGCTGCGTACAACGGCGGACCGCGCAATGTTGCGAAGCTCTACCGTGTACTGACTCGAATGAAGGTCAAGCTCGACCAACTGAGCCGCCCCGTAGCGCAGCTCGACACGGCTGCGGTGACCTGTCCGTGTGTCTGGAAGGCGGATGGAGGCGATGTGCGTCCGATGGCGATCCCCAGATACAACCATGAGAACCGGTGGTACATCCAAAAATACCAGAGCATCGTGAGCTTGTTCGCGAATGGCAGTTGAGCGGATGAGGTGACCTTCTCGTTGCCTGTCTAGCAGGGTGCCGCGTCCCGGTCAGTACCAAATACGCGCGTCTCTGCCGGTATCGAATTCACTGACTCGAGCTTTGCGATGGGTGCCATACCCATTTTCAATGCGCGCTCCTGCTTTCTCGATTGACACGCCTGTGCCAAGACGGCATAGTCGTGCCATGAGTCGGGCCACGCCTCTCCGAGAGAAGCAGGAAACGCAAGTGCGCGTTGCGGTGCTCGAGGCAGTGATCGCAAGCCTCGAGAGTGAGGCGCCAGAAGATGTCTCGATGGCAGATATCGCTCAGTCGGCGGGTATTTCGTTACGCACGCTATATCGGTACTTCCCCGACCGCGCATCATTGCTGCAAAGCGCCGGCGAGCACTTGTACCGCTCCCTGGGGGTACCTGTAGCGGTAGCCGCACCCGAGGACATCGCCAGGAGTTTTCTTGAAGCCGCGCGCCGGCTGGCCGTCCGACCGCGCCTGACCCGCGCGCTGATCCGCACGGGTGCCGGTCAAATCGCGCGTTCTGCAGTGCGCAAAGAGCGCGTCCAGGTAATCCGTACTGCCCTCAGATCGGCCACTTCCGGCCTGGATCCCGATGTCGCCAGAAGGGCGACTGCGCTCATCACTCATCTGTGTAGCGCGACCTCATGGGTGAGCATTGCTGACGAAAGCGGCCTCAGTGACGCTGATGCCCAGGCGGCCGTAAGCTGGGGCATCGATGCGCTCATTGGAACGCTTCGAGAAGCGGCGCTTCGTTCCGGCCGTCGCCGCTTGCGCCAGGTTGTTGCCAAGGAGAAATGACATGAACGGCACTGCAGGCCGAGAGAGTCTGGATACCAAGGCAACCACACGGGCTCTTCTGACGGACCCGGGATCCGGCCGAGCCTGGTGGTTTCTTGGCACACTCGCTGTGCTGCGCAACCCTGCCGGTGCGCCACGCACGCCCACGGTCATCGAGCTGACGATTCCCTCCGGTGGCTCACCGCCTCTTCATGTACATAAGCGCTTGGACGATAGCTTCCTGCTCCTGGACGGGGAGATCGTCGTGCGCTGCAGCGAGCAGCGCTTCGTCGCGCATCCTGGAAGTTACGTCGTGCTGCCGGCGGGTGTAGAGCACACGTTCCGCGTCACGAGCGCGAGCCCTGCGCGAATGCTGCTGGTGCACGCTCATGATGACTTCCTCGATTTCATAGAAGCGGTCGGCACCCCGACGCAAGAGCTGAGATTGCCGTCGGTCGGCCAGTACGACCTCAGCAGGGAGGCCCTGATCCGAATCGGTGCCGAACATGACCTCTCGATCATCGGTCCTCCGCTGGAGCAGAGCGAAACTTCCGCCGTGGCGAATGGATAGGGTCAGTCCCGGCTCCGATCTCTTCCCACGATCCAGCCGTCGAGCGTTGGATCGCGACGCTTTCCGAGGGATCGGGATATAGGTCGCATCCGCCACCCACAGCCCGGGCAGGCGTACGACCGGAACCTCGCCGCGCGCAGCCTCTGCTGTTGTGCGCGGTCAGTTCACCCGGATCGAGAACGGCGGGAGCGAAGCGCTTGCGCACCCGTCCGTGACCGTGATCACGATGCCGTCATAGGCGCCCTTCACGGCCGTTCCACTCAGCAGGCCGGTCGTCGTGCTGAACGCAGCCCAGGACGGCTTGCCGGCGATCGAGTATGTCAGAGTGCCGACGTTTCCCGCGAAGTCGGCGGCGCTCGGCTGAAACGAGTACGGCGCGCCGGCCTTGATTTTAGCCGTGGGGGTGCCCGTAATGGTGGGCGCTGGGGGCGGCGGGGGAGGCGAGGGCGGTGAGGTCCCTGCTTGGTTTCCGCCGATTCGGGTATTGATCGTGTAGTAGATGTTTTGCAGGCGCGAGCGCAGGGCACCTGAAGGGTTGGGATAGTCGGACACCGGAGTGAACGGCGCTGAGAGCGGGGCGACGGCCGCGACCTGTTGATCGGCCGCGAGCACTTCCGCAGCCGCACCGGCGTAGAAGCTCGCGCTCTTCGCGAAGGCAGCCTGACTCGTCGAGACGCACTGCTGCAGCTGATACGTGAAGTTCCCATCCGGAGGCTGCGATGCGGGCGGTACCTGCGCGGGCAGCGCCCCCTCGGCCGAGCTGCTCTCACCCTGGATCGTAGTGAGGAGGTTCGTGTACTTCGCGGCCGTGAAGCCCGTCAAATCGCCCGTGTTGACGGCCAGGCCGACGACAAAGAGGGACATTCCGTAGCTGTGGGCAGCGCTGCCATCGCACCCGCCGGTGATATCCGCCACGTCATTCCCTTCGGCGACCACACCTTCCCCCGGGAGGGGCGCCCAGGCCAGCGTGGCAAGGGGCGTGATACCCGGAGCGGAAGGGTTGCAAACCGGATTCGTGGGCGCCGGTGGCAATACCTCTCCGAGGTTCGAATCGTTGGCGATCACGCTCCCGTTGAACGGGAACACGTTCGGGGTCGCATAGGCCTGTGTCCGGGTCTTGATCACGGCAAAGCCCTTCTGAGAGGGTCCCGATGCGCCGCACAGGGAGGGTGGGATCGTCGCCGTGCTGCTGAAGCCGCCGCAGACGGCGGAGACGGACAATGAAGTCGTGCAGCTGCTTCCCGGTTGCGCAAGGCGCGGATCCGCCGGCACCACGCAGATGTCTTCGATGACGTTCCCAGAGATGGAGAGAGTTGGCGGCAGGTCGTGTGTGATCACTCGGCCGCCGAGCAGATCGCACCCGTTCGACTGCGGGTCCTGACAGGCGCTTATCGGTGCATAGGCAACATTCGTCACCGCTAGCCCCTGCGGATGCTGCACGCCCGCCGTGACGGTCGCGGCGAGCTGATTGGGGCCGCCAAATTGCAGAATGTCGCCGCCGTTGTTATTCGCAACGTACGCGTACGGATGGCCGGACTGGATTCCGGTACGGATCTTGAACTGTCCGTTGCCGAGCCCGCTCGCGAATACGGCCGGCGTCTCGTTGGGCGTCAGGTGATACTGATAGATGGTTCCTCGGCTGGTCGTGACGAGCAGGCTGTTGTCGGCGGGCCAGAACGCGAGGCCACCGGGGATGGCTCCGGCTGGAAGAGTGGCGAGGACGGTCGGGGTCGTCGCCGTCAGAGGGCCGTTGCCGTTGCTCCCCGGGTATCTCAGCACGGCGCTCGGATTGCTCGTCACGACGAGCAGGTCCCCGGGGTATACGACCGGCTGAAGGCCGCCGGGCGGCACCACGGTCGTGCTCGCAACGAGCGTGTCGGCGAGTGCCTCAGTGGCGGGGTAATTGGCATCAACCAAGACCGGGCCGGCAAATCCGCCGGTGCCATTGGCGGGCAGGACCCAGAGCTGCGCAGGGGCTGCGCCGCCCGGCGGTGCGTTGAGAACGTACAGGTCGCCCGCGCCATCGACCGACAGCCCATCCGGGTAAACAGGGCCGGAACTGCCGGCGGTGAAGATCGCGGTCCCCGTAGTCGGGGTCCCGGGATGGAAGTCTCCGGGATAACGCAGGATGAGGCCGCCCTGATTATCCGCGGCCAGCAGATCGAGCTGAAACGTCGCGGCATTCGGAGCGAATACCAGGGACACGATGTGATGCAGCGAGCCCTGGTCGGTGTTGAGGATGGTCGTGCTGCCACCCCCGTTGCCGAAGGTCACATCGTAGATGGCATCGTTGGATGCATTTGCGGCTGTGACCGTGATGTTTTGCGCGTGCGCTGCGGCGGCCGCAACGAGTGAGGTGAGCGCAACGAGCGTGCGCAGGCCACGAATTGACATGGGACTCCCCGAAGAATGAGCTTTTGGATTGTTCTGCTGGGCTCGGCGAGCGAGCCCCGACTATACGTGCAAACTCCGCGCCGTGACAGGCCGACCGCAAGCGCCATGGAAGCACGAACGCATAAATAACGCACGCGTTATGTCACCTGGCCGCCGCATATCGCTGGGCATCCTGCGGGCGTCCCCACCGCTGGTACAAGGTCCGCATATACCCGCGGACGAGTGTGCGGTACATGGGTACCGCGCCGGCATCATTCTTCAAGATCGCGTAGCCGTGCTGGAGCTGCGCCTCGCCGGCTGAATACTCACCCATACCCCCGAGCGCGGCCCCCTCGACTGAATCCGCGAGTGCCGTTTGCCAGCTGCTCGCCGAGAAGGACTTCGTGAAGATCTCCTGCGACCTGCGCGCGGCAAGGACGGCGTCGGGATATTTCCGAATGGCTACATCGAGGATGGCGAGGTGGACGAGGCTGCTGGCCACATCGGGATGAGACTTTCCGAAGAGCCGCGTGCGCATGGCAAGCGCCTCGTCGAGACAACGTTGCGCATCGGTGTACTGGCCGGTCTCGATCAACCAGTATCCGAGACGGTTCTCGACGCGGGCGACCTCGGGGTTGTCGCCCGAGAAGTCCTTCCGGTAGATCGCGAGCGACTCACGCTCCGTCTCCAGGGCCGCGCGGACATCGCCCTTGTCGTAGTACACGAAAGCCAGGTTGTTGAGCGTCCTGGCGACGGAGGGGTGCTCGTTTCCGAGTAATTCCCGGTACATCGCGAGGCTCTGCTGGTACTGCTTCTCGGCCCCCACCAGATCGCCCTTGTTGTGGAGCACATCCGCGAGGTTGCTCAAGGACGTGGCGATCTCAGGGTGCTTGTCCCCGAGCAGCTGCCGCTTCATGGCCATCGATTCGCGCAGCAGTTGCTCCGCGTGATCGTAGTCGCCCTTGTCATAGTAGAGCATCAGGCCCAGGTCGTTGAGCGAGGCAGCGAAGTCCGGGTACGGCTGGGCGCCCCAGAGCGCGCGGTGCATGGCTACTGCTTTCTGGAGCAGGGCGATTGCTTCATCCGAGTTCCGGTCCTCGACCGTTCGGGCAAGCAACTGCAGCGTGCGCGCGGTATCCGCATTTGCGCCGGGTAGGACCCGTTGCTGTCGCTCGAGCGCAGCGCGCAGCGTACGTTCGGCTTCCGCGGAGCGCCCGCGCTCGAATTGCTCGGCACCGAGGCCAAAAAGAGTCTTGGCATAGGCGGCCTCGTCGCGCTCGTTGGGCGGCAATGACCGCTGAACGGCGACGGCATGGTCATAAGCGCTCTCGGCGTCGGCGTATTCCGCGCGTGCGGTTCTCAGATCACCGAGATGACTGAGCGAGAGCGCGAGATCAGCATGCTCCTCCGGCGGCAGTGACTGACGTATCGTAGCGGCTGATTCCAATAACGGTTTTGCCGGTTTGTAGAGCCCGAGACCCATGTACACGGTGCCGAGCGTGTCCATGAGGGTCGCCTGGACCTGAGGCTGGTGCCTCAGCTGCGTTTGGATCTGCGCCGCGCCCCGGTCCAGCACTTCACGGGCAGTCAGGCTGTTGCCACGCGCCTCGCTCGGATCGGAAATCCTGAACAGATCGACCAGGAAGGCCGTTGTCTGGCGAGCGGTCTCGGCCTCCCGCTTGGCGATGACGGTCTGTCGCTGTGCCGTCGCACGCGCGATGAGGGCAGCGGTGGCCAGTGCGCTGGTGAGCACCATCCCGGCGATCGCTCCGGAAGCGATGGCGAACAGTTGTCGCTGCCGGCGACCCGCCTCGCGTTGCCTCAGCGAGTCGTAGCCGACGCACAGGATCCCGGCGATCAGTTTGAGCTTCGCATTGCCCCGGCCATCCTTTCCCGCACGCGCATCGGCGGCGATTGGCTCGCTTCTGATGGAGCTGAGAGCGCCGTCCGCCCCGAGGCGATAGCGCAGCGCCGGTGGGAAGCATTCCAAGTGAGCTTGCGAGGGATCGTCGGAGGCGTTGGGTTCGCCATCGACGATGAAGCAGAAGATGCGATCCTCGCGACCGAGCCGCTTGAAGGCGAGGATCTCCTCGTTCACCCAGCGCGAGCGTGCCGAGCTTGGCGAGCAGATGACGATCTGACATAAAGAGCGGCTCAGAGCGTCATTGATCGAGGCGCCCAGATCGGTCGCGCTGGCGAGCTCTTCGCGATCTCTGAAAATCGGGGAGAGCCGCGCCGGCACTGGCCCACGCTGCGTGTGGGTGCCGACGAGCGGCTTCGGGGGACGATAGGACTCGAGCGCTTTGTGCAGCCAGGCACCCCACCTCGCGTCCCGGTGGCTGTAGCTCAGAAAGGCCCAATAGTTGGCGCGCTCCAAGACGCGTCCCCCGCTGGCGGTTCCTCCTGGGTCGCCTGTTATGCTTGTTCGTCCGATGGCGCATTGTAGCGCACTGCCCGTCGCCCCGGCGCAGCTCTTTGCGGCCGGCGCAAGGAATCCGTTGTCGGACATCCCGGTAGGCCGGCACAATGCGCCCTCCTCGGGGCTACTCCGACCACACGCGTCTTGCTCAACGACACCAGAAAAAGAGTCTCACCGTTCGTCGTCGGGGTAACCGGGCACAGGGATCTGCACCCGGATGTCCTCGAGCACCTGCGCGGCGCCGTAGCGGGATTCCTGAAGGAGCTCGGCGTTCACCTCGCGGACTCGGAGGTGCGGGTCATGGCGGGGATGGCGAGCGGCGCCGATCTCCTGGTGGCGGAGACGGCCCTCGAGCTCGGTTTGCCCGTCGATGCCGTTCTGCCCATGCCGCTGGCGCAGTACGCCGCGGACTTCGACGCCGACTCGTTCGCTTCGCTCAAAAAGCTCCTCGCGCATCCGCAGGTCAGCTGCATCGAGCTCCCGTTGTGCGCTGCAACGCAGCAGACGGCGACGGCTGGCGTTTCATCCCGGGACGAGCACTACCTGGCGCTCACGCGGGTTCTGACTCGCGCCTGCAACCTGTTGATCGCGATCTGGGACGGCGAGTCATCAACCCTCCCGGGCGGCACCGCGGACACGGTGCTGCGCTACCTCGGTGTGCGCACGGACCGAACCAATGAGGACACCGGGCTTCTGTTCGTGGACCTCGCCTCCGAGGATGACGACGATCTGACGAGCCGCCTCGTGTACTGGATCCCCGCGGACCGCGCGAAAACTGAAAGCCCTCCCGCGACCCGTGCGCCCTGCTTCCTTGCGGGCCTGAGCGATAATACGCTGCTGCGATTGTCGTCGATGCCACGACGGCTCGAGGTGCAGCTGCGTTCGCTCAATATCTACAACACGGAGTTTCGGCGCTTCGCGTACAGCTTGCGCAGCAGCGGCGCGC
>Ga0068855_100000480_pt1 | contig 49187 bp, 55 predicted proteins | sample KBSCornC52_FD_66592 | JGI IMG/M metagenome (GOLD analysis project Ga0068855, IMG submission 66592) | Corn rhizosphere microbial communities from Kellogg Biological Station, Michigan, USA - KBS Corn C5-2 | ecosystem: Host-associated > Plants > Roots > Rhizosphere > Soil ... | reverse complement strand
CGGCTCCGGCTCCGGCGAAGAACTCCTCGGCGAGCGCCTGGACGATTTCCCATTGCGCGGCGTTGGTGTCCTGGGATTCGTCGACGAGGATATGATCGGTGCGGCGGTCGAGCTTGTAGCGGACCCACTCGCCCATCCCGGGTTTGGCCAGCAGGTCGCGAGTCCAGTCGATCAGGTCGGTGAAATCCGCGACTCCGGCCGCCCTCTTCGCGCGCGAATAGGCCGCCGCGAAGGCCTGGCCGGCCCGCAATCCGGCCGCCATTTCCGCCGCCAGACGCGCGCCGTTCTGGATCCGCACCAACTCGGCGACCGCTTCCGCCATCGCATCTGCGTGCCGGTCGTATTCGGGCTCGATCTTCAGTTGGCCCGCCGTGGCCTTGCGCCGCTCGCCGTCCGTCTTGAACACCACCTTCGCCAGCCGATTGAGGCTCGCCGCCCGCTCCGCTCCCGGCAACTCGAGCCACTCATCGATGACGTCGGCGTGGCCTTCGCCGGTCGACGCTCCCCACTGGCGGTTCACCCGAGCGATTGCCCGAAGAAGCTCACAATCGAACCGCTCGTCCGAGCAAAGGTCGGAAAGGAACTCTTCAACGGATCCCTCGGGGAGGCCCATCATCTCGCGCAGCTTCGGCTCGATCTCGTCGGCCGCTCCCAACCCCGCGATCGCCTCGGCCGAGTGACCGCACCGCATCAGGTAGCGAACCGCGTCGACCTCGCCGAGACGGAGGCTGAGCTGCTGCACGTCGGAAACGAGCCGCTGCTGGCCCTTGGCTTCGGAGTCCGAAAGCAGGGTCGCCAGGGTCGTCCGCGCCAACTCCTGCTCCGCTCGACCCTCGATCGGCTCCAGGCCCGGCGCGATTCCCGCTTCCGCTGGGAACGCCGCGAGAAGCGCCTGCGCGAAACTGTGGATGGTCTGGATCCTCAGGCCACCCGGACAGTCCAGCACCTTGGCGAACAGCTGCCGGGCGCGACGCATGGTGACGGGATCGTTGGGCTCGCGAAGCGCGAACAGCTCCTTGCGCAGCTTCTTGTCGGGCAAGCGCACCCATGCCGCCAGCCGCTCTCCGACACGGTTGGCCATCTCGGCGGCGGCCGCCTTGGTGAAAGTCAGGCAGAGGATCGACTCGGGCGAGGCGCCGTGGAGCATCAGCCGAAGAACGCGCGCTGTCAGAACCTGGGTCTTGCCAGTGCCCGCCGACGCGGACAACGAAGCGTGAGCGGCCGGGTCGGCGGCGAGCGCCTGCTCGATTCCAAGCTCGGGAAGCGCCTTGACGCGGTTGCTCACGCCGTCTCCCCTTCCAAACCGCAGGCGGCCGCCATAGATGGGCGGTTGCCACAAGCGTTGAGGGTGAGACGATGAGCGATCGCGACGACAAGGCCGACGAGGACCGCCGCGCCAAGTTCGTGAAGGCGGGAGTCGCCGTCGGAATCGGCTCGGCGGCAATCGTCGCGGCCCTGCTCTATGCATCGAAGGCCAAGAAGAAGCCGAGGGCTTAGGCGGCTCATCGGCGGCCGTACCATTCCTCGAGCCGCATCAGCTGATCGTAATCGCCGTAGGGCGCGTAGGCCGGATGAAGCTTCGCCTTGAACGGCTCCGCGCCCGTCAGCCATTTTGACGCAGCTTCGGAAAAATGTGCCTCGGCATGGGCGAGAAATTCGTCGGGTCCCATTTTCTTGTCGGGGCGAACACATTTGCCGAACTGGTCGCCATATTTGGTCAGCGACCAATATTCATACGCTGCAGGCGCTCCGCTGACGCCTTCGAAACCGCAGGCGCGGGCGATCAGCCCCAACAGCCCGAGCTGGAGCCGAAAACCGGCGTCGATGGCCTTCAACGCCGGGGCCTTGCCAGTCTTGTAATCGACGATGGCGAGTGCGCCATTGTCCAGCCGGTCGATCCTGTCCGCCTTGCCGTAGAGAGTCACCCCCGCGAGGACGGATTCGCCCCACGCTTCGGCGGCGACCGGGCGGCGGCCCGCAGAGCGATTCTTGCGCTCCTCCTCCTCCACCCAGCGAATCGCTTCCATCAGCCGCGGCGACCACAAAGCGCGAAGCATCGGGTGAATCGTCTCGTCGGCAAGGAGCGCTCGCGCCCGGTCCATCAACCGGTCGGGATCGCAATCGTCCTCCTTGAGCCAATGCTCGAGAACGTCGTGCACCGCGGTTCCCTTCCACGCCGCGCTATGGTCCGCGTCGACCGGCTCGATGGCGCGGAGCTTGAGAATCTCCTGGGCGTAGAAGGCGAACGGGTCGGCCTTCAGCCGGTCCACCGAAGTCACGGAAATCCGCTTCGGCCGCTCGTCCTCGGGGGGGCAAGGCGCCGGCCGGTCCGCGGGCCTGGGCTGGCCCGGATCGTCCAGCGCCGCCGTCAGCCGCTCCAGGGGAATGTCCCGGGGAAGGCCGCCGGTCAGCGCGTTGAGCCTGAGCAGGAAGCGCGATGCGACCGTCGGCGAGCGGGCGTCGCGTTTCGCCCTGGTGATCAGCACGTCGCGAGCGCCGAGCGCGCTGGCGAAATCGTGCGCCGAAAGGCCGATCCGATATTCCAGGCCGCCAAGACCGAGGTTCGCGCGGATTTTCGGCGCGAGCCACGGGTCGGGCGCGGGAAGCGCCGGCCACGCGCCCTCGTTGAGGCCGCCGAGCACCATCAGGTCCGCCTGCTGCAGGCGCGCTTCGAGAAGGCCCCAGATGAAGACCCGCGGGTGGCCGCCGTAAGCCGGCCTGACGCTATGGCCTGAAAGCAGATCGCCGAGCAGGGTGACCGCCTCCTGTGCCCCGACCGCGATCCGCCGGGCCTGCTCCGAGCCCTGCAGCTCGGCCAGAAGCTCCGCCGCCATTCGCCCGTCCTGTCCGCGCCATCCTTTGTCTCCGGCAAGGCTTTCCGCGCCGCGGACAAGCTTTCCGGCAAAGGCGGCGAGCGATGCCGGTTCGCGCAGCTGCCCGTCGAGCGGCTCGAGCTTCGGGCGAATGCGCTTCCAGGCAGCGAGGCAGCCGCGGCACTTGCGGTCCTGATCCTTGTCCTCGAAATGGCGCTGGAGGCCCGCAAGCCCTGGTGCAGGGCGCGGCCCGCGCAAGGCGAGGTCGAGGAGCCGGACGTCGTCGACCCACTTGCGTCTCGCCTCATCGGCCCCGTCCACCAGCGGATGCTTGAGCAGCGCCAGCAGCGGCACCGGCGCAAACTCCTCGGCAATGGCGGACACGATTCCCTGAACGAGGGTGCCCGCGGGGAGCTCCGACAGCGGCTTTCCCGCGCTGTCGTCCGCCTCGATACCCCAGCGGGCGAGCAGCGCCGACACCCGCCGCGCAAGCGTCCGGTCGGGCGTGACGAGAGCCGCTGTTTTGCCGGGAGTCTCCAGTGATTCTCGGATTGCGAGGGCAATGGCCTGCGCTTCGGCTGCGGAATCTGGAAACACCGCCGCGCGGACGCCGGACAGCCTTCGGTCTCCCGGCTTCAGGGCGCTCCATTTGTCGGAAAATTGCGCCGAGACAAAGGCGCTCGCCACCGCCCGCGCGCGCTGGGGAGGCGATGCGGCAATGCCGACTCGCGGCCACAGCTTCACCTCGTCGCGGCCAACGCCGACTCGGTCGAGGAGCAGCTTGAGGTGAAATTGGGGGTGAGTTTCCTCGCCTCGTCCATTCTCGTCGGGCCCGAGCGCCTCCCATTCCTCGTCCGGCATCGACGACTTCAGGGCGAGCCCGGGAAGCACGACCATTCCGTCCGGCATCGCCGCCACGCGCGCGAGCACCGCCGCGACGGCCGGTGCTGCGGTGGTGATTCCGGCTGCAACCGTGAAACCCGGCGGCGGCTGCGTAGCCCATCGCGCCGCCAGGCTGTGCAGCAGCCTGTTCCGGCGTTCGGCAAGATCGATGGCGCCGAGCTGTTGCAGCCGCTCCGGCCATTCCTTCAGGATCGCTCGGAGCCGGTCCAGCGACACCTGCCAATGTTTGGCGAGCTCGGGCGAGTCGAGCGCCGCTTCGGCGAGCTTCGCCGGCTCGATTTCCTCGATAAGCAAAGCGTCGAGGGTCCTGGCGAGCTCGGAGGCCATCCGCACCGCCTCGACCGCGCCGTCGCTGTCGGCCCGGACGAGCTCGGCCAGCGCGAGCAGCCGCTCCAGCGGATCGACCGCGGGCGGCACCGGATTGTCCAGCACCGCCGGGTCGAGGGCACCGCCGATTCGATCGTCGATCTCGGGATCTCCGATCGGGATCAGCCTTGGCAGGATGAGGCCGGACCCGCTTGCGCGAACGAATGCATCGATGAGGCTTCGAACCGCGCGGTTGTTCGGAAGCAGGATCCGCCCGTTCGCCAGCGAAACCGGATCGCGCCCAAATCGGGCGATCAGGCCGGCAACCAGCGAATCGGCAAAGGAGCGGTGCGTCGGGATCGTGAAGACGGCGCGCTTCCGAAGCTCTTCTGCGCCGCCCTCAGGCATCCTCCAGGATCAGCTCCGTTGCCTTGATCGATTGCGGCGTCCCCACGTCGAACCAAAGGCCCTGGTGGACTGCACCGAAGCAGCGGCCCTGCTCGATCGCCCGGTCCCACAACAGGTTGGTCGAGAACGGCCCCTCCGGCGCGCCATCGAGAAGCCGCTTCGAAACCATCTGGATCCCGGTGTAGACGAACGGCGCGACGTAGGATCGTTCGCGGCGCCGCAGGCGCCCCGCTTTGTCCATGTGGAAATCGCCGCGCCCGCCGTGATTCTGGGCCCGGGCGTGGGGGACAAGAAGAAGCAGCGCATCCATCTTCTCATCGTCCCAGTGGGAGGCCAGCAGCTTCAGCGTGTCCGCGGGCCCGTCGATCCACAGATTGTCGCTGTTGACGACAAGGAACGGGTCGGCGTCGATGAGGGACGCCGCTTTGACCATTCCGCCGCCAGTTTCGAGCAGCAACGGCCGCTCGTCGGAGATGGCAACCCGCAGCCCGTGCGAATTCTTGGCGAGGTGCGCTTCGACGGCGTCGGCGAGATAATGGACGTTGACCACGACCTTCTCGACCCCGGCGGCGTTCAGCCTTTCGAGCAGATGGTCGAGAAGCGCACGTCCGGCGACTTCGATCAGCGGCTTCGGCCGGCTCGCGGTCAGCGGCCGCATTCGCTTGCCGAGCCCTGCAGCCAGGACCATCGCCGTCTTCGGCACGTCGCTCGCGATTTCAGCCTTCAGCCGAAGCGCCTTTTTGACGGGCTTCATGCCGCTTCGGCCCAGGGCGCCGCGCGATGCTCCGGCGCGATGTTGAGGTCGAACCAGCGGCGCACCGGCTCAAGCTCCGGGCAGGCGAGATCGCGCTCGAGAAGGCCCCACATGCGCGGCTGGAACGCGGTGTAATGCGGCTTGTTGTCGCGCTTCCACAGGCGGGTGAAGACGCCGAGGATCCGGGTATTGCGCTGGGCGGCCATCACCCAATACGCGCGTTCGAACTTTTGCGCATTGCCCCTGGCGGCTCCATAGCGGTCGATCATCGCCCGCTCGATTTCCGGCGCTACGTCGCGCCGGGCGTCCTCGAGAACCGACGCGAGGTCGTAGGCAGGATGGCCGACCAGCGCATCCTGGAAATCGAGCAGCCCGAAATGCCGCACCCCGTCGCGGCCGCGCACCAGCATCACGTTCTCGGCATGATAATCGCGAAGTACCGTCACCGGGCCGAGGCCGTCGTTCGCGACCGGCTCCAGCACCTCGGTCCAGGCGGCACGGAACGAATCGACGTCCACGGAGAGCCGGAGGGCGGGGCAATACCAGTCGGTGAACAGCGCCAGCTCTTCCAGCCATTGCTGCAGACCGTGGACCGGCAGCCCTTCCATCGGAGGGTGCGAGTGAAGGTGAATGAGGACGTCGGTGGCAAGCTCGTACAGCTCGCGCTCGCGCCTCGGGTCGCTGTCGAGGAATTCGCGCAGCCGCCAGTCGCCGAAGTCGCCGAGCAGAAGCAGCCCGTGCTCGATGTCCCGGGCCAGGATTTCCGGAGCGCTCAGCCCTACGGAATTCAGCCATTCCGCCACGGCGACGAACGGCCGCACGTCCTCGCGGGCGGGCGGCGCATCCATCAGCACCGCCGTTCGCGACCGGTCGACGACTCGGAAATAACGGCGGAAGGAGGCATCGCCGGCAAGCGGCTCGATTCGCGCTCCGGCCCACCCGCTTCGGGCAAGGAATTCATGCACTTGGGGAGGCGGAATCATCTCGGGGGCCATCGGTCCTGCCATGCCGGAGGTACATCGGCTGTCAAGCGCCGAGCGCCGTCTTCGGCGAAATCGAGCCTGAGGCGAAGCGCTTCCGGCCAGCTCGTCTCCCCAGCCCGCTCCGGCCATTCGACCAGAAGCACAGCATCGCCGAGGGAATCCAGGCCGAGCTCGTCGAGCTCGCCTTTGTCCTCGAGCCGATAGAGATCCACGTGCCACACCGGCGGGTCCAGCTCCTCGTAAGGCTGGACGATTGCGAAGGTCGGGCTCGGGACCTCTCCCGAATGGCCCAGAGCGGCAATGATCGCCCGCACCAGCGCCGTCTTGCCGACTCCGAGCGGGCCCGACAAAGTCATCACGTCACCCCGCCGAAGCTGTGCCGCGAGGCGCCTTCCAAGCTCCCGGGTTGAGCTCTCTCCGGCGAGCCTCATCGCGGGGCACGCGGGATCGTCATGGTCACGGTCGTGCCTTTCCGCTTCGCCGACACCAGCTCGACCTTGCCGCCGTGGGCTTCGATGAATTGCCGGGTGAGCGGCAGGCCCAGCCCGAGCGCGGCCTCGCCCCGAGTGGGGTCGCCCGTGATCCTGTCGAACCGGTTGAAGACCCGCGGCTGGTCTTTTTTCGAAATACCGGGCCCGTTGTCGCTGATCTGGACGAAAGCTTCATCCTCCTCGCCCCACGCCTTCAGTGCGATCTTGCCGCCGCGGTCGGTATAGGCCGCGGCATTTTCCAGCACATGCTCGATCGATTCGCGAAGGCGGCGCGCGTCGCCGATGACGGTCCCGGTGCTAGGCGAAATATCGCATTCGAGCTTCTGCCCTCGCTCCCGCGCCCGGGTAGCGAATTTTTCGATTGCCGACTTGCACAGGCCCGCCAGGTCGATTCGTTCGCGTTCCAGGGCACTGCCGACATTGTCGCCCTGGGTCAGGTCGAGAACGTCGTCGATCAGCTTGGACAGACGCCCGACCGATTCGAGAATCGCGCGGACGTAATCCGAAGCCGCGGGCGTAAGCTCGCCCGCATAGCCCTCCGCGAGCATCTCCGCGAAGCCGCCGATCGAAGTAAGCGGAGTGCGCAGCTCGTAGCTCATGTTGGCCACGAAATCGGTCTTGACCCGGTCCGCCTGCTCGAGCGCCGTCGCCCGCTCGCGCAATGCGGATTCGATCCGGGTCGAGTCGGTCACGTCGACCAAGGTGAAAAGCGCATTGCCGTCGGGTAGCGGGACCGCTGCGAACTCGAAATGGCGGCCGTCGGTCAGGGTCAGCCGCCCGTTGGACGTTTCGCGCTCGTTGGTGGTCTTGCGCACCATCTCTCGGATCTGCGCGGCCGCCGCCGGATTGGCGAGCTTGCGGGCGAGCGCAGGGACCATCTCGTCGACCCGGGGATGCTCCGACAGCCACTGCTCGTCGAGCTCCCAGACGTGGCTGAACCGCCGGTTCCACAGGTACAGGCGACCGTCGCTCGAAAAAACGCCGATCGCTTCGAACAGATTGTCGAAAGTCGCCGAGCGGACGCGCAACAAGGTGTCGCGCGCGGAGGCGAGCCGTGCCTGCTCGGTGCGGTCTTCGAGGAACAGGCGCAGTCCACCGTCAGGCAAAGGTTGAGCAACCACCCGCCAGTGGTCGCCGGCGGCGAGCATCCAATCTTCCTCGATCACCTCTTCGGGACTAGTGAACCAGTCGCGCCGCTCGCTTTTCCAGGTCGGGAAATCGCGCGTTTCGGGAACGCGATTCTGCTCGCGCATGCGTTCGAGCACCCGGTCGAACTCCGGCTTCTCGCTCAGCCAGTCGGGGTCGACATGCGCCATCGCGGCGAAAGGACGGTTGAAGAAGCTCAGCGCCCGGTCGGAATCGAACTGCGCGGCCCCGGCGGTCATCCGGTCGACGAGGTCGCGCTGCGACTGCACCTGCCGTGCCAGCTCGGCGCGCGCATCCTCCAGCTGCTGGACGTCGAGCGCGAAACCGGCCACCGCCCCCGTCGGCAGCGGGACATTCACGATTTCGAGCATCCGTCGCTCGCCGCGAACGATCGCCGCCTGCTTGCGCGCCGTCGGCTTGCCATTTTCGATCGCGGCGAGCGCCGTCGCCTTCGCCTGGTCGGTGTCGCCCACCAGCTCCGCGCTTCGGGCGATCACGTCGGCGGCGTTGCGGCCTTCGACGGCCTGGACGAACGCGCTGTTGACGAGACCGAGGTTGAGATCGGGACCGCGATACCACATCGGGAATGGTGCCGCCTCGATCAGGCGAGTCAGCGCGTCGAGCGCGCCCTCGGTCTGGCTGAGCCGCTGCGCAAGCTTCGAGCGTTCGCTTTCGGCGGCGCTGGTGTCGAACAGCCACAGCACCAAGGTGCCCGCCGGCTCGGGTGCCGGCGCCGGCGCTCCGCGAACGTCGAGCACCCGGCCCGACGCGGCAACCCGGACCTGGCATTCGACCTTGCCGCCTGAAATCGCCGAATCCCGGACCTGCTCCTCCAGCTTCGCCAGGTCTTCGGCAACGAGCCCCTTGTCCTCACCGGCAAGCCCGCTGAGCCGCTTCGGCGCCCGATCGACGCCGATTTCGCGGAGAAAGCGCTCGTCGGCTTCAATCGTCCCGTCGGGCAGGACCACGAGCGGCCGCCCGGGAGAGAGCTGCAACAGGTTCTGGAGCGATCGTGCAGAGGAAATGACGTTGGTGGCGTCGCGCAGCCGCCTGGCAGCGACGACCGACAGAACGGCGGCAATCGCGATCCACAGCGCCGCTAGCGCCGCGGCAACCGCTGCCGTCGTTCCGAGCGCTCCCACCCCTCAGATCTCCCCTCGCCCCATGTGCATTGCATATGCGGAGGCGAAGGCAAAACAAAGGCTTGTGCGGCACTTGTCCGCACCGGCGCTTCAGTAGCGGTAATGCTCCGGCTTGAACGGACCTTCGGGCGACACGCCGATATAGGCCGCCTGCTTGTCATTGAGCTTGGTCAGCTTCACTCCGAGCTTGTCGAGGTGCAGGCGCGCGACCTTCTCGTCGAGGTGCTTGGGGAGCACATAGACCTCGTTCTTGTACTGGTCCGCCTTGGTGAACAGCTCGATCTGGGCGAGCACCTGGTTGGTGAAGCTCGAGCTCATCACGAAGCTCGGGTGGCCGGTCGCGCAGCCGAGGTTCACCAGCCGGCCCTTGGCCAGCACGATGATCTTCTTGCCGTCGGGGAACTCGACCTCGTCGACCTGCGGCTTGATCTCGGTCCACTTCATGTTTGCGAGAGCGCCGATCTGGATCTCGCTGTCGAAGTGGCCGATGTTCGAGACGATCGCCATGTTCTTCATCGAGCGCATGTGGTCGAGCGTGATCACGTCCATGTTGCCGGTCGCGGTGACGAAGATGTCCGCGCGCTTTGCGGCCTCCTCCATCGTCACGACCTCATAACCTTCCATCGCCGCCTGCAATGCGCAGATCGGGTCGACTTCGGTGACGAGAACGCGCGCACCGCCGTTGCGAAGCGAGGCGGCCGAGCCCTTGCCGACGTCGCCGTAGCCGGCCACGCAGGCAACTTTGCCGGCCAGCATCACGTCAGTTGCCCGGCGGATGGCGTCGACCAGCGATTCCTTGCAGCCGTAGAGATTGTCGAACTTCGACTTGGTGACGCTGTCGTTGACGTTGATCGCCGGGAACGGGAGCTTGCCCTGCTTGGCGAGGTCGTAGAGCCGGTGAACGCCGGTGGTCGTTTCCTCGGAAACTCCCTTGATGGCCTGGACGCTCCTGGTGAGGTAGCCGGGACGCTCCTTGAGGAATCGCTTCAGGGTGGCGGCGAAGATCTCCTCTTCCTCGTTCGACGGCTCGAACAGCGCCTCGCCTGCCTCGACGCGAGCACCCCAGAGGGCGAACATCGTGGCGTCGCCGCCGTCGTCGAGGATCATGTTGGCGGTGGTGTCCTGGCCCCAGTCGAAGATCCGGGTGACATAGGCCCAATATTCCTCGAGGCTTTCGCCCTTGATCGCGAACACCGGCGTTCCGCCCGCCGCGATGGCGGCAGCCGCATGGTCTTGCGTCGAGAAGATGTTGCAGCTTGCCCAGCGCACCTCGGCCCCGAGCGCGATCAGTGTCTCGATCAGGACCGCGGTCTGGATGGTCATGTGCAACGATCCGGTGATCCGCGCGCCCTTCAGCGGCTTCGACGCTCCGAATTCCTCGCGCGTCGCCATCAGGCCCGGCATTTCGGTCTCGGCGATCTCGATTTCCTTGCGGCCGAAATCGGCGAGTGAAATGTCCTTCACGACATAGTCGTTGAAACGAGTTTCAGCCTGGGTCGCCACGAGAGTCTCCGGAAATGTAAAGGGTTGCCGGCGCGCCCTAGACGTCAAAGCCGTTCAAAGCAAATATAAAGAATTCTTTATATGAAGGAGGGATCGGTCTCGGCGCCCGGCCCGAGCGCGCGCTGCATATAGACGGTGTCGAGCCAGCGCTCCTTCTTCCACCCGACTCCGCGAAGCCGACCGGCGATTTGGAACCCGCACGACAAATGGAGGGCGATCGACGCCGGCTCGGCCCCGCCGATCACGGCGATCATCTGCCGGAACCCCAGCGTTTCGCAGCGGGCGCACAGCTCGGTCAGGAGCGCCTTGCCGATGCCCCGCCCAACCCGGTCTTCCCGAACGTAAATGCTGTTTTCGCAGGTGAAGCGATAGGCGGGACGGTCGCGAAGCTGCTCGGCATAGGCATAGCCGGTTGCCTCCCTGCCATCGAAGGCGACAAGAAAGGGCCAGCCGCGGCCCGTGATCCGATCGATCTTGGCGCGGGTCACCTCCACGGACGGCGGCTCGAGCTCGTAGGACGCCGTTCCGTTGAGCACGTGATGGGCATAGATCGCGGCAAGCTCGTCGGCGTTCGCTGGCGCGACGTCGCGGATCGAAATCAAGCTACCCCCGTTTCGCTCGACAGCAGCCGCGGGTCGATTCCAGCGGTCTTGAACGCGGCGGCCCAGCGCTCGTCGGCGGGCGTGTCGAACAGGATCGACAGGTCGCCATCGACAGCGAACCAGCCGTGGCGGGTCATCTCGTCGTCGAGCTGGCCCTGTTCCCAGCCGGCATAGCCGAGCGAGGCGATCCACTGCGACGGTCCCCGACCTTCCGCGATCGCTCGAAGCACATCGATCGTCCCGGTCATCGCGAACAGATCGCCGCCCGGCCCGCCGACATGAAGCGTGTCCTGTCCGCCCCAGTCGGTCGAATGGAGGATGAAGCCCCGGCCCGGCTCGACCGGCCCGCCGTGGTGAACCGGCGAATCCGGCGCCTCGCCGGGATCGATCCCGAGCTGCTTGAGCAAGCCGCGAAACTTGAGCCCCGCTCGCTTGTGGCCGACTCCGATGCCGACGGCTCCGTTCTCGTCGTGAGCGCAAATCGCGATCACCGCCCGCTCGAAGCGCGGGTCGGACATTCCGGGCATCGCCAGAAGCAGCTTGCCCGACAGGAATGGCGCAGTCTCCACGCAGGCAATGATGGAGCGCAGGCGGCGGGGCGGCAAGGCCGCTTGAGCAGCCGCACTGTCGCGCCTATCTCGCGCCCAGGCCCAGCAGGAGAAACAGGCATGACCATCCAAGTCGGTGACAAGCTCCCGGACGTCCCTCTCGCCATCGGCACCGGCGACGGACCGAAGCCCACCACCAGCGGCGAATATTTCAAGGGCAAGAAAGTCGCCTTGTTCGCGGTACCTGGCGCCTTCACCCCGACCTGCTCGGCAAGGCACCTGCCCTCCTTCGTCGACAAGGCCGACGAGCTCAAGGCGAAGGGAATCGACGAGATTGCCTGCATTTCCGTCAATGACCCGTTCGTCATGGCAGCCTGGGGGCAGAAGGACGGCTCCGACGCCATCACCATGATCGCCGACGGCAACGGCCAGTTCGCCGACGCTGTCGGCCTGGCGATGGACGCGAGCAAGTTCGGGATGGGCAAGCGCAGCCAGCGCTATTCGATGGTGGTCGACGACGGCACCGTCGAGCAGATCAACGTCGAAGCGCCCGGCGAATATCGAGCGTCGAGCGCGGAGCACATGCTCGAACAGCTCTGAGCCGCCGGCGGAACGGGCATCCGTCGCTTCCTCGCCTCTCTTCAGCGAAGAGCGGCAACGGCGCGCCGCGTGAGCGCGTTGTTTCCTCGACCAGCCCTGTAACCAAAGGAGTATCGAGGATGCCACAACGCTCCAGAAGCAATCGAAGCAACAGCCGCAGCAGCGATCAGCCGGCGATGAGCCACTGGGCCGAGGCCGCAAAGCATAATCCGGTCAAGACAGCGGCAGCCGCGGCCGGGGCGGCGGCCGCCGGCGTGTTCCTGTGGTCGAAGCGCAACGAGATCAGCAACCAGATCAGTCGCCTCAGCGAGCAGGTGACCGACTGGGCCGAGGACATTCGCTCCGGAAGCTCGAGCCGCGACCTGGCGACGACCGCGGGACCCAATGAGTCGAGCGCGATCGAATCGTCGCGCGCGACCGGTGCCCGCTCCAACCGCTCCACCGGCTCGACATCCAGAGCCCGCCGAACGACTGGTCGCGCACAGCCGCAAAGCACCGTCATGTAATCAACCGGTCCATGGACCGAAGGGGCGTCCTTCCCGGGGCGCCCCTTTTTTATGCGCTGAGAAACTTCGCGATCGCCTCTCCGAGATCCGGCTTCGTGACCGAGCTCATGTGGGTTCCCGGGACTTGGACGAACATCGCGTCCGGCAGGGCTTCGGCAAGCTCGAGGGCCGAGCCATTGTCCTGGTCCTCGCTTCCGCAGACCACCAGCGTGGGCATGGTGAAGGCCTGGAGCCAGTCCATGAAGGCATCGGCGAAGCTGTTCAGGAGGTGCTTCGACGCGATGAGGTCGACCTTCATCGTCTTCATGAATTGAATCGACAGCCAGTGCGGGTTGCCCCGGGCGGCGGTGTCGAACTCGTCGATCGCGTCGAGGTAGAACTGCTTGCGCCGCTCCCAGTTCTGCAGGCCCTCGAGGCCGGCCCCGCCGAGAATGGCTCTGCGCGGCCGCATGCCCTCGCCCACCGCTTCGACGGTCGTTCGAGCGCCGAGCGAGAACCCGCCGAGGTCGAACTCTGCCAAGTCGAGGTGCTTCACCATCTCGCGAAGATCGCGCGCGAGAATCCCCTTCGGATAGAAGGTCGGGTCGTGCGGTTTGCCCGAGTCCCCGTGAGCGCGCAGGTCCGGCATGATTACCCGAAAGCCTTCCGCCGCGATGCGCTCGGCATGCCCAAACTTGGTCCAGTTCATCTGCGCGTCGGAAAACAGGCCGTGCAGCAGGATCACGGGCCTCCCCTCGCCAAGCTCATGGTAGGCAAGCTCGACCCCGTCCGATGCGGTCCAGAAATGCGTGGTCAAGTCGCTCACCGGCGAATGCTCCCGACGTCCAGCCATCGGACAAACCCTGCCACAGCACCCCTGTCGTCCGACAGGCCTTTATCATCTGCCCCAATCGAAAAGTTGAGGTCAGCTAACCTTCGATAGCCTGTGAGCCCGAACGGCGCGCCATTAGACCTCGATCGATGCACGGTCCTGAGACCAGCGAATCCGCGGCGGCGCTTTTCTGGCGCTTCCTGCGCTTCGGCTTCCTGGCGTGGGGTGGTCCAGTCGCACAGATCGCAATGATCAAGCGCGAGCTCGTCGAGGAGGAGCAATGGGTCGAGCCGTCGCGTTTCAACCGGCTGCTGGCCATATACCAGGTGCTGCCCGGGCCCGAAGCGCACGAGCTTTGCGTCCATTTCGGGATGATGAAAGGCAAAAGGCTCGGCGGCCTGATTGCGGGCCTTGCCTTCATGTTGCCCGGCTTCTTGCTGATCCTGGGAATCGCCTGGCTCTATCAGCGGCTCGATCTCCATCACCCCCAAATCGCCGCCGTTTTCATCGGGGCCCAGATCGGCGTCATCGCGCTTATCGTTCGCGCCGTTCACCGAATCAGCGACCATACGCTGACTGATCCATGGCTATGGGCAATCGGCGCCGCAGCCGCGGCGGCCGCGGGAATGGACGTCAGCTTCTGGATAACTCTCCCGGCGGCGGGATTGGCGTATTCGGCGATTTCGGCCCGCCATTATTCCCTCGCGGCGCTGGTCGTCGCGCTGGCCGTCACTCTCGCAGCCTGGCTGAGCGGCACTCCACTGCTCGTCGGGTCGCGGGTGCCGAGCGGAACGGCGGCGCTCGTAACGCCTGGAAGTATCGGCGAAGTGGTACTGTTCCTGTCGGGCCTGAAGGCCGGCCTCCTGACCTTCGGCGGCGCTTATACGGCAATCCCATTCGTTCGCGGCGACGCCATCGGGCGAGGCTGGATAAGCGAGAGCCAGTTCCTTGACGGTCTGGCACTGTCGGGGATCATCCCGGCACCGCTCATCATTTTCGCGACCTTCGTAGGATATATCGCCGGCGGGTTAAGCGGGGCAATTGCGATGACGGCGGGTATATTCCTCGCCGCCTTTGCCTTCGCCCTGATTTTCTATGAGCGGTTAGAGCGAGTGGTTGAAAACCAGCGGCTCCACGCCTTCCTCGCCGGAGTTGCGGCCGGCGTCGTCGGCCTGATCGCAGTGACCGCGATCCAGCTGGGCTGGAACGTCAGCAAGACCGCCCCTTCTCTCCCGGCGGCGGCCGTGATTTTCGGCGTTGGCCTGGCGTTGCTCTATTTGTGGAAATCGAAGCTCAACGTGCCCGCCATCGTGCTCGGATCGGCGGCGGCGGGCGCATTGGTCTTTGCCTGACTCGAAGGTCGGCAGTGGCGCCCCCGCGTCCGTTATGCGGGCATCTTCCCGGTCGCCTCGATCCACTTGTCGACCAGCTTTTGATATTGGTCGGTGCGATACTCCGGCAGGCCCTCGGTGTTGAGCCATGCGCGGTGCATGCTCTCGGCGCCGAAGTGGTGCTTTGGGGTGAAAGGCGACGGATCGTCGAAGGAGGCCACGGTCAAGTCCATCCGCTCGGCATCCTGCTTGAATTGGAAACCGAGCGAGGTGCCGCAAGTCGAGCAGAACGGCCGCCGCGCGATCGGCGAGCTGTCATACCAGTCGGGCTCCGTCCCCCAACGCACGCCTTCAAGCGGGAAAGTGACGAACGCGATGGATACCGATCCGGTCGCGCGCTGGCACATGCGGCAATGGCACAGATAGGCTTCCTCGGGCTCGGCATTGGTGGTGTGGCGGATGCGACCGCACGCGCAGCCGCCGGTCATGGGTTTGGCCATTGCTCGTCCCCTGTGGTGCAGGCCCGTTTGGCCGGTTAAGTGGCGCCATGTCCAGCGCCCCGAGTGCAGCCGAAATCGTCCGCGACGCGCGCTGGCTTGCGCAGGCGCTCGACCCGGCCACGGGCATGATGCGGGTCATCGAAATGGACCGCGAGGCCTATCGCTTTGCCAGCTTCCTCGACGACCGGATTCTCCAGGAGCGGCATTTCGCCGGAATCGTGCCCTGGTCGACGGTTGCCCAGGCACTCCCTTCCGACGCCCGCACGGACGCGCGGTGGATCTTCCATATCGGCCATGTCGGTTCGACCTTGGTGGCGCGGCTGCTCGGCGAGATCGACGGCGTGTTGTCGGTGCGGGAGCCGCGCTTGCTTCGCGACGTGGCAATGCTCGGCAAGGCGGAGCGGCCCGATTACGTCTCCCCCGCGCAAGCACTCTTTTCCCGCACTTTCGGCAAAGACGAGGTGGCACTGGTCAAGGCCACGAGCTTCGTCAGCGAGATCGCAGCCGAATTGGTGCCGCCCGCCGAGCGGGCGCTGTTCATGTATGCGACGCCGCGCAACTACATCGCCTCGATCCTCGCCGGGCCTAACTCGGTGCAGGAGCTTGCCGCGCTGGCGCCGTCGCGGGCGCTGCGGATGAGCGGCCGGATTGCGCTTCCCCAACCGCGCAATACTGCCGAGGCCGCGGGTGCGGCGTGGGCGTGCGAAATGACGGCTCTGGAATCCGCGGCCGAGCGGATGCCGGATCACGAGATCGCGTGGGCGGATTTCGACTCGATGCTGGCGGACATGCCCGGTGAGCTGCGCAGGGTGGCGGAATTCTTCGGCTTCGCGACCCACAACATCGACGCAATTGCCGCAGGCCCGCTGATGCGCCGCTATTCCAAGGCAACCGAATATGAATACAGCCCGTCGCTTCGCCGCGACCTGATTGCCAAAGCCGAAGCCGCGAACCGCGCCGATCTCGACGGAGTGCTCGCGATGCTCCAGTCTGCGGCTGAAAACTCGCCCCTCCTGGAGAGGGCGCTCCGGAGAGCCGAATGTACCGAATCCTCCCGATCCTGAACCCGCAGGAAATTGATGAATGCCGGAAGATCGCGGCCGCCGCGCCGTTCGTTCACGGCCGCATCACCAACCCGCACAACGTGGCGAAGGACAACGAGCAGCTGCACGAGCAGCAGGCCTATCAGAAGAGCTCGCAGATGCTGCTGCAGGCGTTCGCCCGCTCGGCGGAATTCGCCGAATTCGCTTTTCCCGTCCTGATCGCTCCGCCTCTGATCACTCGCTACAAGCCCGGAATGAAATATGGCGCGCATGCCGACGCCGCCTTCCTGCAGATGCCGGGCCAGACGATCCGAAGCGACCTCAGCTGCACTATCTTTTTGAACGAGCCGGAGAGCTACGAGGGCGGTGCGCTGCACATCCGCCTCGGCGACGGTGAGCTACGGTTCAAGCTCAAGCCCGGCGAAGCGGTGCTCTACCCCTCCGACACCTTCCACGAGGTCGAGCCGGTCACCAAGGGCGAGCGGCTGGTTGCAATCACCTTCATCCAGAGCCGGGTGCCCGACCCGTTCCGCCGCACCCTGCTCTTCAACCTGAACGAGGTCGCGGCACTGGAGGGGCTCAAGATGGACCCGCAGAACTTCAGCCGGCTCCAGCTCGTCCAGCAGAACCTGCTCAGGTACTGGGGCGAGAAGCCGTAGTCGTCATTGCGAGCGGAGCGAAGCAATCCAGTGAAGCCGCCCGCGGCGTACATGATGGCGAGTCGCCGCAACGGCACCATCTACAGCGGTGTGACTTCGGACCTTGTGAAGCGAGTCTGGCAACATCGCACTGGTGTGGGGGATGGTTTTACCAAGCGCTACGGATGCAAAATACTTGTCTGGTATGAACTCCATTCGACCATGGAGAGCGCGATACTCAGAGAAAAGCAGCTGAAGGGGGGAAACCGGGCGAAAAAGCTGAAGCTGATCGAGGCGCTCAACCCTGAGTGGCGCGATATGTGGGACGACATCGCGCACGCCTGACACTTTGAGCTGGATTGCTTCGTCGCTGCGCTCCTCGCAATGACGATAGCGTCAAGCCGCCTTCTGCAGGTGCTTGCGCCCCAATAGCTCGGCGATCTGCACCGCGTTGAGCGCAGCGCCCTTGCGCAGATTGTCGCTGACCACCCACAGCGAAAGGCCGTTATCGACCGTGGGATCGTCGCGGACGCGGCTGACGTAGGTCGCATATTCGCCCACGACTTCCACCGGAGTGACGTAGCCGCCGTCCTCGCGCTTATCGACCAGCATCACGCCCGGCGCCTCGCGAAGTATCTTCTGCGCGTCCTCCGCCGACAGCTCCTTCTCGAACTCGACGTTCACCGCCTCGCTGTGGCCGACGAACACGGGCACCCGGACGCAGGTCGCGCTGACCTTGATCTTCGGGTCGAGGATCTTCTTGGTCTCGACCATCATCTTCCATTCCTCCTTGGTCGAGCCGTCCTCGAGGAAGGAGTCGATGTGGGGGATGACGTTGAAGGCGATCTGCTTGGTGAAGAAGCCCGCCTCGTTGGAATCGCCGACGAAGATGTTGCGCGACTGCTCGAACAGTTCGTCCATCCCTCGCTTTCCGGCGCCCGAGACGGACTGGTAAGTCGCGACCACCACGCGCTTGATCGTCGCTGCGTCGTGAAGCGGCTTCAGCGCCACCACCAGTTGCGCGGTCGAGCAGTTGGGATTGGCGATGATGTTCTTCTTGCGGTAGCCCGAAATCGCCTCCGGGTTCACCTCCGGCACGATCAGGGGGACGTCGGGGTCCATCCGGTAGAACGAGCTGTTATCGATGACCGTGCAGCCCGCCTGCGCGGCCCTGGGAGCGTAGAGTTTCGAGACCTCGGATCCTGCCGCGAACAAGGCGATGTCCCAGCCGGCGAAGTCGAAATGCTCGAGGTTCCGGACCTTGAGCTCCTCGCCGCTGTCGCCGAAATCGATGACGTCGCCGGTCGAGCGAGCCGAAGCCACCGCCGCAACCTCCTCCAGCGGGAATTGCCGCTCGGCCAGGATGTTGAGGATTTCCCGACCGACATTGCCGGTGGCGCCCACGACGGCGACGCGATAACCCATTGAAATCTCCTTGCGCGGCGGCGCCCTATCGCACCCGCGCGCCGAAATCGATATGGCGCTTGCAAAACCGGGTACAAGCGGGGGGAGTTCATGCGTCCGGTTCTGCTGCTTTGCGCACTTCTGCTGACGCTGCTCGGTGCGCTTGCGGCGACACCGTTGCTGGTCCAGCCGCCGGACGTCCGGACCGCTTCCCAGCCGGGGCAGTTCGACGCGGTTCGAGCCAAGGCGCGGCTGGCGATGGTCCTCGGCAACCAGCAGCCGCACCCGGCGGACAGCTTCGGCGACGATGCGGTCCGGGCGCGGCTCATCGGCCAGATCACCGCCATGGGCCTGCACCCGATCGTCCGCGACCAGTTCGCCTGCAACGAGATCTACAAGCAGCGCGGGGTGAGTTGTGCGCGTGTCCGCAACATCGTCGTGGCGCTCGGCCCTGCGAGCGGCAAGGCGCTTCTCCTCAACGCCCATTACGACAGCACGCCCGTCGGACCGGGCGCGGGCGACGATGGTGTCGGTGTCGCCACGCTTCTCGAAGTCGCGGCGATCCTCAAGAACGAGCGGCTGAAGCGGCCGCTGATCCTGCTGTTCAATGAAGGCGAGGAGCTGGGCCTGATCGGGGCCCGCGCCTTCATGGCCGACCCGCTGAGCGGCCGGGTCGACAGCCTCGTCAACCTCGAAGCGCGCGGCACCACCGGCCCGGTGACGATGTTCGAAACGAGCCTTCCCAACGGGCCGCCGGCGCGGGCGTTCGCCAGCGCGGTCGACCGGCCGTTCGCCAATTCGCTGACGACCGATTTCTACCGCCAGCTGCCCAATTACACGGACGTCAACAGCTTCTCCGAGCGGGGGTGGCTGACCCTCAACTTCGCGATGATCGGCAACGAGACCCGCTACCACAGCCCCGGCGACGACATTGCGGCGCTCGACCCGCGAAGCCTGCAGCACATGGGCGACCAGACTCTCGCGGTGGCGAGAGAGCTTGCGACAGGCGCCCCGAGTGGCGGCGGGACGCTGCTGTTCGCCGACATCGCCGGGCGGCAAATGGTGATGCTTCCACAGGCGGTCGGGTTCGGGCTTCTCGGCCTGCTGGTCGTAGGCTTCGCTGCCCTCACCTTCAGCCGCGGCGGCCTGTGGCGAGGATTGGCGCTGGTGCTTGCAGGGATGGTCGTCGCGGCGGCGCTCGCCTGGCTCGGCATGTTCGTCATGGGCCTGGCGCGATCAGGCAGCTTCTGGCGGGCCTACCCAATCTGGACCCAGCTGGCGGTCTACGCCTCCGGCCTGGTTGGCGCGGCAGCCATGCTCGGCATTATCGGCCGCCGACTGACGGTGCGGCAGCTTCGCTCGAGCTTCTGGCTGGCGTTCCTGCTGCTCGGCGTCGCGATGCTGTTCGTCGCTCCGGGCGGAGTCATCTACTTCCTGCTCCCGCCGCTGGTCGCGATCGCCGGAATGGTCGCGCAGCGCTGGCTTCGCTGGGCCGAGCGTGCCGGGGCGATCGCTGCGGCGGCGCTTCTGTGGCTGACCCTGGGCGAAGTGCTCGCGCTTCTCGGCGTTCTGATGAACAACGGTCCGTTCTTCGTGCTTGCGCCGCTCGCGCTGCTCATCGCGATTCCGTGGCTGATCGAGTGCAAGCCGCTGCTGGACAGAAACGGTCCGCAGCGCTGTATCCTGCTGTCCGCAGCGGTGATGCTCGCCGGCTGGGCAGCGGTAGCGGCCGCTCCGGCTTATTCCGCCGACCGGCAGCAGAGGTTCGTGATCCAGCACGCCACCGACACGAGCACCGGGCGCGCCTACTGGTCCGTGATCAACGACCGTGCACCGCTTGGGCAAGACTACGGCAATGTCGCGGGCTGGCGCCGGGACGAGCTGCCGCACATCGAGGGCAAGCGCTGGATCGCGCCCACGGCGGCAATCGCGGACCTCGTGGCGCCGCAGCTGGAGCGAGTCGCCAGCTCTGCCGAAGGGGACCTCCGAACCGTCACATTCCGCATAAAATCGAATGGCGCCGAAAACGTCACACTGATCGGGGCCAGGGATGCTCAAATCGTGTGGGCCGGCAGCGGAATCTTCGTGCGGCCGATCGCGCCCGATACGAAGGGCGATTACTACCTCGCCTGCTTCGGGCGAAGCTGCAACGGCGCGACCATGCAGTTCACCACGAGGAACGCGGAGTCGATGGTGTTTACCCTCGTCGGCTTCCGCCGCGGCCTCCCCGCGACCGCGAGGCCGCTGCTCGACCAGAGGCCGCGCTTCGCCCGCCCGCAATATTCGCCCGATGCCACGCTGACGATTTCGCGAGTCGCGCTGTAACCACACTCGATCTCGTTTGTTATAAAGGGTGATTCAGACGCCCGGCGTCTCGCGCCGGTCCGCCTCGACTCGAGGAGAGTGCAATGGCAGCCCGAACGATCGCGAATTCGACTCCGACGGCCTCGCTCAAAGGCAAGATTCCGGTCCGGCGGATTACCGGTGCCGACCTCAACGCATCGCTTGCCGAAGGCTGGCGAGATTTCATGGAAATGCGCGGCGACATCATCTTCCTGATGATCCTCTATCCCCTGATCGGGATCGTCGCGGCGATCGCGACCCTGGGCGGGCCGCTGCTTCCTCTATTCCTCCCGATTGCCGCCGGAATCGGCCTCCTCGGTCCCATGGTCGCGGTCGGCTTCTACGAAATGGCTCGACGGCGCGAGAGCGGTCTGCACTCGAACTGGGCGCATTTCCTGGACGTTCGGGAGCGGCCGTCGTTCGATGAGATCGCTGCCGTGTCCGGCCTGTTGCTCGCCATTTTCGGCCTGTGGCTGTTCGCGGCCGGAATTCTCTACGTCATCCTGTTCGGCTGGGTCGAGCCAAGCTCGGTCAGCGCATTTCTGAGCGACGTGTTCACGACCGGCAGGGGATGGGCAATGATCGTCATCGGAAGCGCAATCGGCCTCGCCTTCGCCGCCGCTGTCTTGGTCCTGAGCGTCGTATCGATGCCGATGCTCGTGGATTGCAACATCAGCGCCGCCAACGCGGTGCGGACATCGATCCGCGCCAGCCGCGAGAATCCCGGGGCGATGCTGCGTTGGGGAGTGATCGTCGCGGCGCTTCTGATTGCGGGCTCGATCCCGCTCTTCATCGGCCTTGCGATCGTGCTTCCGTGGCTCGGCTATTCGACCTGGCACCTTTACACGCGCCTCGTCGACCGAAGCGCAATCCCGGCGAGGAAGCGAACGAGCTAGCGAGCGGGCTTCCCGAGCACCTTTTCATCCAGGAAGTTCTCGATCGTCTTCTGCACGTGCGCCTGCCGTCCGTCGCCGGCGATATGGTGGGTCTGGCCGACGTAGAACATCATCTCGAACGGACGATCCGCTTCCTGCAGCTCATCGGCGAGCATCGACGAGTTCTGGAAGACGACATTGTCGTCGGACATTCCGTGGATCAGCAGGAACGGCTGCTCGATCTTGAGGGCGTCGGCCAGCGCGTCCGATGACCGATAGGGTTTCGCGTCGATCGCCGGATTGCCGAGATAGCGCTCGGTATAATGGGTGTCGTAAAGCTCCCACTTCGTCACCGGGGCTCCGACAATACCGGCCGCGTACAAGCCCTTCGGCGCCGCCGCGAGCATCTTCAGGCTCATGTAGCCGCCGTAGGACCAGCCGTAGATCGCGATTTTCTTCGGATCGACGAACGCCTGGTTCTGAAGCCAGCGAGCGGCGGCGGCCTGGTCTGCGACCTCGACCGTTCCCATCGCGTGATAGATCTGGTCCTCGAACGCGCGGCCGCGGTTCGCCGAGCCGCGATTGTCGATCTGGAAATAGATCCAGCCCTTGCCCACCCAATATTGAGCCATCGGGTTCATCCAGGCGCGGCGAACCTGCTGCGCCGTCGGCCCGCCGTAATGCTCGAAGAAGACAGGATATTTCTTGCCCTTCTCGAGCTTGGGCGTGATCATTTCATAATATAGCGTGCTCCCGTCCGCGGCTTTCAGAGTGCCGTATTTCACCGGCTGGTGGGTCGACACGTAGGGTGCATAGGGGTGATTGCGGTCGAGCTTGTTCTGCTCGACCCACGCGATCCGCTTTCCAGACGTGTCGGCGAGATAGACCTGCGGCGGCTGGCTTGGCGCCGAGCGCGTGACGAGCAACCGCGTCCCCGCCTTGTCCATCACCGCCTCGTTCCAGTAACCCGCCTCGGTCAGCCGCTGTGGCTCGCCGGGATCGAGATAATCCACCGCATAGACGTGCTGCTCGAGAACGCCGTCCTTGTTGCCGGTGAAGAACAGCCGGTGGTGGAGCTCGTCGACTCCGACGAGCCCGCCGACGGTCCAGTCCCCTTTGGTGAGCTGCGACCATTTCCCGCCAGCGAAACGGTACAGGTGATGAAAGCCGGTGCGCTCGGAGCCCCAGATGAAGCTTCCGTCGTGCAGAGGCCGGAAATCGTCGTTGAGGTCGATCCAGGTCTTCGCCGTCTCGGTGAACAGCGTCCGGCTCGCTCCGGTCGCCGGATCGACCGCCAGCAAGTCGAGCCGCTTCTGGTCGCGGCTCTGGCGCTGCACGTAGAGGGTCTTGCCGTCCTTCGACCAGTCGACTCGAGCCAGATAGAGGTCGGGATTTCCGCCAAGATCGACCTTGGCTGCGCGCCCGCCATTCGGGTCCATCACGTAGAGCGTCACGGCCACGTTCGGCGTCCCTGCGGCCGGATAGCGCTGCTGAAACGTCGTCGTGCCGTTGGCGCCGATCGCGGCGCGCGTGACCACCTGCACCTTTGCTTCGTCGAAGCATTCGACCGCGACTCGGCCGTCTCCCGGCGCCCACCAGGTGCCGGTGCGCCGGTCCATTTCCTCCTGGGCGACGAACTCGGCCGTCCCGCAGGTGACGGTGCCCTGCCCCTGCGTGGTCAGCGGCCGCTCGGCGCCGGTCGAAAGCTCGATCCGGTAAAGGTTCTGGCCGCGAACGAAGCTGACGTAGCGGCCGCCTTCCGAGACGTGCGCGTCGATCTCGGTCTCGGGCGTGCTCGTCAGCCGCCGGATCGCTCCGCTGCCGACATCGGCGAGATAGAGGTCGCCATCGAGCGGGACGAGCACGGACTTGCCGTCCGGCGCCCACTCATATTCGACGATCCCCTTGGTGCCGCCGACCCGGGCGCGCTCGCGCCGCATCTTCTCGGCTTCGGACAGCGCTTCGCCGGTTCCGATCTTTTTGGAATCGACCAGCATCCGCATCTGGCCGGTCGACGTGTCCATCGCCCACAGATCATAGCGGTCGCGGTCGTCCGGCCGCGCTTTCAGCAGGGTCGCGAACCGTCCGTCCGGCGATAGCTTGAGCGAGCGCGGAGTCGGCCCGGACAGGTCCGGGCTCGCGAAGATTCGGTCGATGGTGAGCTTGCTTTGCGGCGCGGGCGCGCTGGCCTCACGGCCGCAGCCGGCGAGGAGAAGCAAAGCGGCTGCGGCAAGTAAAGAACGCATCACCGCACCCTAACGAGCACGGTCGTCACGGCAATGCTGTTGGCAGAAACGCCTGCGGCGTTCGCCGATCAGGCTTCGGTTTCGCTGCCCGGCTTTTCGGCCTTCGCGCCCTTGCCGCCCGGAATATCGCGCTGGATGGTGCGACGCTCGGCAATACGCGCCGACTTGCCGGTGCGGCCGCGCAGGTAATAGAGCTTCGCGCGGCGAACGGCGCCGCGGCGCACGACCTCGATCGAATCGATCGCCGGCGAATAGAGCGGGAAGACTCGCTCGACGCCCTCGCCGAAGCTGATCTTGCGGACGGTGAAGCTGGAACCGACGCCCTTGTTGGAGCGGGCGATGCACACGCCTTCGAAATTCTGCACTCGGGCGCGGTCGCCTTCGACGACCTTGACGCCGACCTTCAGCGTGTCGCCGGGGCGGAATTCGGGGATGGGCTTGTCTGCGGTCAGAGCGTCGATTGCCTCGCGCTCGAGAGTCTCGATCAGGTTCATTTCAAATCAGCCTTCGTATCTCGTCGCCGCGCGCCAGAGGGCGGTGCCTGCGATGCGCCCCCGTGGCGCTCGATCAGGTCCGGCCGCCTTAGCCGTGTGTCTTCGACCGCTCGTTCGTGTCTCCACGCGGCGATCTTCGCATGATCCCCCGACCGCAGCACTTCGGGGATCGTGCGCCCTTCCCATGTCGCAGGCCGGGTATAGTGCGGATATTCCAGGAGACCTTGCTCGAAGCTCTCCTCCTCTCCGCTGGAGGCCGCGCCCATTACCCCGGGAAGGAGCCGCACGCAAGCATCGAGGATCACCATCGCTCCGACCTCTCCTCCGGACAGGATATAGTCGCCGATCGACACCTCTTCGATGGGCCGCGCCTCGAAAATCCGTTCGTCGAAGCCTTCGAAGCGTCCGCACAGCAGGATCACGCCTTCGCCCGACGCCAGCTCGCGTACGCGCTCCTGCGTCAGCGGCTTGCCTCGCGGGCTCAGCGCAAGCATCGGCCGCCCATCCGCGACGCTGTCGATCGCGGAGGCGAGCACGTCCGGCCGAAGCACCATCCCGGCGCCGCCGCCAGCTGGAGTGTCGTCGACGCTGCGGTGCTTGTCGGCGGCGAAATCGCGGATCTGCAGCGCATCGAGCGACCAGATCCCCTCGTCCAGCGCCCGGCCCGCCAGGCTGACGCCCAGCGGCCCCGGCAACATCTCCGGATACAAGGTGAGAACCGTCGCCCGGAAGCTCATCAGCTCCGCCTGCGCCCTGCCAACACTGCTCCGACCAGACCGCCCGCCAGCGCAAGCACGACCAGCCCCGCGCCGATGGTCGCAAGCGCGGCTATGGCGAGGTCTTCCACGCTTTGGCTCTGGCCATGCTCGGCGGTCGAGATGAAAAGGATCCCGAGCAAGGTCGCGAGAGCGGTAATTAGTGGCAGGATGGATGCGGCAATGAGCTGCCGGCGCCGCGCGCTCCACTGTGGCCGAACGGTCGCCAGAAGCGACACGGCCCCGGCGCCCATCAGGACCGCCAGCGCAAAACCGATGAAGATGAGGGTGAAGTTCATCGCGCCGAGCTAGTCGGGAACCGCCGCTATCACAATCCATTGGCGCTCACATGGATGAACCAGTCGATTGCCTGATCGTCGGCGCAGGCCCGGCGGGACTCACCGCCGCAATCTATCTTGCCCGCTTTCACCTCGACGTCCTGGTCGTCGACGACGGCAAGGGCCGCGCGGCGAGCATCCCGTGCACCCGCAATCTCTCCGGCTTCCCCGGCGGGATCAGCGGCAAGGAGGTGCTGGCGCGAATGCGCGATCAGGCCCGGCTCTACGGGGCAAAATTCGACGAAGGTTATGTGAGCCGACTCGACCGCGCCGAAACCGGTCTTCGCGCGAGCTGGGGCGAAGGCTCGATCGACGCCAAGACCGTCCTTCTCGCCACTGGGACCGCCAATCGCCGTCCCCCGATGGAGGAGGAGCTTCACGACGACGCGCTGGCGCGGGGCCTGATCCGCTACTGCCCCATCTGCGACGGCTACGAGGTTACCGACAAGAAAGTGGGCGTGATCGGAAGCGGCCATCATGGCGTCGCCGAAGCCATGTTCCTGCGCAGCTACACGCGCGACGTGACGTTGATCGCGCCCGACAAGGCCATCCAGATGAGTTCGGACGACGCGAAGACACTCAAATCGGCCTGCATCGAATGCGTCGATGGACCGGCGCAGGCGGTCGCCATTTCGACGGACCGCATCGTGATCGAAACGGCCGAGGGCAGCCACACGTTCGACAGCGTCTATCCGGCGCTCGGGAGCGACCCGCACGTGCTGCTTGCCAAAGCGGTCGGCGCGGCGCTCGGCGAGAAAGGCTGCATTACCGTCGACCGCCACCAGCGGACCAGTATCCCCGGCGTTTACGCGGCAGGCGACGTCGTCATCGGCCTCGACCAGATCAGCCATGCGATGGGCGAAGGCGGAGTGGCGGCGACGACGATCAGGAACGATCTGGCGGCGAAGGTCCCGCTGCTACGCTAGGCGAGGAATTCGGGGTCGAGCACAATCTGCTCGCCGTCCAGCTCGGCGATGCCAGGCTTGAACGGGATCAGCGAGGTTTTTCCGTTCTGCGATTCGACCTCGAGCAGGTCGCCAGCGCCGTAATTTTCGACCGCGACAACGCGCCCGAGCTCGCGTCCATCACGATCGACGCAGGCACGCCCGATTAGGTCGGCGTGATAATATTCGCCGGGATCGAGCGGCGGCAGCGCGGAGCGCTCGACCTCGACCAGCGATCCGCGGAGCGCCTCCGCCGCCGAGCGGTCGGCAATGCCCTCGATTCGTGCGACCGCCCCCGCCGGGCCTGGACGAACGCTCTCCAGCTTGCGCTCGATCCCGCCGACATAGACCGTCTCGTAGCGCATCAGATTATCGGAGCTTTGCGTGAACAATTTCAGGCGCAGTTCGCCCTTGATGCCGTGCGCTCCGGCGACGGCGGCAAGGGCGATCCGCTTCAAGTGGCGGGTTACTCCGCTTTCTCGGCGTGCTCTGCCCCCTCGGCCGGCGTGTTCTCGTCCGCGCCTTCGGCAGGCTCTTCGGCCGAAACGCCGACATCGGTTGCCTCGTTCGCAGGAGTCGGCTCGGCCGAAGCTTCCTCTGCGGGCGCTTCAGCGGCAGCTTCTTCGGCCGGGGCTTCTGCAGCATCCGGCTCGCCAGTCTCGGCCGGCTCAGCCGGAGCCTCGGCGGTCGCCTCCTCGGCGGGCTCGACAGGCGCTTCGTCGGCCGCAGGAACTTCGGGCTGCTCTTCGGCGGCCGGAGCTGCAGCGGCCTCGGCAGCCTCGGCGGCCTTCGTCTCGCGCTGCTCGGCCCGCTCCTTCGCTTTCTCGCCGGGCACGGCCTTGTTCGGGTTGCTTCGGGCCGGCCGCTCCTTGATCCCCGCAGCGTCGAGGAATCGGAGGACGCGATCCGACGGCTGTGCGCCGACGCCCAGCCAATGCTTGATTCGATCCGCGTCCATCTTCACCCGGTCCGGCGAATCCTTCGCCAGAAGCGGATTGTAGGTGCCGAGCTTCTCGATGAAGCGGCCGTCGCGTGCGTTGCGGCTGTCGGTGACGACGATGCGATAATAGGGCCGCTTCTTTGCGCCGCCGCGCGAAAGACGAATTGCCAGAGCCATAATCTTGTCCTTTCAGTGTGTTCGGTTATTTCTTTGAAAACTTGTCGAAACCGGGTGGAAGGTTGAAGGGCGAGCTGCCGCCAAGGCCGGGGAGACCGCCGCCGGCGCCGCTCAGGTCCGGAATTCCGCCGGCACCGCCGGCTCCGCCAAGGCCACCACCGCCGCCGAACATCGCCGCGATCTTTCCGAAGCCGCCCATCTTCTTCAGCCGCTTCATCGCGCTCGACATTTCCTGGTGCATCTTGAGCAGCTTGTTCACCTCCTGGACGGTGGTGCCGCTGCCCTTGGCGATGCGGATCTTGCGCTTGGCGTTGATGACTTCCGGCTTTGCCCGCTCTTTCGCGGTCATCGAGCTCATCATGGCTTCCAGGTGGACCAGCGCCTTGCTGTCCTGCGCCTTCGACACCGCGTCCTTCATGCCCTTCATGCCCGGAAGCATGTTGGCCAGCGCTCCAAGGCCGCCCATTCGCTGCATCTGCCCAATCTGGGCGCGGAGGTCGTCCAGGTCGAACTTGCCCTTGGCCATCTTGGCCGCGAGCTTCTCGGCGTCCTCGACCTTGATGGTTTCGGCGGCTTTCTCGACCAGGCTGACGACGTCGCCCATGCCGAGGATCCGCCCCGCGATTCGCTCCGGGTGGAAAGCTTCGAGCGCGTCCAGCCCCTCGCCGACTCCGGCGAACTTGATCGGCTTTCCGGTGACCGCGCGCATGGAAAGCGCCGCGCCGCCGCGGGCATCGCCGTCCAGGCGGGTGAGGATGACACCACTAAGATCGACCTGGCCGGCAAAGCCCTTGGCGACATTGACCGCGTCCTGGCCGGTCAGGCTGTCGACGACGAGCAAGGTTTCGGTCGGGTTCGACGCCAAAGCGACGGCCTTCATCTCGGCCATCAGCGCATCGTCGACGTGGAGACGGCCGGCGGTGTCGAGGAGGACAACGTCATAGGCCTGGAGCCGGGCGGCCTGGACCGCCCGCTTGGCGATCTCGACCGGCTGCTGGCCGGCAACAACGGGCAGCGTGTCGACGTTCGCCTGCCGCCCCAGAACCGCAAGCTGCTCCTGCGCCGCCGGGCGGGCGACGTCGAGCGACGCCATCAGCACCTTCTTGCGCTCGCGCTCGGCGAGCCGCTTGGCGAGCTTGGCGGTGGTGGTGGTCTTGCCCGAGCCCTGGAGGCCGACCATCATCACGATCGCGGGCGGGCTAACGCTGACGTTAAGCTCCGACGCATCCGAACCCAGCGTCTCGATCAGCTGATCGTGGACGATCTTGACGACCATCTGACCCGGAGTGACCGAGCGGAGCACTTCTGCGCCCACCGCTTTCTCGGTCGCCTGGTCGACGAAATCGCGAGCGACCGGCAGAGCGACGTCGGCCTCGAGCAGAGCCACGCGCACCTCGCGCATCGCCGAGCGCACGTCGGCGTCGGTCAGCGCGCCGCGGCCCCGAAGCTTGTCGAATACGCCGGAAAGGCGATCGCTCAGATTATCGAACACTCAACTCTCCCAACATGATCGAGCGCCCATATGGGGTGCGGCAACGCAATTTACGCCGGCGGACGAAACCTCGTCGGCCGGCGCGCACCCTCGGGCGCTCGCAATCATGTATGTCCTTAGGACGGCGGGCGGTTAGTCGAAGTGGGCCGCAGGGTCAAGAAATGCCGTCATGCTGAATTCGTTTCAGCATCCATTCGGGAGACCGTACCGCTCTCCATCGAAATAGGCCCGGAAACGTGTTCAGGGTGACGGATCATGACAATCGCGGCTTGCCCTTCGGCTTGCGACGCGGGCGACTGGGGCCGCCGGGCCCGCCGCCCGGCTTGTCCGGTCCATTGCCCCTCGGCGGATGACTGCCGCGCCGAACTCCGGCCGCCGGCCCGTGCGGACCTCGCCGGTCGCGTTCCGGGACACGGTCGAGCGGCCGCGATTGCTGCATCTGTTGCCTCGGCCCGACCGCATAGCCGTCCTTCAGAAGCTGGGTGAAGGCCGTTCGAGTGCTCTCGACGATCGCCTCCTGTAGCTGCTTGGGAAGATCGGCAAAGGTGACGTTCCGGTGGATCGCCTGCACGTCGCGAAGCAGCTGGTTCGGCAGCCCGCCCGATGCGCGCTTCAATGCCTCCACGGCATCGAGCACGGCCGAGAAGATGACCGCCTGCATCACTTCGTTCGCTGGTCTTTGCATGGCCGTTGGTGCCCTCGCTGGTGGACTAAGCTTTTCCGGCCCCCTAGATGCGCGGCCGACCCATGACACTTCACTTCCACAAGATGCACGGCCTCGGCAACGACTTCGTGATTATCGATGGCCGCGAGCAGAGCGTGACGATGACGCCCGAACTGGCGCGCGAGGTCGCCGACCGCCACCTCGGAGTCGGCTGCGACCAGCTGATCCTGGTCGGGAAATCCGACAAGGCCGATGTGTCGATGCGTATCTGGAACCACGACGGCGGCGAAGTCGAATCGTGCGGTAATGCGGCGCGCTGCGTCGTCGCTTTGACCCATGCCAAGACCATCGAAACGCCCGCCGGAGTGATCGAAGGCTCGTCCGCGCGCGACGAGGTCGAAGTCACCATGCGCGAACCGAGATTCGGCTGGGCCGATATTCCGATCTCCTACGCGATGGACACGTCGAACCTCCCGCTCGTGTGGGGCGAGCTCAAGCACGGCTTCGCCGTCAACGTCGGCAATCCCCACGTCGTGTTCTTCGTCGACGACATCGACAGGGTCGATCTCCAGACCCACGGCCCGAGCATCGAGAACGACCCCGCCTTTCCGGACCGGATCAACGTTCATGTCGCGACGGTGCGCGACGACGGAATTCACATGCGCACATGGGAGCGGGGGGCGGGACTGACGCTTGCCTGCGGGACGGGCGCTTGCGCGGTTGCCGTCGCGGCCATTGCGACGAAGCGCGCGACCAGCTCGGTGAAGGTGCACATGCCGGGGGGGACGGTGACCGTCTCCTGGGCTCCGGGACAGGAGCTTCGGATGCGCGGCGCCGCGACCCACGTGTTCGAGGGCGAGCTCGATCTCGAGGCGCTGCAATGACCGTCGAGACGGTCGCGCTCGGCTGCCGGCTCAATTTCGCAGAGGCCGAGACGATCGCCAGGACCGCTCCGCAAGGCGAGCATTGGGTCGTCGTGAACAGCTGCGCGGTCACCAACGAGGCCGTTCGCCAGACTCGCCAGGCGATCCGCCGGGCGCATCGATGCCGCCCCGATGCGCGCATCCTCGTCACCGGCTGCGCGGCCGAGCTCGACCGCCGCTCGTTCGAACGAATGCCGGAAGTGTCGCGGGTTGTCGGCAATTCGGACAAGTTGCGGGCCTTTGACGCCAAGACGTCACCCGTGGCTTCCGGGACCCACTCCCACGTCCGCAGCTTCGTCGCGATCCAGAACGGGTGCGACCATCGCTGCACCTTCTGCTCGATCTGGAAAGCACGCGGGCCGAGCGTATCGATGCCGTTCGGCTCGATCCGCGAGGCCGTCGCTCGGGAAATCGAACGCGGCGCGAAAGAGATCGTGCTGACGGGCGTCGACATCACCGACTATGATGGCGGCCTCGGCCTGCTGTGCCAGCGGCTGCTCGCGGCCGAGCCGCGGCTGAGACGGTTGCGGCTGTCCTCGCTGGACAGCGTCGAGATCGACGATGCTTTGTTCGAGCTTCTTGCCGACGAGCGGCTCCTGCCGCACTTCCATCTGTCGCTTCAGGCCGGCGACGACATGATCCTGAAGCGGATGAAGCGGCGCCACAGCCGGGCTCAGGCGGTTGCCGCAGTCGAGCGGATCAAGGCCGTTCGGGCGGATTCCACCATCGGTGCCGACCTCATCGCCGGATTTCCGACGGAAACTGAGGAAATGGCTCTCAACAGCCTGCAATTGCTTGAAGACTGCGATGTGGTTGCAGCACACATCTTCCCCTTCTCGCCCCGGCCGGGCACGCCCGCCGAGCGAATGCCGCAGCTCGATCGCGAGGTCGTCAAGGCGCGCGCGGCACGGCTTCGCGACGCTGCCGGGGCGCGCCGCTTGCGCTGGCTCGACAGCCTGGTCGGGACGATCCAGGCGGTGCTGATGGAAAACGGCGGCAAGGGGCACAACGACGGCTTCGCTCCGGTGATCGTGGCGGCTAGCGAACGCGGCGACCTGCTCGCTGCCCGGATCACCGGCCGCGAGGGCGACCGCCTGGTCGGGGTTCGCGCGTGAGTTGGCTCGACCGCCTGCGCGGCGGCTTTTCCAAGACCGCCGACAAGCTCGCCGACAATCTCACCGGGCTGACCAGCCGCGCCGCGCTCGACACCGCAACCCTCGACGACATCGAGGAGGCGCTGATCGCCTCCGACATCGGGCCCGAGGCCTCGCGCCGGATCCGGGAGGCGATCGCCCGCCAGAAGTTCGACAGGCTCGACGAGCGCGGCCTCCGCACCATCCTCGCCGAGGAAATCGAAAAGATCCTAACTCCGGTCGCCAAGCCGCTGGAAATCTGGGGCTTTCCGCGCCCGCACGTGATCCTGGTCATCGGCGTCAACGGCTCCGGCAAGACGACGACCATCGGCAAGCTCGGCCACTGGCTGATGGACCAGGATTACGGAGTCCTGCTGTGCGCCGGCGACACGTTCCGGGCCGCCGCCATCGAGCAACTGCAGATCTGGGGCGAGCGGATCGGCGCTCCGGTCATCTCCGGCAAGGAGGGCGCTGACCCTGCCGGCCTGGTGTTCGACGGGGTCAAACAGGCAACCGCGCAGGGAATCGACGTGCTCGTCGTCGACACCGCCGGCCGGATGCAGAACAAGACTCACCTGATGGAGGAATTGGCCAAGATCCGGCGGGTGCTGGGCCGACTGAACCCGGAGGCGCCGCAGGATGTGATCCTGGTTCTCGATGCGACCACCGGCCAGAATGCGCTCAGCCAGGTCGAGGTGTTCCGCGAGACCGCCAACGTCACCGGCCTCATTATGACCAAGCTCGACGGCACCGCGCGCGGCGGCGTGCTCGTCGCCGCGGCCGAGCGATTCGGCCTTCCGATCCACGCCATCGGCGTCGGCGAGAGCGCCGACGACCTTCGCCCGTTCGACCCGCGCGCCGTCGCCCGCGCCATTGCAGGACTGCCGCCGGAATGACCGATGCAAGACAGAATGGAAGCGCCTCGCAGCTGCTGATCGACGTCGGCCCCCTGCTCGTCTTCTTCGCCGCGAATTTCTTCGCTCCGGTGCCGCCCGCGCTCAAGATCTTCGTCGCAACGGGCGCCTTCATGGCCGCGATGGTGGCGGCGATGCTCTACTCGGCGATTCGGTTTCACCGGATTTCGCCGATGTTGTGGTTCTCGGGCGTTCTCGTCGTGGTGATGGGCGGGGTCACCTTGTGGCTCCACAACGAGACCTTCATCAAGATGAAGCCGACACTCTATTATCTGTTCGTGGCCGCCCTGCTCGCCTTCGGCCTCGTCAAGGACAAGCCGCTTCTCAAGCGAGTCCTCGGGAGCACGTACCCGGGCCTCGATGAGACGGGCTGGCGCAAGCTCACCCGCAACTGGGCGATCTTCTTCGCCTGCATGGCGGTTCTCAACGAATCGGTGTGGCGCAACAGCTCGACAGATTTCTGGGTCGGTTTCAAGCTGTGGGGCGCGATCCCCCTCACCTTCCTGTTCGCCGCAGCGAATATCCCGATGCTGCTTCGCCACGGCCTCAACCGCGAGGAAGCCGTGCCGCAAGAGCCGGGGCCGGTCGAATGAGCGATCCCATTCTCTCCATCCGCGGGCTCCGCAAGACCTACGGAACCGGGGTCGATGCACTCAAGTCGGTCGACCTCGACATCCAGCGCGGAGAGATATTCGCGCTCCTCGGCCCCAACGGCGCCGGCAAGACGACGCTCATCAACATCGTTTGCGGCATCGTCACTCCCACCGCCGGCGAAGTGCTCGTCGACGGCAGGAACTGGCAGTCCGACTATCGCTACGCCCGTGAGCGGATCGGCCTCGTCCCGCAGGAGCTGACCACCGAGGCCTTCGAGCCGGTTTCGCGGACGGTCACCTTCTCGCGCGGCCTGTACGGAAAGGCGCCCGATCCGGCGCGGATCGAGGACCTGCTCAAGCGCCTGTCGCTGTGGGACAAGCGCAAGACGATCATGATGCACCTGTCGGGCGGGATGAAGCGGCGGGTGATGATCGCCAAGGCGCTGAGCCACGAGCCGGCGATCCTGTTCCTCGACGAGCCGACCGCCGGAGTCGATGTCGAGCTTCGCCGCGACATGTGGGAAATCGTTCGGCAGCTCCGCTCCGACGGGACCACGATCATCCTCACCACCCATTATATCGAGGAAGCCGAGGAGATGGCCGACCGCGTCGGAGTCATCAGCCGCGGCGAGCTGATCGCCGTCGACGAGAAGCGCGACCTGATGGCCAAGATGGGCAAGAAAACGCTCGACATCGTCCTCGCCGAGCCGCTCCAGGCGGTTCCGGCCGAGCTGTCCGGCTTGAACGTCGAGCTTCAGGACGACGGGCGCGTGCTGCGCTATCAGTTCGACAGCCATGCCGACCGGACGGGCATAGCGGCGCTGATGCGCAAGCTGTCCGACGCGGGCATCGCCTACAAGGACCTGTCGACCCACCAGTCGAGCCTCGAGGACATCTTCGTCGAGCTGGTCCACGGCAAGAAAGAACCGGCATGAACGTCCACGGAATCGCCGCGATCTATCGCTTCGAAATGGCGCGCTGGGGCCGCACTTTGTGGCAGAGCCTGATCACTCCGGTGATCACGACGGCGCTGTATTTCGTCGTCTTCGGGTCGGCGCTCGGTTCGCGGATGACGGCGATGGAAGGGGTGAGTTACGGCGCCTTCATCGTGCCTGGGCTGACTCTCCTCGCAGTGTTCATGCAGTCGATCTTCAACGCCAGCTTCGGTATTTATTTTCCGAAGTTTACGGGCACGATCTACGAGCTTCTGTCAGCTCCGATTTCCAGCTTCGAAGCGGTCATCGCCTATGTCGGCGCGGCGGTGACGAAGTCCGTGATCCTGGCCCTCGTCACGCTCGCCACCGCTCATCTGTTCGTCGACGTTCACGTCGATCATCCGGCCGCGATGCTGGGGTTCCTGGTCGCGATCAGCGCCGGTTTCTGCCTGTTCGGCTTCGCCATCGGCGTCTGGGCCCAGAATTTCGAGCAGCTGCAGATCATCCCGATGATGGTGATTACGCCGCTGACCTTCCTCGGCGGCGCCTTTTATTCGGTCAAGGCGCTTCCCGAGCCGTGGCGAACGGTGACGTTGCTGAACCCGATCGTCCACGTCATCAGCGGCTTCCGCTGGAGCTTCTACTCGATCACCGACGTGCCCGTCTGGTCGAGCGTTCTGGTCACCGCCGGGATCATCGCCGTCTGCATGGCGGTGATCGCCTGGATGTTCCGCACGGGGTATAGGCTGAAGCAATAGTCGAGCCCCCAAGCATAAGCGAACGCTTGCCCCGGCAAGCGAAGCTTATGTCGAGAGAGGGCGGGACCGGCCAGCGGGTCGGCATCAGCCGAGCCCGACTGACGTCACGCGATTTACTCGCGTGACAACTCGATCACTTGGCCTCTTCCTTCTCGCGGACCTCGGCCATCGTCTCCGACGACGTTTCCTGATCGGCGCGATCGGCACCCTTGCCGTCGAGATTCTGCTCGACGAAGTCCCAGTTGACGATCTTGCCGAGCACGCTCTCGGCGTAGCGTGGCCGCTCGTTGCGATAGTCGATGTAATAAGCGTGCTCCCACACATCGAGCGTGAACAGCGGCTTCATGCCGTCGTGGACCAGCGGCGTGTCGGCGTCGTGAAGCGAGGTGATCTTGAGCCGATCGCCGTCGAGAACCAGCCACGCCCAGCCGCTTGCGAAATGGTTTACCGCTTCGTCCTGAAGCGCCTTGAGCATGCCTTCGGCATTCCCGAAGCTCTCCTCGATCAATCGCAGCAGGTGACCTCCGGGCTTCTGCCCGTCGGGCTTGGCCAGGCATTGCCAGAAGAAGCTGTGGTTCCACAGCTGCGCTGCATTGTTGAACAGCTTGCTGTCACCCTCCTGCCGGGCCCGCTTCACGACCTCGACCAGAGACCCGCTCCCGCCCTTGGCGGCGAGCAACTGGTTGGTCTTGTCGACATAGGCCTTGTGGTGCTTGCCGTAGTGGAAATCGAGAGTCTCCGCCGACATGACGGGCTCGAGCGCATCGCGCGCAAAGGGCAGTTCGGGCAGATGGAAAGCCATGGGTTTACTCCTCGCTCTGGCGTGTCGCATGAGGAACGGATGAGCGGGCCGGATGCTCCGCCCGCTTACGCAAATGCTTGCGATTGGCCGGTGCACCGCCGTAACAATCGGCCTATTGTCGCAGGTCAACATCGGCAAGGGGGAAATCTGATGGACAAATTCTTTGCGAACCTGTGGGCGGTGGTGGTCGCCGGCTTCATCCTCGCGCTCATCGTCATCGCTCTGCCCGATTATGCGGTGGCGCCGGGCGTATCGTCCTATGGCGTGGCAACCGGGGTGCTCCAGTGGCTCCACGTCCTCTTCGGGATCATGTGGATCGGCCTGCTCTATTATTTCAACTTCGTGCAGACTCCGGTGATGCCTCAGATCGCGGCCGAGCTGAAGCCGGCGGTGAGCAAGCACATCGCGCCCAAGGCCCTCTTCTACTTCCGCTGGGGCGCCGCGCTGACGGTCCTCGCCGGCCTGATCCTCGCCTGGCTCTATGGCGAGCTCGACGCCTTCCACTTCGCTTCCGGCAAGGCGCTGATCGGCATCGGCATGTGGCTGGGCCTGATCATGGCCTTCAACGTGTGGGTCATCATCTGGCCGGCGCAGAAGAAGATCCTGGGGTTGGTCGCCGCGGACGACGCTGCAAAAGCCAAAGCGGCGAAGGCCGGGCTGATCGCGTCGCGCATCAATGTGCTTCTGTCGATCCCGATGCTTCTGTGCATGACCAATTTCCGCTGAGGAGCGGACGCGTCAGCGCGAGCTGGCGTCGAGCAGCTTGTGGCGCTTCAGCGCGTGGCGAAGCTGGTCGTAGCTGAGCCCGATCGCGGCGGCGGTCGCGCGCTGGTTGAAGCGGTTGGCGCCTAGGGCCTCCTCGAGCAGGGCGCGCTCATAGGCGTCGACTGACGCGCGGAAGTCGTCGGTGTCGAGCGGAACCGCCGCGGCAAGCGCCGGCGCGGCCTCGTCTGCGTGCGGTTCGAACGCAGGAGCCTCCGGGGCGTCGCCGTTGCTTTTCGAAGGCGCCGTGCTGGGCGCCCACGGCGAGGCGAAGGGGTCGAACTGCATCGAATCGATCGGCCGCTCCGGGTCTTCCCAGCGATAGACGGCGCGCTCGACGACGTTGCGAAGCTCACGCACGTTGCCGGGCCAGCCGTAGCGCTCCATCTCGGCCATGATCCGTTCGCTGAAACCGGGCCAGTTGGACCATTCGAGCTCGGCGCCCATCCGCCGGCCGAAATGCTCGGCGAGAAGCGGGATGTCGCCCTGGCGCACGCGCAGAGGCGGAAGCGTGATGACCTCGAACGACAGGCGGTCGAGAAGGTCGGCGCGGAACCGGCCCTGCTCCACCAGCGTCGGCAGATCCTCGTTGGTGGCGGCGACGATCCGGACGTCCACCGAAATCGGCCTCGACGCGCCGATGCGGGTGATCTCGCCATATTCAACGGCGCGGAGCAGCCGGTCCTGGGCCGGCGACGACAGGCTAGCAAGCTCGTCGAGGAACAAGGTGCCGCCGTCGGCCTCCTCGAAACGCCCGTGACGGGTCTTCGCGGCGCCTGTAAAGCTGCCCGCTTCGTGCCCGAACAACTCCGCCTCGATCAAGGTTTCCGGCAAGGCCGCGCAGTTCATCACCACCAGCGGCCCCGACCAGCGTGGGCTCAGGTGATGGAGACGCTCGGCGACCAGCTCCTTTCCCGTGCCGCGCTCGCCGATCACCAGCACCGGCCGGTTGAGCGCGGCCGCGCGGCTCGCCCGCTCGATCGCGTCGAGGACGGCATTGCTCTGGCCGACGAAGGTCTCGGTTCGTTCCACGCGCTCTTCTCAAAAATCCGACCGACTGTTGGTGCCAAATACCACCTATTGGCAACAAATTTCGTGCCGATGAACGGCGGATTTTCTAACTTTCTTGAGCTTTCGGAGAATTTTCGAAACTGGCACATCTCCTGCATGGAAAAAGGTACAAAGGGCCCTGAATTGGATTGCGGAGTGCAAGGATGAGTATCTTTTCCCGGACGCGGGATATCTTCGCGGCGAACATGACCGAGCTTCTCGACCGGGCCGAAGACCCGGCGCGGATGATCCGGATGATCATCCTCGAAATGGAGGAGACGCTGGTCGAGGTCCGCGCGAGCGCGGCCAAGACGATCGCCGACGGCAAGGACATGCGCCGGACCCTCGCCCGGCTCGACGAGCTTCAGTCGAGCTGGACGGAAAAGGCCGAGCTGGCGCTAAGCAAGGGCCGCGAGGATCTCGCCAAGGCGGCGCTTATCGAGCGGCAGAAAGCCTCCGACATGGCCGAGGGCCTCAACGAGGAGATCAAGCAGCTCGACGACACGCTCAGGGCATACGAGGTCGACATCGCCAAGCTGCAGGCCAAGCTGCGCGAGGCGCGCGCCCGCCAGAACGCCATTGCCCACCGGCTGGAGAGCGCGGTCACCCGCGCCAGGGCCCGCGAGCTTCTGAACGGCAACCGCACCGAGGATGCGTTCAGCCGCTTCGAGGTGATCGAGCGCCGTGCCGACTTCGCCGAAGGCCGCGCCGAGGCGCTTGGGATGACCGGGCCGAAAAGCCTCGAGGAAGAAATCGCCGAGCTCAAGTCGTCCGAAAAGGTCGATGCCGAGCTCGAAGCCATGAAGGCCGCCATGGCCGCGAAAGGAAAGTAAGTCGCAATGGAAGATATTCTCGTTCCCGTCCTGATCGTGGGCATCCTCTTCATCGGCCTGCCCTGGATCATCTTCCACTATGTCACGAAGTGGAAATCGTCGGCCACCCTGACCGGCGAGGACGAGAAGCTGCTCGACGAGCTTCATGACATGGCCCGCCGCCTCGACGATCGCCTGTGCACGATCGAGCGGATCATGAACGCGGAAAATCCGAACTGGCAGCAGGCCTGCCTCCCGGACTCGGGAACGCCGCTCCACGACGATGTCCTGACCACGACCCGCAGCCGCCGCGGAGAGAAAGCATGAGCAGCCAGCCTCCGAGCCGAACCAAATTCTATCTCGACAAGCGCAACGGCAAGGTCATGGGCGTGTGCGCGGGTCTCGCGGATTATACCGGCCTCGACGTCACGCTCGTCCGAATCCTGCTCATCCTGGCAATCGTCTGCGGGGGTGCGGGAATCCTCATTCCTGCCTATTTCATCACCGGCTGGGTGGCCAACGATCGCCCGCGCGAGCTTCAGGATGCCGACCCCGAGGAGACCAAGTTCTGGCAGGGAGTCCGCCAGTCGCCGTCCCGGAGCGCGCGCGACATCAAGTCCCGCTTCCGCGACATCGACCGCCGCCTCGCCCAGATCGAGCATTACGTCACGATCGAAAACCGCTCGCTCGCCCGCGAGATCGAGCAGCTTCGCTAACTTCAAGACGGGGGTTTAAGTGGATCCGCAACTCGCACAGATATTGCAGTTCGTGGGGGATATCCTGCCGTACGTGGCGGTCATTACCGTCGCCGCAGTGGCGGGCTCCGTCCTCAGCACCTGGCTCAAGATCAAGAACGGCTATCCGCTATCCAACAGCTGGGGGTTTCCGCTCCACCCGAAGACGGACCGCGAATCGGCCGAGCGGATCACGCTTCTGACGAATGAAAATGCACAGCTTCGGGCGCAGCTTGGATCGCTGAACGACCGCCTGCAGACAGTCGAGCGGATCGTCACTGACCAGCCGAGCAGGCTTGCGCGCGACATCGACTCGCTCGTCGACAAGGGAGGACACGCCTGATGGATGGCCCCACCAATGTGATGCTGGCTGCAATCATCATCGGCCTTCCGGTGATCCTGCTGATGCTCATCGCCAGCCGCTACTTCAAGCTGCGCGAAAAGAAGCTGGAGATCGAAGCCAAGCTTGCCGCCGAGAAGGCCGCTCAATATGCGTCACGCTCGATGGAGCTGGAGCAGCGAGTGCGGGTGCTGGAGCAGATCGTCACCGATGCCGGCGCCCAGACCGCAAATCAGATCGAGGCGCTTCGGGAGCGGCGCCTGATCGACAATGGAGAAGCTCGCTAAATGAATCCGTTTGAAATGGTCGCGATCATCGTGGTCGCGGTGACAATCGCTTCGGTGCTGAGAGCGAGATACCGCTCCGGCGGAAGCTCTGAAGGCAATCCGCAGGCGGAAGCCGAGAACCTTCGCCTTCGCGACGACGTGAAGCAACTGAAGGACCGGGTGAGAGTGCTCGAGCAGATCGTCACCGACCGAGGCGCCCAGACCGCGGACCAGATCGAGGCCCTGCGCGAAGGCAACCGCATTAGCGAGAGGAACCAGGCGTAATGGAAGGCGGGCAGGTGATGGTGGTCCTGATCGTCGCGATCGTGATGGTCGCGTCGATTATCAGGGCAAAGTACGGCTATTCGCGCCGCGGACGGTCGATATCCGCCGCGTCGCCGGAAGAGGGCGCCGAGAATTTGCGGCTTCGCGAGGAAGTGAATGCGCTCAAGGAGCGCCTCAAAGTGCTGGAGCGGATCACGGTCGAGAAGGAAAACAGCCTCTCGCGCGAGATCGAGAACCTTCGCGACCGCTAGAAGGCGCCTCTCCCCCCTGCTAGACGCAGTTCATGAGCGGACTGCCGCAACTTTCCGAGATCCTCGACGAATATGAGCTGCTGGAGGGCGAGGACCGCTACCGGCTCCTCATCGATCTGGGCCGCAAGCTCGAACCGATGCCCGAAGCGCTGAAGACCGAGGCGACCAAGGTCCGCGGCTGCTCGGCGTCTGTCTGGGTCTATCCGACGACGAGCGACGATGGCCGGCTGCATTTCCTCGCCGACAGCAATGCGGCAATCACCAAGGGCATCGTCGCGCTGGTTCTTTCGGCGGTCCAGGACAGGCCTGCGAGAGAGGTCGCCCAGACCGATATCGCGGCCGAGCTGGCGCCGTTCGACCTGTCGCGGCAATTGAGCGCCAACCGGACGCAGGGCGTGCCCAACATGATCCAGCTGATCCGCGATACCGCCCGCCGGCTCGCGGCGTGAGCGAGCAAGCCGTATCCGGCTTCGATCCGGATGCCTTTTTCGAGCTCGCCCGGCGGATCGGCCACGGGCGCGCGCTCGGCCTTCAGTTCAAGGAATCGGGCGAGAACTGGGCGGAGCTGGCGCTGCCCTGGCGCGAGGAACTGGTCGGCGTTTCGGAAAGCGGCGTGCTCGCATCAGGAGCGATCGTCAGCCTGATCGATACGGCGAGCGGGACGGCGGTCTGGGTCACGCTCGACAAGTTCGTGCCGATCCTGACCGTCGATCTCCGGCTCGACTATCTTCGCCCGGCCGTGAAAGGCGAAATCATCGTCGCGCGGTGCGAATGCGTGAAGGTCACCCGCCGGATCGCCTTCGTTCGAGGCATCGCCCACGGCGGCGACGAGGCGCGACCGATCGCGCTCAGCGCCGCGACCTTCATGATCAATCGCTAGCGCCCAGCGCAACACGCCTGTCTTCCGCCGCCCTCAACACGTCATAAGCGGCCTTGACCTGCTGGAACCGCTTGGCGGCCTCCTCGTCGCCGGGCTTTAAATCGGGGTGATTCTCTTTCGCCAGCCGCCGGTAGGCAGCCTTGATGCTCTTGAAATCGGTGTCGCTTTCAAGCTCGAGCGAATCCAGCGCCCTCATCTCGTCGCGGCTTCGGCTGTCGTCGCCCGGACCGGCCCATTTCCAGTGCGCCGAGCTGCGGAAGCTGCTGGCGCCACTCTCCTCCTCGGCCGCGCGCCTGGCGGCTTCTTCGGGGCTGAGGCCTGCGAAGTAATTCCAGTTCCTGTTGTATTCGGCGGCGTGCTTTTCGCAGAAATACCAGCGCTCGCGGCTGTTCGGTGCCTTGGGAGCGGGCCGATCGCCCGGCTCGTCGCAACCCTCGCGGTCGCACAACCGCACGCGCGCGGCGCTTCGACCGGTCTTGCCGTAGGACCGCCAGCGCGGAAAACCCCAATCGTCCGATCTTTTCTGCTTCGCCATTACTACCCACTAATGGCGCCCCGCACGCCGTTGCAAGAAAATGCGCCAGAGGACCTGTAAGCCGGGTTCTGTACTCCCGCCCAAAAGCGGAAGCGGCGACCATTCGTCTAGCCCCGAACTTGCGCTCGGGGTCAAGCGACCAACCCGGGCGACGAGCCGGAACAAGCTCATATGCCGCCCCTATTCGGTCTTGCACCCGGTGGGGTTTACCGTGCCGTCCCTGTTGCCAGCGACGCGGTGCGCTCTTGCCGCACCCTTTCGACCTTACCCGTCCGAAGACGGGCGGAATTCTTTCTGTGGCACTGTCCCTCGCCCCCGCTCTCGCGAGAACGGCCGGGCGTTACCCGGCACCGTTGTTCCGTGGAGCCCGGACTTTCCTCGCGGAAGACAAGTCTTCCCCGCGGCCGCCCGGCCCTCTGGCCCGGTGAATATGGGTTACTGCGGCCTTGGAAGCAACAAGGACAGCAACTTGGCCCGGCATTCGCCGTCGATGATGCCGTCGATGCGGTCCGGGCGGAATCGGCGCTGGAAGGCGATGACCGCCTTTTGCGGGTCGTCCACGTCATAGCCGAAGCGCTCCAGAGCGAGCAGGAAACCGGCATCGGTCCAGAACGGGTCGACCAGCTCCCTGTTCGGGCTCGGAAGCGCCAGCCGCCGCTTGGCCAGCGCCCCCCACGGGAACAGCTCGCCCGGATCCTCCTTGCGCGCCGGAGCGACGTCGGAATGGCCGACGACATTGCCGCGGCCAATGCCGTGCCGGTCCTTGATGTCGGCGACGAGCGGAATCAGGGCGGCAATCTGCTCGTCGGGAAAGGCGCGATAGCCGAACTCGTGGCCGGGATTGGCGATCTCGATGCCGACGCTCGCAGAATTGACGTCGCTGACACCTCGCCAGCGAGACTTGCCCGCGTGCCAGGCCCGCATCGATTCATCGACCAGGCGATAGATGGTGCCGTCCTCGTCGACGAAATAATGGCAGGACACTTTCGCCTCGGGCGAGGTCAGCCGGTCGAGAGCACCTTCGGCGTCCGGCATGCCCGTGTAGTGGAGAACGATCATCGATACGGGGAGCGCCCGCTCGTCGAAATTGGGCGAGGGCCGCTCGATGAAGTCCATGTGCGACAACGCGCACAGAATTCGCGCCAACTCAAGCCTTTGTGGCGGCTCTCCGATCGCTGGCGCGCTTCTCTACGGGAACGCTGCCGTCGGTGCGGCGATAGAGGCCGCGCGCCTCGATGTCGGCCCCGAAGCGCTCCGTCTGCCCGATCACGGTCTCGCCGGCACCGAGCATCAACCACCCGTCGGCGGCCAAAGCGGAGGCGATCCGGTCGAAAGCCATCCGCCTTTTGTCGCCGGTCAGATACAGAAGCACGTTGCGGCACAGGACGATGTCGAACTCGCCTGGATGCGGCGGCCCTTCGAGCAGATTGTGGACCTGGAAACGGATGCTCTTGCGCAGGGCCTCGACTGCCCGCCAGCCGCCTTCCTGTTCCTCGAACCAGCGGATCGTCTGGTTGATGCCGAGCCCGCGTTGCACCTCGAACTGGGTGTACAGGCCGTTGCGAGCGCGATCGACGACCGTCGAGGAGACGTCGGTCCCGAGCAGGTCGATCGTCCAGCCCCGCCATTTGTCCGGGTCGTCGGCGAACAGCATCGCAAGCGAATAGAGCTCCTGTCCCGTCGAGCAGCCGGCCGACCAGATCCGGATCTTGCGAGTCGAATGACGCTTGGTCGCCAGTTGCGGGAGCGCGTGGCGAGCGAGCAGATCGAACGGCGCTCGGTCGCGGAAGAAATAGGTTTCGTTGTTCAACAGCGCCTCGACCACCTGGTTGGAAAGTCCCGGCTCCTTGCCCATCACAAGGATTGTGATCAGCTCGTCGAGAGTGGAAATGCCGCGCTCGCGAAGCAGCGCCGACAACGCCGTCTCGATCCGCCAGCGCCGGTTCATCGTCAGCTGCTGCCCGGTGCGCGCCTCGAGCAGCCCGGCAAGAATTCGGCTCGAGCTGTCGCTTACCTGCACGCTGCGTCTCCGACTCGCGACGCCACCCGCCGCCCGATCTTCTCCGGCGACATCACAGCGCATGCCAGCCCCGCCTCTATGACGGCGCGCGGCATTCCCCAAACGGCGCAACTCGCCTCGTCCTGGGCAAGCACGGAGCCTCCGCGGGCAACCAGCTTCGATGCCCCTTCGACGCCATCGCGGCCCATTCCGGTGAGGATGACGCCCACTGCCGCGACTCCGAATTCAGCCCCTGCCGAAGCAAGCATCGGGTCGACCGACGGAAGGCAGCCGCTCGGTGCGGGATCGCGGAGCAGCTTCACGAAATGGCCGTGCTCCGACGATTCCACCGTCAGGTGCGCGTCGCCCGGGGCAAGGATGATGCGGTCGGGAAGGAGCTTCATCCCGTCCTCGCCGACCAGCGTCTCGCGGCCGGCGGCAATGCCGAGCTGCCGGGCGAACACCGGCATGAACGGCGAGGGAAGGTGCTGGGTGACCAGAATGGGCACTCCGATCTTCGGCGGGAGCGCCTGGAACAGGGCGGCAATTGCGTGAATTCCGCCCGTGGATGCACCGATTGCGAGCAGCCCGAGCGGGTCCGCCGACATTGCGCGCAGCGGGCCGTAGCCCTGCAAGCGAATCGGCTCGGGAAGCGGAGGCTGGTCGTCGGCAAATCCGATCGCTTTCAGCCTGGTGAGAAGCACCTCGGCGAAGCGGCCGTTGAACCGGCCGGTGCCCGGCTTAGGCATTGCGTCCGCGGCCCCGAGGGCAAGCGCCGCGACCGTCTGCGCAGCGCCATCGTCGGCAACGGAAGAGACGATCATCACCCGCGCGCCGGCGGCGGCTTCGAGGATCCTGGGGATCATTTTGAGACCGCCCGCTCCGGGCATCTCGAGGTCGAGAAGGACGATATCGACCTTCACCGCGTGCAGCGCGTCGATCGCATCCTCGGCCGTTCCGGCAACGGCGGCGATTTCGAAGCCGTCATCGCTTTCCACCATCCGCGACAGGACCGCCCTGGCGATCATCGAATCGTCGACGATCATCAGGCGGATCCGACGCCGCTTCGGCTCTCCGCCTCGGTGGCGATCCCGCGATTTTGCGAGCGCCCGCTCCACGGCCGGCTCTTATGCGACGCCGACGAGCTGAAGCTTTACGTGAAGCGTCTCTCGATCGAAGGGTTTCATCACATATTCGTCGGCACCGGCCTCGAGCGCCGCGCGGATATGCGCCATGTCGTTCTCGGTGGTGCAGAAGACGACCTTGGGCTGGTCGCCGTGGCCGCGCTGGCGGAGCAGGCGGAGGAACTCCATCCCGCTCATCACCGGCATGTTCCAGTCGAGCAGGACGACGTCCGGCATCTTCTGTTCGCAGCGCGAAAGCGCTTCCTGGCCGTCGCCGGCTTCCTCGACCTCGAACTCGAGAGTCTCCAGGATGTGGCGGGCAACCTTGCGGATCACCTTCGAGTCATCGACGATCAAACAGCTCTTCATGCTTCCGGCTTCCCCGCTGAATTGCCGATCATGTACTAGCTAACGGTAACCAAGCCCTTAAGCCGCACGGGCTTCGACTCCCGAAACGAGCGCTTCGACGTCGATCAGAAGCAACGGGCCGACTTCCGTCTCCACCATTCCCTTGGACACGCGCTCCCAGCCGTCGCCCATCGCGGCTCGAACCGGGGACGGCTCGCCCAGAGTCTCGACGACGTCTTCGACGACATCGACGATCAGCGCATAATGATGGCCGTCGAGCTCGACCACGGCCGCCTCGCGAATGCCATCGGACGTGTCGCTCGTCCCGAGCTCGAGCGAGCGCATGCAGTCGATGACCGTCAGCACCCGGCTCCTCAGCGCGGACAGGCCGGCAACATGCGGCGCCGCCCTCGGCACCGGGATCAAGGTGTCGAGCTCGACCACCGATTCGACGGCCGCCGCCGGAAGCGCCACTCGCTGCCCGGCGATGGTGACGATGAGCAGAAGCTCGTTCATCAGCGTTTCCCTCCAGCCGACTTCAGCGCCATCAGAAGCCCCGCGCGGTCGTAGCGATAGATGCTGTCATCGCCCTTGCCTGCCCCTTCGGGGTCGGAGCGCAAGACGATGGTCCGCGCGCCCTTGCCTGCCTTTTTCGGCTCCGACGTAATGACCAGGTCCGCCTCGCCGTCATGCTCGTCGCCGACAACCCGATAACCGACCGCTTCCACGATCGGCCTGAGCATGTTCTGCATCCACGGATCGCCACTCGGAAGACGGCAGAGCGGCTGCTCGCCGGTCGCGGATGCGCTCGATCCGAGATGGTGGGCGAACAGCCAGTGCGCGTCGACCAGCTCGGCGGGTTCCCCCGCAATGAGCGTGACTCCGCTGATCTCCGCGGGATTCTCGGCCGGGATGACCGCATTTTCGATCGTCGACAGGTCGATGACTTCGCTAAAGGCGTAGCCGATCTCATGCTTGCCGTCGTTCAGCCGGAAGACCCGCACCTTCTCCTTGCCAAGATCGCCATTGATTCCCCCGAGCGGCAGGATCGCTCCGCCAAGCTGGACTCGAAGCTGGCCAGCGCCCGGCTTGATCGCCTTGGCCGGCACTTCCTCGATTCGGTCGACGACTGCCAGGCGAAGCGCCCGGCGGGCTCCGTCGAGACCGCGGAACAGGAGGACGGATACCGATTTCGCGCTGGTGGTAGCCGGGCCCTCGGCAACGCGCGCCGTCCGGTCATGCGTCTCGAGCTTGATTCCGCCGACTTCGGCAAGGCCCGACGGGTCGAACAGAAGGATGGGGCTGCCGTCGTCGGCGAGCGTGGTTCCAGCATAAAGGCCGGTCGCCATCACCTGGGGAGCGGCGGGCTTCACCACCAGCTCCTCATGATCGTGAATGCGATCGACGCCGAGCGCATAGACATCGCCGCCCGCGGGCCGGAGCACGACGAGATTGCGGTCTTCCGGCGCGACTGCGCTTTCGAGCCCGAGGATATCGGCAAGAGCGACTTCGGGAACCCTCTTGCCGCGGATGGTCGCGACCCCTGCCCCGCCGAGGCTGTCCAGCGTCACCGATTCGCCGTTGGCGCGGACGATCTCGACGATTGCCGAGCGGGGGATCGCGAAATGCTGCGATCCGATCGAAACCGTCAGAGCCGGGATGATGGTCAGGGTCAGCGGCACACGAAGGGTCATTCGGGCGCCCTCGCCGGGCGTGCTATCGACCTCGACGATCCCGCCGATCCGCTCGACGTTCGAGCGGACCACGTCCATGCCCACGCCGCGGCCGGAGATCGCCGTCACTTCCTTGGCGGTGGAAAGCCCCGCTTCGAAGATCAGGGCCAGCTGCTCGCGCGGCGCCAGCTTCGCGGCATCCTGCTTGTCGACGATTCCGGATGCGATGGCCTTTTCGACCAACCTGCCGCCGTCGATGCCGCGGCCATCGTCCTGGATGTCGATCAGGATCTGGTTGCCCGACTGGCGCGCCGATACGGCCAGGATTCCGATTTCGCGCTTTCCCGCCTTCAACCGCTCCGCGGGCGTCTCGATGCCGTGGTCGACGGCGTTGCGGATGATGTGAGTCAGCGGATCGCGGATCATCTCGATCATCTCGCGATCGAGCTCGACATCGCCGCCCTCGATATCGACCAGGACCTGTTTTCCAAGCTCGGCAGACAGGTCGCGCACCATCCGCGGCAGCGCCACGAACAGATTTTCGATCCGCTGCATTCGGGTGCGGGTGATCGCGTCGCGCATCTCCGCGATGATCGCCGACAGGCGCTCGAACGCCCCGTCCACCGACACGTCGGTGGGCGTTTCGCGAAGCCTGCGCGCAAGTTCGTTCCTCGCCAGCACCATGTCGGAGACGGTACTCATCACCCGGTCGAGAAGCTCCACCGACAGGCGGATCGTGCGCGGCGCCGACCCCCTCGCCTGCTCGGCCAGGGCCGTCGCAACCGGTGCCGCTGCGCCCTCGGCGCCAGGCACGAGCGCGTCGATGAGCGCGCTGTCGTCGCCTTCGGGCAAAGCGTCGCCCGCTTCGATAATGGCAATCATCTCGGCAATTCGGTCGATGACCGCGAGAACCGCGCTGACCAGCAGCGCGTCGGGCTGCCGGCGGCCGGCGCGAACGTCGGCAAGCGCGTCTTCCGCAGCATGGCTGAGCGCCTCGAGCCGCGGGAAGTCGAAGAAGCCGCAATTGCCCTTGACGGTGTGGACGAACCGGAAAATGCAATCCAGCCGTCCACGGTCGTCGGGATTCGCTTCCCACGCGACGATCTCGCCGCCGAGAGCCTCGAGCATCTCCCTCGACTCCGCAACGAAATCGGCAATCAGATCGTCCATTGGCGAAGCTGCCCCCAAGCCGGAATTCAACCGGCCTTATGGCGGGCAGGAGTTAACGCCCCGTTAGCTGTGTCCGGGAAGAGCGGCTCCGATCACGAGCACGTCGTCGGACGGCCGGCTGAGCTGGATTTCCCCGCCGGCTTCGGCGGCGAGGCTGTGCGCCAGCCACGCGCCTGCGGTTCGCGCCTCCATCGCTGCGTCGGCACCTTTCAGCAAGGTCTCGCGGATACTGTCGTCGAGCGCGATGCGCGGTCCTTCGGCGCGGATCGCGATTTCCACGCCGCCGTCCTTCTCCACGCCGATGTCCAGCCGGCCGCCGCGAACCAGGGCGTCCGCGGCAATCAGCGCCAGGTTCAGGAGAAGCTTGGTTGCGCTCTTCGACAGCCTGTCGTCGGAAACCATCCAGTCGAGCTCGATCTTGCGGTCGCCGCCGAGCAATCCGTCGAGGGCAGCCCGGGCTTCCTTCGTGTCCACGCCATCCCCGAAGCCGCCCGCAGCTCCGAACGCCAGCCGGAAGAACTTGAGCTTGTTCGCGGTCGCCCGCGCGCTGTCCGACAACAGCTCCATGCAGCGGTCGCGCATGTCCGGGTCCTGCTCGTCCGCCATCAGCTCGATGCCGTTGTTAAGCGCTCCGACGGGCGACATCAGGTCATGGCAAAGGCGGGAGCAGAGAAGGCTCGCAAGATCGACGGAATCCATGGCGGGCTGAATGCGGCAGCTCCGGCGCAAGCGCAAGGCGATGACGCTCTTAATGCATTGACTTCGGGTTTCCCGATTGGCCAACCAGAACCTCCCCGGCAGCGGAGCTGATGGGGAGGGGGACCGTGCAGCAAAGACTGCACGGTGGAGGGGCCACCGCCATGCGAGCAACTGCCCGGTCGATGGCTTCCGCAAGACGTCTGCGACGGCAGCTCAGCCTTCCGGAGATGTTGCTGTGGCGCGTCCTGCGCCTAAACCGCCGCCAGCTGCGTTTCCGCAAGCAACATGCGATCGGGCCGTTCGTCGCCGATTTCTACTGCCCGGCGGCAAAGACGGTCATCGAGATCGACGGCGCGGTTCACAACGAGAGTCAGGAAGCCGACGGCAGGCGCGACGCATACATGGCCTCTCTCGGCCTGACGGTCATCCGCGTGCCCGCAGCGGAAGTCCTCGCCGATCCCGAGGGTATGGCCGACGCCGTCTATCGCCTTTGCGGGAACG
>Ga0068855_100000479_pt1 | contig 49224 bp, 36 predicted proteins | sample KBSCornC52_FD_66592 | JGI IMG/M metagenome (GOLD analysis project Ga0068855, IMG submission 66592) | Corn rhizosphere microbial communities from Kellogg Biological Station, Michigan, USA - KBS Corn C5-2 | ecosystem: Host-associated > Plants > Roots > Rhizosphere > Soil ... | reverse complement strand
ACGTGAAATCTTTCGCGCGTAGTCGCAATGTAGCTGAGCGCTCGAACGCTGGGCGCGCGAGGGACGAGAAGTACTCTTTCCCAACTGGCTTGTTGGTTTCATGAAACCGGTTCCTCAAACGTGGTTTCGCTCGCCCGTTCTCTTGACGAGTGCTATTGCGCATGTCTGAGTTGAGTCGCAGCCAGCGTGGGCTGCGTGTGCGTCAGTCCGCGGGTCGTGACGGCGCAAGTGGAGCGTAGCGATGCAGAACAATTCTATCTGGGCGCGAGCTGCGCTGTTGGGCGCGTGCGTGATCGGCTGCAACGCCAGCGGGGCGGGCGCGGGCCTGCACGGAACGGGGTCGGGAGCTTCCAACACGGGGGCAACCAGCTCGACGGGTGGTCTGGGGCAACTGGGCATCGGCGGCGGGCCAGACCTGATGGGGATCCCAGGCGACATGACCAGCGCCGATCCGGTCGATCCGGATCCGGGCAACCCGAACATCACGCACCCCAAGTGCGGCGCCAAGACCTGCACCGACTTCCCGGCGGACCCCATCATGGGCATGGGCGTGCCTACGAACGCCGCATCGCTGTTCGGTGAGCCCACCAAGTTTACGGCGGGCGGCTTGTGCGCGCTCGAGCCGCAGCTCTCCGCCGATGGCAAAGAAGGGGCGATGTTGCCCGCCAACTGGGTGCGCCCGCGCTTCCGCGTCGTTGCCCCCGCCGGGATCGACCTGCTCGAAATTCGCATCTCGTCTCCGGTCGAAAAGAACGATTTGGTCGCCTACACCATGTACTCGCAAGCCGCGGGTGCACCGGCGCCGTCGTGGTACTTGCCGAAGGAATACTGGGCGGGCGCAGGGGGAGACAACGTGCCCGCGGCCGGCAACGGCTTCGCCAACAACGCCGCCGGTCAGCCGGTAACGGTCACCATCCGCGGCGTCAACTCCAAATCGCCCGGCATGCCCGTAGGGGTCAGTGGAAATTTCAACATTGCGCCGGTGGTAGCCACGGGCTCGATGGTGTTCTGGACCGTGAACTCGTCGGAAGTGACCTCCGACTCGAGCAAATTGCTCGGCTTCGCCGTGGGTGACGAAGGCGTGGCCGACGCGCTCACCCTGCCCGACGTCAAATGGGCAGGCGAAATGGGCGAGGACGGTTCCGTCCTACGCGGCTACTACGACGAGACTCCGCTCAAGGGGTTTACGCTCGGTCAGGTGCGTTGCATCGGTTGCCACGCTTCCTTGCCCGATGGCACCGGCGTGGTCTTCACGGATGATTGGCCGTGGTCCAAGGTCGCGGCGTCGTTGACCGCCGACAGCCGCGGCGCCATCCCGACCGTCATTGGCGCGGGCGCACAAGCCATCATGAAGATGCCTTGGTGGGGGACGCAAACCATGTCGTTGGGCCATTGGGCTGCGGGTGACCACACGCTCGTCACCACCTACGGCTCTACCTTCAACGATGGCACCGCTCGGACCAAGGCCTGGCAATCGATGCCGGCTGGTACCCCGCCGGTGAAGATGAAGTGGCACCAACTTGCCTGGATCGACCTCGAATCGACGGCCGCCATCGACACGACCGTCGGCCTCACGCCGATGTATGACGCCGCGCTGGACGCCCGTCAGGCCGCCGCTCTGGCCGCGAAAGGCGTCGCCTGGAACATCATCCCCACCGGTGACGTGGGCGTCGGCGCCGCGTCGCCGAACTTGAGCCACAAGGGCGACAAGATCGTGTACGTCACGACCGACTACGCGCCCGACGGCCATCCCGACGCGCTGGCAAAGGTCGCAGATCTCAAAATCGTCGACTACAACAACCGCGCCGGTGGCGCCTCCGCGCCCATCCCGGGGGCATCCGATCCGGCCTTCTTGGAGTACTACCCTGCGTATTCCGCCGACGATCAGCTGATCGCGTTCACTCGCGCGCCGACGCCCAGCGCTACTTCGCCCGACGGCCCGTACTACAATCGCTTCGGGCAGATCACGGTGATTCCGCCCGGCGGCGGCATGCCGACCGCGCTCGCCGCCAACGACCCCGGCACGTGCGGCGGTGACAACATGGCGACCGGCTTGATCAACAGCTGGCCCAAGTGGTCGCCGGACGCGTTCACGGCCAACGGCAAGACCTACTATTTTCTGATTTTCTCTTCGGCTCGCAAATACGGCGACGAGTTCTCGAGCCAGTTCAAGCTGCCGCCGAACGCGCTTTCCTCCTTCAAGGGGCTCAACGACTCGGCACAGCTCTACCTGGCCGCCGTAGTGGTCGACAACGCGACCAAGGCCATCACGACCTATCCCGCGGTCTACATCTGGAACCAGAACCGTGCGCCGGGCGCGGCCGGCATGGACGCGGCCGGGCTGCACTACAGCAACCTCACGCCGGCCTGGGATCCCATCAAGCTGCCGCCACTGAAGATCCCGGAAGTCCGGAACGACGTACCTAAGTGACGAGCGCGCCAGCTTCGTAAGAGGCGGCGCGTACCAAAAGTCGACGCTCGCCGCCGACGTCGCTCGGTTTCGCGGCGATGTCGCGCCCGCCGCCGGTGGCGTGGCGCAGTCAAGCCGGGTACGTTCGGGCGGCCATGAGCATTGCCGAGCACCCGTCCCGCGTTGGCCCGCGCTACCCCCACCTGGTGATGTTGTTCGGGGCCACCGGGGATTTGGCCAAGCGCAAGCTGTTGCCAGGCCTGTTTCATCTGGCGAGCGCGGGCTTCATTCCCGAATGCCGCATCGTCGGCGTTTCGTTGGACGACATCGACGCTGACGGCTTCCGCCAGGTCGCGCGCGCCGCGCTCGACGAATTCTCTCAGCGGCCGGTGACGGACGAAGCGTGGGCCAAGTTTGCCGAGCGCCTGGACTACGTGCCCCTTTCGGCCGGCGCGGCCGCGCTCAAAGCTGCCGCCACCAAAGCCGAGCAAACGTTCAGCGGCGAAAGCCGACGCTTGCACTACCTCAGCGTGCCGCCCAACGCCGCGCTATCGGCCGTCCGCACGTTGGGTGAGGCGGGTCTGGTCGAACGGGCGCGCATCGTGATGGAAAAGCCGTTTGGCGTCGATCTGGAGAGCGCCAAGTCTCTGAACGCCAGCTTGCACGAGGTGTTCAGTGAGCAGCAGATCTTCCGCATCGACCATTTTCTGGGCAAAGAGGCGGCGCAAAACATCTTGGCGTTCCGCTTTGCCAACGGCTTGTTCGAGCCGATTTGGAACCGCAACTTCATCGACCACGTGCAGATCGACGTGCCGGAGACGCTCGGCTGCGGCAAGCGCTCGGCGTTCTACGAGAAGGTCGGCGCCTTTCGCGACATGGTCGTCACTCACCTGTTTCAAATCTTGGCGTTCATGGCCATGGAGCCGCCGACCTCGCTGGCACCGGAGCCCATCGGCGAAGAGAAGAACAAGGTTTTCCGCAGCATGCTGCCGGTGCAGCCGACCGACGTGGTGCGTGGTCAATACCTCGGCTACCGCGCCGAAGAAGGCATCAGTAAAGAGTCGGACACCGAGACGTTCATCGCCCTCCGTTGTTTCATCGACAACTGGCGCTGGGCCGGCGTGCCCTTCTATTTGCGGACCGGCAAGCGCTTGGCCGAGGGCCAGCGCATCATTTCGATCGCGTTCCGTGAGCCGCCCCGAAGCATGTTCCCGCCCGGCTCCGGCGTGGGCTCGCAAGGGCCGGACCACCTGACCTTCGACTTGGCGGACGCCTCCAAAATGTCGCTCTCGTTTTACGGCAAACGGCCAGGCCCCGGCATGCGGCTCGACAAGCTCAGCCTGCAGTTTGCGATGCACGACACCGGGCTGGCGGGAGAAGTGCTCGAAGCCTACGAGCGGCTGATTTTGGACGCCATGCGTGGCGATCGCACCCTGTTCACGGACGCGGAAGGCATCGAACAACTGTGGGAAAAGGCGCAGCCGCTCTTGGAGTCACCGCCGCCCGTGCGGCTGTACACACCCGGTAGCTGGGGCCCCAACGTCATTCATTCCCTGATTGCCCCCCACGCCTGGCGCCTGCCGTTCGAACGCGCCTGGCGCGACCCCAACGCCGCCGGCTATTGAACGCGCGCTGTCGCACGTTGACGCCGAGACCGCAGCATTCAGAATGTGTCGTTAGTGGACGGCGCAGCCGGGCCCGCTTTGGTCGAGCTTGCGATCTTTGGTCAAGGCGTGCTCCTCGTCCAAGCTGTGCGGCTCCGTCACCGAGCATTGCGCCAGCGGGACCGCTACGTGGTCGACCTCGGGCGGCTCGAGCAGCTTGTTCCACGCTCTGAAGAAGTGATGCTCGGCGTCGCTGCCCATGTACGTGATGCCTTCGGCGCCGCGCACTCGCTTCAGTTGCTCGGCGTTGATGAGGTAAAAGGTGCGGGGCGCCGGCTTGCAACCCTTGCAGTCCGCGGCCTGCACCACTACCGACCCCTGTGCGTCGCTCGACGTCAGAAACGCCGAGCTGGGGGCCTGCGCGGCGGGACGACAGCCGCACAGAAAGCTGAGCGTGAGCGCCACCGCCGTGGTTGCCGCGCTTGACCGAGACAGTTGGCGAGAGCTGTTCGTGGGCAAAGGCATGAGCTCGACCGAAACTACTCGAACCTCCTGCGAACCGCAAAAAACGCCTCGCTCTTGACGATGGGACATCAGACTACTAAGCAAGTGGACTAACGGGTCACCGTTTTCGAGCCCCAGCCCTGCCCATGATGACTCTTCAGCGGCCGCACGAGCCGCAGCCTCCGACCCCGGTTGGCGCCAACGCCAGGCGCCTGCGCGCGACGCTCGGTCCCACTGCTTGGGTCGCCTTGCTCTTCAGCCTGAGTTGCTCGCGGGAGCAGGAGCCCGAGCCGAATCGGCAGCGGGCTACGCTGGCTCCCGTCGCCGCACGCGCCGAGTTCGAGCCCACCCACCTTGCTGCCTCGCCGGCCCCCATGTCTGCCCCCGCCGGCATGGTGTGGATTCCGGGCGGTGAGTTCTCGATGGGCTCGGCCGACCCGACCGTGGGTGGGCATTGTCACGAGCCGATGGATGACGCGCGCCCCATCCATCGCGTTGCGGTGTCGGGATTTTTCATGGACCAAACCGAAGTGACGAACGAAAGCTTCGCTCGCTTCGTCGCCGCCACCGGCTACGTGACGGTCGCCGAACGCAGGCCCAGTGCTCGCGAGCTGCCGGGGGTGCCGGACGAGCAGCGCGTGGCCGGCTCGTCCGTATTCACGCCTCCGCCCTCCGCCGTGCCCCTCGATCAACCTTTGGCTTGGTGGCGGTTCGTGGCCGGCGCCAGCTGGAAACACCCGGAAGGTCCCGGATCTAGCCTGGTGGGGAAAGAGTCGCATCCGGTCGTGCACGTGGCCTATCAAGACGCCTTGGCCTACGCGCGGTGGGCCGACAAGGATTTGCCGACCGAGGCGGAGTGGGAGTTTGCGGCGCGCGGCGGCAAAGCCGGTGAGCTCTACCCTTGGGGCAACGAGCTCCGGCCCGGTGGGCGCTTCGTGGCCAATATCTACCAGGGGCAGTTTCCCGTCGCCGATACGGGGGCGGACGGGTTCGTGGGCAGCGCGCCCGTCGGCTCCTTCGAGCCCAATGCCTTTGGTCTGTACGACATGGCCGGCAACGCTTGGGAGTGGACGCGCGATTGGTATCGCGCCGACACCTACGCACGCGACGCGAAGCTCGGCACGGTGCGCGATCCGCAAGGTCCGGATACGAGCTTCGATCCCAGCGAGCCCACGACGGCCAAGCGCGTGCAGCGGGGCGGCTCCTTTCTGTGCACGAGTGACTACTGCACGCGCTACATGGTGGGGACGCGCGGTAAGAGCGAAGGTGATTCGCCGGCGGGTCACGTCGGCTTTCGTTGCGTGCAAAGGCCGCGCGAGCGCTCGGTGGCGCGCGCGCCTTGACAGCGCCTCGCGCGGCCGCTAGCTTTCATCAGCCTAGCGTCTCAATAGATTGATTTTCGTGGAAAAATCCCAACAGATTCAAGGCCTTGAAGGCTCCAGCTGTACCAGCGCGCTCAGCCCGCGGCTGAGCGCACCCGGAGAGCTCCTTCATGACAAGCCTTGTTCAAGCAGCGTTTCGACGCGCCATTTTTCGCAACACTAATCTGCTCGGTGCGCTGTCGCTCGGGCTGCTCGGCGCCGCCGCTTGCAGTAGCGGCGACGGCGACGGTGCAAACGGTAATCCGGACGGCGACGCGAGCGCTGGTCAGAGCGCCGTCGCGCACGACGGCAAAGACGGCGTCGATGGCAAAGACGGCGTCGACGGCAAAGACGGCGTCGACGGCAAAGACGGCGTCGACGGCAAGGACGGCGTCGACGGCAAAGACGGCGTCGATGGCAAAGACGGCGTCGATGGCAAGGACGGTGTCGACGGCAAAGACGGTGTCGACGGCGAGGACGGCACGACCCCTGGTCCCGTCGCCATCTTTGGCGACGTTCCGAAGAAGAAGATCGCCACGACGACCAAGCCGGTGTTCACGTTCGGATGCTCGGCGGGCGATTGCGTCTTCCAATACAGCGTCGACGGAGCCGACTACGTCACCGGCTCGAGCCCGCTCACGCTCGACGGCTTGCCCGCTGGCGACCACGTGCTCAAGGTCAAAGCCAAGAGCGCTGACGACGCGGATACGCTGGGGTGGGGCGCCGCCACCAGCTACACCTGGACGTCCCGCCGTCCCAATATTTTGACGATTATCGCCGACGATTTGGGCTTTTCCGACGTCGGCGCGCTGGGCAGCGAAATCGATACACCCAATCTCGATGCCCTGGCGGCCCAAGGTCGCATCTTGACCAACCATCACGTGGGCACGGTGTGCGCGATCACGCGCGCCATGCTGATTTCCGGCACCGATCACCACCGCGTGGGGGAGGGCACCATGGGCGCACCGAATGACGAGCGCGCAGGTCTACCGGGCTACGAGGGCTACCTGAACGATCGCTCGCTGTCGGTCGCGCAACTGCTCAAAGACGCGGGGTACCACACGTACATCGCCGGCAAATGGCACTTGGGCTCGCGCACCGTCACCAGCGCGACCGGCAACGGCAAGACCCCGGATCAGTGGGGCTTCGAGCGCAGCTTTGCGTTGCTGGGCGGCGCCGCCGGCAATCACTTTACGCACGAGAGCGCGACCTCGCAGAACTTCGTCAAAGACGGCGTCTACGCTCACCCAGGTCAGCCGGGAGAGCCGAACGGATTTTCGACCGAGGTTTACACCGACCAGCTGATCGAAAACATCGACGCCAACTTGGCGGACAAGAAGCCGTTCTTCGCCTACGCAGCTTATACGGCGCCGCATTGGCCGCTCGAGGCACCCGAGCCCTGGCTCAGCAAGTACAAGGGCAAGTACGACGTCGGCTACGCGCCGATCGCCCAGGCGCGCCTGCGGCGACTGCAAGATCGCGGGATCTTGCCGCAATCTTTGACCCCGACGCCGGGCGTGCCGGAGAGCCTGACCCGCTCTCCGGCCACGGCGGGGGATGGCACCGCTGACGCCAAATACATCAGCGCCGTGCACGCGCCCGCCGACGGGTACGTGGACTACGGGCAAGGTCCGGTGGTGAAGAAGTGGCAGAGCCTGACCGACCTCGAGAAGAAGAGCCAGGCTCGCTACATGGAGATCTACGCGGCTATGGTCGACCACCTCGACTACAACATCGGCCGGCTCATCCAGCACCTGAAAGACATCGGCGAGTACGAATACACCTTCGTGATCTTCCACTCCGATTCTGGCGCCGAGAGCTGGCCCATCAACGCGGGCGCGGACCCATTGGCCACCGATGAAGCCAACGCCTCGGACGCCGTCTACCCCACGCTCGGCCAAGACAACGGCACCGCCAGCGCTCGCAACATCAAGTATGGCATCCGTTGGGCCGAGGTGAGCAACACGCCCATCTCGCAGTTCAAGGGCTTTCAGGGCGCGGGCGGGCTCACGGCGCCGGCCATCGTGCATTTGCCGGGACAAACCGCGGCGCTGCCGCCGGTTCACCACTTCACGCACGTGACCGACGACACGGCGACCTTCTTGGAGCTGGCGGGGGTGACGCCGCCGTCCGAGCCAGCGCCGCCGCTCGTCGATCCGCTCACCAACGTCGACAAGAACGCGGGCAAGGTCGTGTACGACGGCCGCTACGTTTACCCGGTCACGGGGCTGTCCTTGTTGTCGGCCGTGCAAGCGGAGGCGCCCGGTCCCGTTCACACCAAGGCCTTTGGAGGTGAAGCGTACGGTCGCGCGTTCATCATCAGCGCCGACGGCAAGTGGCGCGCGCGTTGGACGGAGCCGCCGTTCGGACCGCTCGACGGTCACTGGCAATTGTTTGCTTTCGATCGCGACCGCGCGGAGACGAACGATCTGTCGTCGCAGTATCCGGAGCGCGTGACGGAGCTGGTCGCGGCGTGGAACAGCTACCTAGCCGGCGTCGGCGGCGTCGAGCCGCTGCGCCCTCGCGGATACTACTGACGTGGAGCGACGGTCGTTCATTCGCGGACTCACGCTCGCCACCCTCGAGGGGGGAGCGAGCTTGGTTGGTCTCGGCGCGGGAGCATGCGGCGCTCCCGTGCCGGGGCCCGCCCCTTTGCGCGCGGGGGTGCTGGGCGGAGTCGAAGAAGAGGTCCTTCGCTTCGTGGCCGCGAGCTACCCCGCGTTGAGACTGGCGGTAACCAAGCTGGCGTCGGCGCGGGCCTTGCGCGAGTCGTTGGCGGGCGGGGAGCTTGCCTTCGGCAGCTTCGAAACCGCGCAGGATGCGGCGCGAGCCGAGCGCGGGCTGGTCAGCGCGGGCTTGGGCGTGACGCTGCCCTTTGGTCTGTATTCGAGCCAGGTACGGCGGCTTTCGGAGCTGGGGCCCGGCTCGCGCCTCGCCTTGCCTTCGGCCGCCGAGGAGCAAGGGCGCGCGTTACTGTTGCTCTACCACTACGGTTTGGTCGGGTTCGATGAAGAGCTGGGTCCGCAGGCCCGGCTGGGCGACGTACGGCGAAACCCGCGCGAGCTTTCGCTCGAGCTGGTTCCGACTAGCGAGCTGCCGGGGCGTTTCGCTCGGGGCGACTTGGTGGCCCTCAGCTACTCGGTCGCAGGCAAGCTCGGACTTGCGCCCGCGCGCCAGGCGTTGGCGATGGAGGACGGCTTCTCCCCATTTGCTCAAGTTTTGACCGTGCGGCGAGCCGATCAGCTGGCCAAACCGGCCTGGCTGACGCGCCTGCTCGCGGCCTACCACTCGCCCCCCGTCCAGGATTTCATCTTGCGGCGCTTCGAAGATTCGGTGCGGCGTGCTTGGTGAGGCCACACTGGCCGAAAGCTGGTACTTCGGCTGTTCTGCGTGCGGCAAATGCTGTGACTCGGCGCCGCGGCTGCTGTTGCCCGAGCTGTTTCACCATCAACACCGCTTCGTTGGCTGTTTGGGGTTGCGCCGGCGCGGCTCGCAGGTCGAGCTGTTCGTGCATGCGTTCTCGTTTGCTTCGACGGGGGCTTGTCCTCTACTGACGAGCGACGGCGGCTGTTCGGTTCACGACGATCGCAAGCCTCGGGTGTGCGCGATCGTTCCGCTCGACGCCGGCCTGCCCGATCACGAACAGCCGGCGCTGTTGGCGGCGCGGCAGCGTGAGGTGGGGTCTTGGGGCAGCGATTGCATCCGCAGCGCGCCGGCGACGGGCTTTCGCGAGCTCACGCGGCGACTGCATGTGATCGACCCCGAAAGCCAGGCGCTGCTGGCCGAGCACCGTCGCGAGCTCGCGGACGAGGAGCGGCACTGGGGCCGAGCCACTGCGCGCCTGCTCGGCCCGGCCCTGCTCGATCACCCGGAGCGCGTACGAGCCCTGCCGGAGCAGGGAGTCGTCTCGTTGTCGCTGGTGCCGGTATTGTCGCTGCTGGCGGCCCGTTCGCGGCGCTGTCACGAGCGCGTGCGAGAGTGCGTCCGCGCTCAGAACAGCCTGAAGACGGCGCTGATCGCGCAGGCGCTGGCCCGTCGCAATCCGGCCGACCGCGCCGATACGACGCTGCTCCGCAATTTGCTGCGGAGCGGCGAAGCGTTTGCCCGCGTGCTGGACGCGCCCCCAACCAGCTGGCCACCGGCCGATGACAGCGTGGCGACGTTGGAGGCGTGGCTGGGATTGTAGAGCCGCGCCGGCTCAGTGGCTGACGCGCGCGAAGGTCCACTGGGCGTCGAGCTTGTCACCCGAAAGGGTGAGCGTGTCTCCGGCGCAGGCGTAGCGGCTGTTCGAGAAAATAGGGCTCGAATCGATCCCGGGCGGGGCGGCGGCGGCCGGAGCCTTGCCAGTCACCACGCCTGTGACCATTTGAGCGAGCTCGCTCACCGGCTTGTTCTTGAAAAGGGCGACCTTGCCCGCGCCCGGCAGCTGCACGTTCGTGGTCACGCGCAGGCTCGAATAGTCAGGCTTGCTGCTGGCGATGGTGCCACGCGTCGGCGTGCTGAGGGTGGCGGTTGCTTTGCCCGAGTACTGAAAGTCGAAGCCAGCGCCGGCGCCTTTGCCGACCACGGGCGCCATTGGCCCGAAGTCGACGACCGAGTCGCCGTTGGCGCCGACCTTGAGCGCCAAGTTGGCGCCACCTTCGGCCGTGACTTGCGCGGTCTTCATGCTGAAGCCGGTGCCCTTCCAAGCGCCAACCAGGCACGGATCGAAGCCGGTGAGCGGCGCTGCATCGGGCGCTGCCGATGCGACCTGCGCGGCGGCCGTGGCCGACGCCGCCGAAGCTGCCGGGGCGGGTGCATCCGTCGGGCTCGGCGCTTTGTTGCAGGCCGCTGCAAAGCTGAGCGCGAGCGCGCAACTCACGAGTGCCACCGCCGAAGAAGTGCTGTGCATGGCTTTCCTATAGCCCAAAGCGAAGGCCGCCCAAAGCTTCGATGGCGCCGTCGCGTAGGGCGGCTGGAGCCCAGGGCCGTCGGCGCGTTGTGATAGGGTCACGCGCTCGAGGATCTTCCGTGAGCCAAGCAACTCCGTCCGACGCCGCCCCGAGCCTCGACCACTTGCCGCCTGACGCTCGCCGGACATTTCTAGGCCACCCCGTCGGCTTGTTCATCTTGTTCTTCACCGAGATGTGGGAACGCATGAGCTACTACGGCATGCGCGCGCTGCTCGTGCTGTACATGACCAAGTACTTGTTCGTGGACGTGCAGCGCTCCCACGCCACGCTCGGCTACGACGCGCTGCACGCGGCCATCGAGGGCGTGTTCGGGCACCAGAACGTGCAGCAGCTGGCCTCGCAAGTTTACGGCATCTACACCGGGCTCGTGTACCTGACGCCGTTCTTCGGCGGCATGCTGGCCGACCGCGTGCTGGGGCAGCGGAAGAGCGTGTACGTGGGCGGCGTGCTGATGATGATCGGCCACTTTTTGATGGCCGCCGAGAGCCTGTTCTTCTTGGCGTTGTTCTTTTTGATCTTGGGCAACGGCTGCTTCAAGCCCAACATCTCGACGCAGGTGGGCCGCTTGTACGGCGCCGAAGACCACCGCCGTGACGGCGCCTTCACCATCTTCTACATGGGCATCAATCTCGGCGCGTTTTTCGCGCCTTTCGTGTGCGGCACGCTCGGGCAAAGGGTCGGCTGGCACTACGGCTTCATGGCGGCCGGCGTCGGCATGGCGCTCGGGCTCGTCGTCTACTACTTCGGCCAGCGCTACCTGGCGCCCGATACGCTCGCCGTCGGCTCGGACGCGGTCGCGGAGCGCCCGCTGCTCCGCGAAGAAAAATTCGGCATTTTGGCGCTGGTGATCCTGTGCGCGCTCAACGTCGTGTTCTGGGCGGTCTACGAGCAGCAGGGCAACACCATGCAGCTGTGGGCCGACAGCCGTACGGACTGGCACCTGTTCGGTTGGAACATGCCCTCGACTTGGTACCAGTCGTTCAACCCATTCATGATCTTCGCCTTCGCGCCGCTGCTCAATCTGTTCTGGAGCTGGCAGGACAAGCGTGGGGCGGAGCCCACCAGCGTCGTCAAAATGGCGCTCGGCTGTCTGCTGCTCGGGGGCGGCTACGTGGTGATGATAGGAGCCGCCCTGTTCGTCCCTGCGGAGACGCGCGGTAGCCTGTTTTGGCTGGTGGGTGCGACGTTTACCTTCACCATCGGTGAGCTTTATCTGTCGCCGATCGGGCTTTCGCTGGTCACGAAGGTGGCGCCCAAGCGCTACGTGTCGCGCTTGATGGGGATGTGGTTCTTGTCCAGCTTCTTCGGCAACTACTTGAGCGGCTTCGTCGGTACCTACTACTCGGTGCTGAAGGGCAACGTCTTCTTCGCCATGCTGGCCGGGCTGGCAGCCGTGACCGGCGTCGTCATGTGGCTTTTCAACCGCCCCATCCAACGTTGGTTGCACGCCAGCCAGGCGGCGGTGACGAGCGCCGCCAAGTCCACGCCCCAAAGCTAGCGCCATGCTCGCTTGGGCCCGACGCCTCCCCGCCTATGCGCTGAACGGCATCAGCGTGAGCCTGGGCATCGGGCTCGTGCAGCTAGTGGTCGGCGCGTGGGCGAGCGCCGCCTTCACGCAAGCCGCCAGCATCGGCGCGGTGCTCGCCAGTTTGCCCCACCTGACGGGGCGCGCGCTGCCGACTCTGCGCCGCACGCTGGTGGGCGGCTTGCTGGCATCGCTGGCGACGCTGTTGATCGTCGCTACCACCAACCATCCGGTGCTGCGGGGCGCCGTCATCGCCGTCGTTTCGTTCCTGGCGCTCTTGGGCATGGCCTGGGGCACGCGCGCCGCCCCGTTGGTATTCAGCGTGATCATCGGCGTGGTCTTCGCTCTTGCGAGACCCAGCGCAGCCGCAGCGGTGCCGTTGGCGCTGGCCAGCGCGTGCGGAGTGGTCCTGTACGCCGGCTGGGCCTGCCTGAACGCCAAGCTGCTCGAGCCCCGGTACCGCGCGCTGGCAGTGTTCGAGGCGCTCGACGCGGCGGCGGCGTTGCTGGCCGCGCGCGCCGCGGTGTTGTCACGAACGCAGCCGGAAGCCGATGGCGAAACCTCTGCACGCTTCGTGCAGCTGAACGAGGAGGTGCGGCTGGCGCAAGCGCTGCAAATCGCGCGCGACTTGGTGTATCCGGCCGCGACGCGCGGAGGCGCAGCGTTACAAGTAGCCGTGCTCTCGCGCGTGGCCGAGCTGCGCGAAATCGTGCTCACTTCGCGGCTCGATCTCGACCTGTTGGGCCATGATCACGCCGCGCGCTTCGTGCGGGCGCGCCTGGCGCTCGGTCTGCGCCATTTGAGCGACTCCTTGCGCCAGCTGGCCCTGGCGGAGCAGCAGGCGGGTCTTGCGCCGGTGCACGGCCCGCACGCCGTGCCGGAGCTGCCCGACCTGATGGAGGCGGCCACGCTGCTCGACTCGGGCGACGCGCGTCTACGTCTTTTGCCGGTGGTGGCGTCGCGCCTGCGCTACCTGCGCGACGAGGTCGAAGGCGTTCGCGCGCTGCTGTTCGGCGAAAGCGCGCGGGCTTCGCTCGGACCCGAAGAGCTGGCCCGCTACGTGGCCGACGACGACACGTGGCCGCTCGAGGTGGTGCGGGAGCACCTGTCGTTGCACTCGCCCGTCTTGCGTCACGCGCTGCGAAGCGCGCTCGCTTTCACCAGCGTCTACGCCTTGGCCTACGCCCTGCCGTGGACGACGCGGCCGTATTGGCTCTTGCTGAGCGTGGTGGTCGTGCTGCGCGGCACCCTGGACGACACACTGTCGCGCCGCAACGCCCGTATCATGGGCACCGCGATCGGTTGCGTCGCGGTCACGGTGTTGGTGCCGATCACCCCGCACCCGCTGCTGCAGCTGTCGTTCGTGGCTGCGGTCGGGGTCGCGCACGCATTCGTCAACGTGCGCTATCTGTTGACGGCCATCGCCGCCACCGTCATGGCGCTGTTGCAAGCGCACTTTGCCGCGCCGAACACCACCGCGTTGGTGCTAGAGCGACTCTTGGACACCGTCTTGGGTGCGCTGTTCGCCTGGGCTTTCAGTTACGTCTTGCCCAGTTGGGAACGGCGCAGCTTGCCGGCGGCCATTCAGCGCGCGCTCGAGGCGCTGCGCCAGTACAGCCAAAGCGTGCTGGTCGCGGCCGGTCCGGCGCGCGCCGAGCAACGGTTGGCGCGCCAGCGTGCCTACGATTCGCTGGCGGTCGTGGCGGCGGCGCTCAAGCGCAGCGCGGCCGAGCCGGAGCGCGTTCGGCCACCGGTCGAGCCGCTGGTCGGCGCGCTCGACCACGCTCAGCGGCTGATGGCTCACTTGTCGTCATTGCGCTCGCTGCTGGAGCGCCGCGGCGAGCGCTTGCCGTCGGGAGAGACGTACACGGCGTTGGCCCAAGCGCGCGCGACCATCGACCAGCAGCTCGGTCTCGTCGAGGCCGCCCGAGACGCCAGGCCGCGCGAGCTCAGCCACGCCGAGCTGCCCGGCATGCCGGTCGAAGAGCAGCCCTTGCCGTGGCTGCTGCGGCGCCTGGACGCCAGCGTTCACGACGCCACCGAAGCCGGCGCGGCCGCGCGTTTGGCGCTGGCCGAGCTTGCGCGCGCGCGGAGGACGGTCGAGCCGGCCGCGGGTTTACACGAGTGACGGACGGAATGGCGGGATCTGCGCCGGGCGCCTCGCTGGTGAGCAACCCGACGCCGCTGGCCGCTCGCTGGCGCCGATGGTATGACGGCGGCGTTTGGAATTCACCACTTTAGCCCTGTTGTTGGCGCAGATTGCCGCCATTCTCTTGGTGTCGCGCGCGCTCGGGCTCGTCACGCGCTGGCTGGGCCAGCCGATGGTCATCGCCGAAATGGTGGCGGGCATCGTGCTTGGTCCCTCGCTGCTCGGCCTCTTGTGGCCGCACGCCTTCGACACGCTCTTCCCGAGCACGTCGCTGCCGGTGTTGAAGATGCTGAGCCAGCTCGGGCTGGTGCTATTCATGTTCTTGGTCGGGCTGGAGCTCGATCCGGCGCTGTTGCGCGGTCGCCGGCGCGCGTCGGTAATGATCAGTCACGCCAGCATCGCGCTGCCGTTCGCGCTGGGCGTGGGCGCCGCATGGTGGCTGCGCGATCAATATTCTCCCAAGAACGTTGCGTTCCTGCCGTTCGCCTTGTTCTTGGGCACCGCCATGAGCGTCACCGCCTTTCCGGTGCTCGCTCGCATCCTGACCGAGCGGGGACTGCTGCAGTCGCGCGTGGGCGCCATCGCCATTGCCTGCGCCGCTGTCGACGACGTGACGGCCTGGTGCATGTTGGCGTTCGTGGTCGCAGTGGCGCGCGCGCACGCCATGACCGACGCGCTGTGGACGGCGGGTCTGTCGGCGTTGTTCTCGCTGTTCATGCTGTTCGTGACGGGTCCCGTGCTCAAACGGCTTTCCGCGCGCAACCCGGAGCCGGGCGCTCCCACGCCCAGCAGCATCGCGGGCGTGTTGTTCTTGCTCTTGGTGTCTAGCGCCATCACCGAAGCTATCGGCATTCACGCGCTGTTCGGCGCATTCCTGTTCGGCGCGGTGTTCCCGAAGGACACGGGGCTGACCAAGGCGCTCGCTTCCAAGCTCGAGTCGGTGGCGGTGCTGTTGCTGCTGCCGCTGTTTTTCGCCTACAGCGGTATTCGCACCCAGCTGGGGCTGGTGAGCGGCGCTTCGCAGTGGCTGGTCGTGGCCGCCATCATCGGCCTGGCTACGTTGGGCAAATTCGGCGGCAGCGCCCTGGCCGCCCGTGTGAGCGGCATGCGTTGGCGCGAAGCCAGCGCCATCGGCGTGTTGATGAATACGCGCGGTCTGATGGAGCTCATCGTGCTCAACGTGGGCATGGATCTGGGCGTCATCACGCCCGCCATGTTCACCATGCTCGTGATCATGGCGCTGGTGACCACCTTCGCCACGACGCCGATCTTGCACTGGGTGTATCCCGACCGTGAGCTCTTGCGCGAGACGGACGGCGCCCTGTTGACCCGAACCTGACGCGGCCTCGCTTCCGTCGCCGCGAGCTGGCTGCGGCGCGGTTGGGCGGTGGCGGTCAGCTGCGACCGACTTGACGCAGCTGCAAGCTGTCGATGATTTCGCCGTGCGCGAGCGCGTTGGTAATGACCACGAGCCAGGCGTCGTCGCCACACCAGCCGCCGCGCTTGAGCTCGGCGAGCGCGCTCCGTACCGTCTCTTCCGGATCGGCGCTGAACGGCATCAAGAACGGCTCCACGCCCCACGGCAGCAGCAACTGCCGGAACAGGGCTTCGTCGTCGGTGAAGGCATAGATGGGCACCCCGACGGCGCGCATGGCGGCCAGCGTGTACGCCAGGTGACCGCTGCGCGTGAACACCACGATGCCCGATTTTCCGAGATCGCCCGCCAACATCGCCGCCGCCCGCACCATCTTGGTCTTCGGCTCCAAGAGCTCGATGCTCTCGTTCAGCCAACGCCGCTCCGTCGGCTCGATGGTGCACACGATGCGCTTCATCGCGTCGACGCATTCGAGCGGGTACAGGCCGGTCGTGGTCTCGCCCGAGAGCATCACCGCGTCGGCTCGCTCGCGCACCGCCGTGGACACGTCGGAAATCTCCGCGCGCGTCGGCATGGGCGCGCTGATCATCGACTCCAGCAAATGCGTGGCGATGATCACCGGCTTGCCGTAGCTCAGGCACAGCTCGACAATCTGCGTTTGCACCAGCGGCAGCGTGTGAAAATCGATCTCGATGCCCAAGTCTCCGCGCGCCACCATCACCGCGTCCGACACTTGCACGATGGCGCGTAGGTTCTTGATGCCGCTCTGGTCTTCGATCTTGGAAATGATGCGCGCTTTGGAGCCGAGATCGTCCAGCAGCTTCCGCAGCCGCAGCACGTCCTCGCTCTTGCGCACGAACGACAGCGCGACGAAGTCGAGCCCGGCCGCCACTCCTGCGCGCACGTCCAGCTCGTCTTTTTCGGTCAAGGCGGGCAGGCTCACCTCGACCCCGGGCAGGTTGATGTGCCGGCGGGAGCCGAGCTTGCCCGCCGTGAGCACGCGGCAGCGCACGTGGGTCGGGTCCAGGTGCACGACTTCCAGCCGCAACAGGCCGCTGTCGAGCAAGATGGTGGTGCCGAGCGCAACGTCGTTGGGTAACCCCGGGTAGTTGACGCTCACGCCGTTCACGCCGGGCGTTGGCGTCGCCGTGTACAGCTCCAGCTCGTCACCGACCGCAAGCTCGATCGGCTCGCTCAGCACGCCGGTGCGAATCTCGGGGCCCTTCACGTCCATCATCACCGCCACGTGCCGGCCCGCGATGGCCGAAACCTGGCGCACGCGCTCGATGAGCGTCGCCGCCCACTCGCCGCTGCCGTGCGCCATGTTGAGTCGCAGCACGTCCACACCGGCGGCAATCAGCTGGCCAAGCCGCTCGTCGCTCTCGGTTGCGGGCCCAACGGTCGCGACAATCTTGGTGTGCCGGTAATAGCCGCGCATGTGCCGGCTACAGTGTAAGCCCATTTCTTACGGCTCGATTGCCGGTCGACGGCCGGCGCCGCTACCCGCCTCTATTCGTGGCGAAAAAGCATCAACACCGCGCCGCGCGGCCCCGCGCCGATGCCTCCTCGCCGCAGATTCAACACGTCTGTGGCTGCCAATCCGCAGCCCAAATCGCAGAAGCTTCTGTAGCGGCGAAAGGCCCCCTCGTACGATCGAGATTTTACAGGAAGGTCAGAAGGGCAGAAGGGCAAAAGGAACGGAAGGAGAGCAGATAATTGGGGGTCGCGCTACCGCCGACGGCCCTTGGGGAGCGGGTCAGCGCGTCGGCGCTTGTGTCCTTCGGAGGCAAATATTTTTGGTTTTGGTCCTCCAAAAACAAAAATGCGTTCCTCTCTCTCGCCTTGTGCCCTTCTGCCTTCTGCCCTTCCTGTGAAATCCCGAAGGGTCTCGACACGACTCGTCAGCGCTGCAGCAGCCCGAAGCGATCGTGCAGGGTGGCCTTGTGACGCTACGGAAGTTTCTGCGAGAAGGGCTGCGGCGTGGCAGCCCGAGGCGCGGCTGAATTCGTCGGCGTTTTAGGGCCGAGCGTGCGAAAGCCAGAGCTGGGCGGGGGCGGGGTTCACGCCGACATGCGCGAGGCCCGGCAAGATCACGCTCGTGAGCGCGTCATCCACGACTCGAGCGAGGGTGGCGCGCCCGATGCAGCCGTGGCCTTGCGGCGGATCCTGGGCAGTGTCGTCTTCATTGTCGGCCAGCCACGTGGTTACGCAGACGTCGAGTAGCGCGGGCATGAATTCGGCGATGAGCTTGCGGTCTTGCGCGTCGAGCTGGGGGGAGGCGAGCACGGCCCAACCGATGCGCGCGTGTCGCACTTCGTCGCGCAGTACTTCTTTGAGGGCGCGCTTTGCCGCTTCGGCCCTCGCCTCGGCCAGGCACGCGGCCAGGTACGTCACGGCGAGGGTTTCGTTGACCGTGCAGTGGAGGGCCGCAAACAGCGCCTGATGCACGCGCGGTGAGCACACCGCAAACACGGGAGGGCGGGGCTCGCTGGGGGCGGGCAGCGAAATGGGTAGCTGCAGGTAGATTTCCGCGACGTAGCGGCAAAGCTCGCCATGGAACGCCTCGTCGTCGACGGCCCCTGCGGTCACGGCCAGCACTTCTTCGGCGGCTCCGAAGCGACGCAGCTCGGCGTGCAGCTGAGCGAACACACGGCTGGTGCAAACCTCGTTTTCGGCGCGGCGCTGCCAGGCCTGGCCGAGTTGCTGGCGCGAGGCGGGGTCGAGCGCGCGCACGGCGTCGTCTTCGAGCAGGGGCGCCTCGTCCAAGAGCCGCGCCATGCGTGGCGAGGGGGCGGCCTTCATTTGATCCGCGCACAGCTGCAGTCACAACCAAAGCGCGGGTCTTGGGACTGGCAGCAGTAGCTATCGGGGCACGTCGCCGGATCGATCGGGTCACCGGGGCGGCAGGCGCAGTCGCGGTAAGGTGCCGAGCCCTGGTAACAGAAGAACTGCTCGGGGGCGCCACAGTCTTCGGGTCTGGGCGCGCTGGGATCGCAGTAGCAGCCCACTCGGTGAGTGGAAAAGCAAACCTGGTTGGCGGGAACGGAGCAAGGTAGATCGATGCACGCGAAGTCGAACGGGCTCTGGCAGGCTTGCGCGTCGCGTGGTCGAGTGGGATCGCAGCGACAGTCGAGGCGCGTCGTGTAGTCTTCGCACACGAACTCGGCGTCGAAGTCGCAGGCGTCGGGGCTGGTTGGGCCTCCGCCCGCACTGCCCGAGGTGTGCCCGGCGCTGGCGCTGGCGGAGCCAGCCACGTTGGTGGCGCCGCCCGTCCCGCTCGTGGAGCGACCCTGCTCGACCATTCTTCCGCCGCAACCGCCCAGGGCGGCGCCCACGACCACGAGCGTGTGGAACCAGCGCTCGGCACCAGCGGGCGGCATGGAGACAGGCTATCATTTCGCTTCTCGCGCCCGCGAGGAGTTGAATCAGCGCTGGTTAATTCCAATCGGAAGCGTGACTTCGTCTTTCCCGTGGGCCGTCTGGGGCGGCATGAGGAACTAGTGACGAGTAAGCCAGCAAACGGCTAGACCCATCATCCCCTTGTCAGCTTCTTCAGCGAGGAAAAACCGATTTCATGAGTAGTCAGGCCCGTGTCCGTTCCAACGCCGCCCTCTTTCAGTCGCCCGTGGCTCGCCGCCGCGCGCTTACGTCGCAATTACTCGGCGGCGGGTGGGTGACGGGGTTGTTGCTACTCGGCGCTTGCACCAGCAACGACCCCGGGGGCGCGAACACGGGCGGCACGGGTGCGGTGGCTGGCACCGCTGTCGGCCAAGGTGGCAGCAGCGTGGCCGGCAACGTGGCTTCGGGCGGCAGCGGCACCGCCGGCAGCGGCACCGCCGGCAGCACCAGCGTCGGCGGCGCGGTAGGCAATGGCGGCACTCCGAGCGCGGGTGGCGTCGGCGGTGGCTCGGCCGGGGGCGGCGGAAAGGCTGGCGGCGGCGCTGGCTCGGGCGGGGGCAGCGCGGGCGGGAGCAGCGGATCCAGCTGCGCCGGCAAGAGCTACAAGCTGTGCGAGGATTTCGAGTCGGGCGCCGTCGGGGCGCTGCCGACGAAATGGACCAAGTTCAAGGGCTACGAAGACGGGGCGCCCACGGACGTGGGCCTTGCCACCGACGAGTTTCACGGCGGCAAGTCGTCGCTCAAGAGCAGCTCGATGGCAAAGGGCCAGACCCGAGCTCAAACCAGCTTGGCGGCGCTCGGCGCTACCGCTAGCAAGCATTGGGGTCGCATCTTTTACAAAGTGCAGTCCCCCGCCACCAAGCCGGACAGCGGCGTGCTCCACGTCACCTTCGTTGGCTTGATGGGCACGGGCGAAAACCGGGTCGTCGACATCGTCGAAGATAGCAAAGGCGCCCACCAGTGGCTCTACAACAACCCCGATGATAGCGGCGGCAAGGGCAGCCCATACGACTGGACCTTCGACGCCGCGTGGCATTGTGCCGAGTGGTACGTCGACGTGAGCGCCAACGCGTATCGCTTCTTTTCGGACTCGAAAGAAGTCACGTCGATTGGCTTCACCGGCAAGACCGACGCGCAGATGTCGAACTATTCGGCCATCATCGTCGGCGCCGAATTTTACCAAGTGCCGCCCGCCCCCTTCGTGATGTGGTTCGACGATCTGGCCATCGACGACAATCAAATCGGCTGCCAGTAGCGGTTCCATGTCGCCAATGCGCGGCGCGCAGCGGCAAGGCACGGTCAAACGTGCCTTGCCGGCTCACACACTTCGGTTCAGGCGGGTTTGCAGCCGCAGGCGTCGCCGCAAGCGCAAGGCGGTGCGCACTGACAGCTGGGGTCGCAGCTGCAGCGCGGCTCGGCGGACTTTTGGCTACAACAGCTCTTTTTCGAGGTTTGGCTGGGCTTTTGCTCGGTCTGGTTCATGGCTCTGTTCCTGGTGACTGAAGCGCTCCATTGCGCCTTCATACCTGCAGACGCGCTGCCACCGACCGCATTACACTGGCTCGATGGCGCCCGTTTGCGTGCCGGGAACGACGATTTGCGCCGCCGCGGATGGCCGCGGTGGCGTGCAGGTCAATGCCAACGGCGCTGCCCAGGCTTCGCCCAGCGGTGCCTCGGCGTCGGGTCAGGCGAACGGCAGCGCGAACGGGAATGCCAATGCCGGGGCCAACGGCAATGCCAATGGGCAAGCCAACGCGGAGGCGCCGCCGCCGCAGTATTCAGGCGGAGGTGGTGGCGCCTATCACGGCTACGACGGTCGCTTCGGCGTCGGGCTCACGCTGTGTCCCATCGCCCGCATCGGCGTGTGGTCGGGGCTCAAGGCCGGCGGCTGCGTGGCAGTGTCGTTTCGCTTCGAGTCGTTCATGTTCGAAATGGAGAGCCAGCTCTTGTATGGCGGCGTCACCCACGCCTTCGACTGGACCTTTCCAATGTCGTTTTTGATTCCGCTCGCCAACCAAGACAGCCTGTACGCAGGGCCGTACTTGCGCTTCGGTGGCTCGCCGGTAGGCGCCACGTTCGCGCGAAAGAAAGACGGCGGCAGCTTCGTGCGCTTTGGGCTGTTTGCCGGCGCCGGTTACGAGCTGGACGTCGCGGAGTGGTTGACGTGGCGCGTCGTCGACGCGCGCTTCAGCTTCGATATGGGCACCCGCCGAGCCATGGACGACCGCGGTCATTGGGTCGACCTCGGGTTCCAGCTCGGGACCGGCCTCGTGCTCTGAGCGGCAGGCTGCCGGCTCAGGGGGCGAGCGCGATGACGAACGTCAGCGAGCCGTAGTATTGCGTGCCGTCGTAGGTCATGTCCCACTCGAAGGCAGAGCCGGGCACGAGGCCTGCTTTGCCGGCACGCCGTTCCGCCGAATAGATGTTGGCCCAGCCGTAGGGGTAGGGAGCGGGCGGGTTCGAGACCGTGACTTGGTTTTCGTCGAACCCGTCCGGCCACTTGGAAACCTTCGGGGCGTCGACGGCGGTATCCGGCGAAAGCCCCGCGATCAGCAGGCAATCGTCGACGGTGGTGGTGATGGCGGGAGTGTCGTCGACGACGTGGGTCATATCGTCCGAACCGGTGCCCTTCACCAACACTTCATAGGCGTTGATGGGCGCGTCCTGGTTCACGCCGCGATACACCGACAACAGCCCTTGTACACCGTTGCCGGAGCCCGGCTCGTTGATGTCGGCGAACACGATCTTTTCCGGCTCCGTGCCGTCGACGATCCGGTAGAGCAAATAGGTGCCCTGCCCGTCGAGGCCGTAGCCCTCGTGCTGGTCCTGCAGCGTCCAGCCCGCATCCGTCAAGGTCGAGCCGGTCAGGTTCTTGAGCGCGTGGTCGCAGCCGAAGAACACGAACATCAAGTCTCCAGGCGCAGTGCCGGCGGGCTTGGTGAACGTGGCGTCTTTCAATTTCGAGCTGGCTTGATCGGCGCCGGATGCCGAGTCGTGAAACACCGAGAAACCAACGCGCATGGGGACGCCACCCGCGCCGGTCGTGTCGCCGCCCGCGCCGGTCGCGCCGCTAGTAGCGCCGGCGGTGGAGCTCGAGGTTCCGCCCTTGTCGTTCGTTCCGCCGGTCGTGTTGGCCGCGCCCGCCGCGAGCGCGCTGGTGCCGCCGCTGCTGCTCGTCGAATCGACCTGGTAGGTCGGCACGAAACAAGCCCCGACGCCTGGCAGCGCCACGGCCAGCATTAGAACGAACCTTGCCTTCATCAGAAACGCCCCGTGAGGGTGACGCGATCGCCCGAGAACGCTGCCGCGAGCTTTTGCTCATGGGTGGGCGCCGTGAGCAGGAGCACGATGCCGGTGCCGGCCAGCACGCCGCCGGCGATGAAGCCCACCGTCGAGATGGTGCGAAACGTGTTCAATCGATCGACGTCGCCCTGCTTGTCCGCCGGGCATCGACCGTCCGAGCAAGCACCGCTGTTCTCGATGGAAGCGTGCTTGTCCAAAGCCAGGACGCCCATGGCGGAGCCCAGCGCCAAGCCGGCTCCGCCGACGCCGATGCCCAACCAGCCCCAAGTGCGGCGAGAAGAGCCGGACGCGGCGACGGCGGTGTCGGGAGCCTTGGTCACCGCGCGAGGCCGTTTGGGGGGTGGAGCAAAATCCAAATCTACGGTCGCCTGCTGCCCCGCAACCAGCTCCACCGTAGCCGACCTTTGCACGGCGCCGACCTTGGCTTCGACGTGGTGCGGGCCCGGGTTGACCAACCTGGGTTTGCCCACCAACGACGCCGGCGCGGCTACGCTGTCGATGCTGAGCGTCAACTCGGCCGGGTCCGCGCCGGTCACGCGGATCAGCAGCCGGGGGATGCGCGGGCGCAGCTGCTCGAGCTCCGTCTGCGCATCCGCTTGAGCCTGGCGCTGCACGGCGGCGTCACCTTGCGGCACTTGCAGGCCTGCCACCTCGAAATAGCGATTGGCCGCCTCGACCAGCAGGTTGCGTTTGACGAGCGCGCGCGCCGACCACAGCCCGAGCGAAGGGACGTTGATCAACGCATAAGCCTTTTCGAGCCGAGCACTGGCCACCTCGTAGTCGCCGGCCTGATAAGCATCGACGCCGGACAGACCCAAGGTTCGCGCCGCGTCGCGCGTCGCGCTGTCCGCTTCTTGCGCCGCAACCGGCAATGAGACCAGGCACACGAACGCGCTCCAACGCAGCATTCGTGGTAGCGAGCGAGGCATGGGGCACCCTTTTTAGGTGAAATACAGGCCCCGTGCAAACCAGCGCCAGGGCGCGCAGGGCTGGCTCGTCGACCCGAGCGTGCGCTCACGCTGCTCGTGGTTTTGCCAGGCTGAGCGCGCTTGGCGCCGAGCGCTGGCGAGCACTTATATCGAGATCGGCGCGGCCGTAACGCCGGAGCCATTTCCGAGCTTGCGCGGCAAATGCCGCGTGTCGCGGCGCGGCGCGAAAAAACTGCGCTCGTGCCGTTGGTTCGGCTAGCCTGATGCCGTGTGTTCGGAGCTCGAGCGGCGCTCGACGGGCGACACGAGCCGTCGTGCGCGCCTTCATTTCGCGGTCGCGGCGGCCTGCCTGCTGCTGCCGGCGCGCGCGTTGGCAGATGTAACCGGCCCGAGCAAAGACCGCGAGGAGCTTCCGGCGAGTGATCTGTCGCTGGTCGAGCTCCTGGACACCGAGGTCGTCTCGGCTTCGCTCAGCGAGCAGAGCTTGGCCGAAGCCGCCGCCGTGATCGACGTCATCACTCAAGAAGAGCTGCGCGCGCGTGGCTATCGCAGCGTCGGGGAGGCGCTGCAGAGCATTGCCGGCGTCGATCTCATCTCGGACCAGTACCAGTGGAACATGGGCGTGCGTGGCGTCTCGGGTGGCACGCGCGGCTATTCCCGAATCGTCAAGGTCATGATCGACGGGCAGCCCGTCAGCTTCCGGCCCAGCGGGGAGAATTTTCTGGGGCTGGAGCTGGTGCCGCTGGGCGTGATCGATCACATCGAGGTGATTCGCGGTCCTGCGTCGGTGTTGTACGGGGCGAACGCCTTTCTCGGCGTCGTGAATATCATCACCCGAAAGGGTTACGAGTTGAGCGGCGACTCGCTGATGCTCGGGTACGAAGGTGGCCCCAAGGTTCAGAGCCCGTGGGGTGAAGCCGTGGTCGCGCAGCAGCTCGGAGACGTTTCCTTGCTGCTGGGTGCGGCGGAGGAGACGATGGCCCTCGACGGCTATCGGCTGGTCGCGCTGCCGAACCGCAGCCACCCCCGCGCGGGAGAAACCAGCCAGACCCTGGCCACCCCCAGCGGCAGCGCCTATGGCCGCATTTCTTACGACAGCGAACGCTTCGGCACGCTCTCGCTCGACGGCAATCTGCAGCGTCTGTCTCGCTCGGCCGAGTTCGCCGATTGGGGCGTGATGACGCACGACAATCGGCTCGAGCTACTCAACGGCTATGGTCGGTTGGAGTACCGGGCCGAGCTGGGGCGCGCCGTCTCCGTCGACTTGAGCGGCGCGCTCAGCGCCGGCGGCACCGGCACCAACGACCATCTCAACATCGCGCCCGATCGCAAGAGCTACATCGCGCGTGACCTTGGCTACCGCGGGCGTGACCTGACGGGCACCGTGACCTACCGCGTCGACCGGCGCAGCGCGGCGCTTTTGGGGGTGGACGCCAGTTGGGAGCAACAAACGCTGTTGGCGCACTACTCGGTGGCGCCCGATGGCACGCGCTTGCTGCTGCCGCCGGCCGGAACCCCGACCGGCGAGCGCGGCTTCCGCAACGTCGGTGTGTTTGCGCACGCCACCTACTTTCCGTTTACGAGCCGGGGTCCGACAGGGCTGGCCGGCCTCGGGCTCACCGCGGGCGCTCGCGACGACGCGCACAACATTTACGGCAACAATTGGAGTGCGCGCGCCGGCTTGGTTTACGACGTGGCGGAGCGCCACTACGCCAAGTTGCTGTTCGGTACTGCGTTCCGGGCCCCCTCCTCCACGCAGCTGTTTTCCAACTTGATCGTGCCTGCCGGCTACATCGGCAACCCGAACCTGAAGGCCGAGCGCGCTCGAACGCTGGAGTTTGCGCTCGGCAGCTCGCCCCTGCGCGGCCTCACCTTGCGCGCCGACACCTACCTCACCGTCATCGACGACCGCGTGGAAATCCGCAAGCCGGCGCCGGCGGCGGTGCAAGCCAACGCCACCCCCACCAACTCGACCCCCATCACGTCCAAAGGCTTCGAAGCCCAGCTCGACTACAAATCGTCGGTGTTGGGCGGCTACGCCAGCTACTCCCTGCAATCCAGCACTTACCCGAAGCAGGACCTGCTCTCGCTCAGGCTCGACACGGTGCGGGTTCACACCGACGCTTACCCGACCCACCTGCTCAAGGCCGGGCTGACCGTGACCTCGCGTCCTTGGTTCGTGCGCGCGAGCTTGGAAGGGCGCTACGTCGGCGCGCGCTTGGGCAACTTGGACAACAACGCGCTGCTCAACCCGCTCGATCACCTCGTGAACCGTTACGCGCTGCCGGCTTACGCTCTGTTCGACGTGGGTGTCTCGACCGTCGGTGTCGAGCTCTGGAAGGGGCACGAGAGCATGCTGATGGTCAAAGTGCGCAATTTGTTCGATGCCCAATACGCATTCCCCGGGACCGATGCGTTCGACATCCCCGGCTTTCAACGCAGCTATTCCGTCAGTCTGCAGCAGGAGCTTTAGCCATGATTCAACGCAATTGCCTGCTTCTCGCGATCTTGTGCTGTTCCGGCTTGAGCGCGGCTTGCTCGGGCGACGACCACCGTGACAGCGACGAGAAAAACTTCGTGGTCGGCATGTTGGTGCAGCAGGACGATATCGGTGACACGCAGCAAGAGCTGGGCGCGGGCCTTTTGGCCATGCGGCAGATCAACGCTGCCGGGGGCCTGACCATCGATGGGGTCGACTACCAAATGACCGTGCAAGCGCAGGACCATCAGAGCAGCGCGGCCGGTGCCGTGGCGGCGCTGGCCCGCCTGTCCAAGCAAGGCGTGACGGCCACCATCGGGCCGCCCTGGTCGTCGTTGGCGCTCGGCAACGAGCCTGACCACTCCGACGGCGCGTCGATGATGGCGCGCCAATACGACATGTTGCTGATCTCGCCCAGCGCCACCGCCGCCGCCATCACCGATCTCGACGACGACGATCTGCAGTGGCGCACCATCCCTTCCGACACCGCGCAAGCCGAAATTGGCGCGAGCGAGCTGTTGTCGCGCAACCTGACGCGGGCCGCCGTGCTCTACCGCGACGAGGCTTGGGGGCAGGGCTTGGCCGCCGCCTTTACCGCTGCTTTCGAGGCCGGCGGGGGCGAGGTGACGGCGGCCGTGAAGTACGACGCCAGCGGCGACCAGATCGCGGATCTCAACTCCTACGACTTCGACGACGAGCTGGATGCCATCTTCGCCGATTTGCCGGAGGTGGTCTTGCTCTACGACTTCGACGAGCTCTTTCAGATCACCGGTCGCATTGCGGCGCGCGACTACCTGAGCCGCTACGGTGCCAAGCCGCCATTGTTCTTCGGCTCCGACGCCAACCTGACCTCCGACTTGTTGGTGAACGGCGCGCCCGAGGTCATTCAGTACATGGAAGGCACGTCGCCTACCTCCGACACGAATGACCCCTACTATCAGCAATTTACCGAGTGGTTGGCGGCGGCCGAGCTGGACATCGCCGACAACACGGCGGCGCCCCGCTACGACGCCGTGTACTGCTTGGCGGCGGCGCTCCAGAAAGCAAACTCGCGCGCCGCCGACGACGTGAAGCGAGAGCTGCGCGCGGTCTCGCGCAAGGACGGCGACGAGCTCACCATTCACCCCGGTGAGTGGGCCAAGGCCAAAGCCGCGCTGCTGGCCGGAGAAGACATCGACTACGACGGCGTGTCCGGGCGCATCGAATTTTCCGAGCGCGGTGACCCCACCACCGGCCTGTACAGTATTTGGAAGGTTGCGGCGGGCAAGAACGGCAAATTCACGCTCGATTTGTCCAACACCGTGCCCTACGGAAACTAGCACTTGAAGCGCGCCCATCGCCCTCTTCGCCCGAGCCGTCGGGCCATCCTGGGAGCCCTCGGGTTGGCGGGCGTTGGCGCAGCGTGGGGGCGAACGCTGCATTCTGCCGAAGCGCTGGGCATGCCGCGACTGTTCGCGTTCATACCCGCCATCGAGCGGCCGCGCGCCGTCGGCGAGCTGTTGAGCGAAGGTTTGCCGGGCGTCGCCGTCACCGCGTTTGGGCGCTTCGCCGATTTTTCTGCCGCTGTCGCCTCCGAGAAGCCCGAAGGGGCGCTGTCGTTGGCCGACACGCTGCATGTTTTGGGCGTGTCGGTGGGGTTGCAAGGAGTCGCGGGGGGCTCGGCGACCGAGCCTTACGTTTTGCTGTCCAAGGACCCCAACCAAACCGTGGATTCTCTCGCCAAACAGTCGATCGGCATGGTGGACGTCGTGGGTCGCGCCGAGCTGCCGTTGCTGCTCAAGCGCTTGCTCGGGCTGGCTCAGCCGCCCCAGGTGCGACGCGTGCTCAAAGTCAGCGACCTTTTGCCGCTGCTGCATTTGGATCTGGCCCCCGCCGTCACGTTGCCCGAGCGCTTTCAGAGTGAGTTTGAGAAGCAGAGCCGTCTCGAGCTGCGAGCGTTGCGTCCCGCTACCGCACACGTGGGCCGCTCCGCGCTCGGCTTTCCCACGGGCAGACCCGACCGAACCATCGCCAACGCGTTGCGGCGCGCCCCGGCCAGCGTGCAGAGCCTGCTCGGGACGGAGGCCTGGCAATGAGTGCTTTTTACGGTCGTTGGCGGCTGCGCTCCCAGTTGCTGGCGTTGGCTTGCTTGATGTTGGGAGCCGCGGTGGGGCCGCTGTCGAGCGGTTGCCACCCGAGCGCCAGCGTGCCGCTGACCGAGCCGCACCCGCTCCCGCGGCGCAGTCAGCTGCCGCTCATCACCGTGTTGGCGCCCGAAGCCGCGCCGGTGGTGCCGCTCGTCGCCACCCTGCGCTCGGAGCTGGCGAGCGATTTCGATCTCGAGGTAATCGCCGTGCGGCACGAGACGTCGGTGAGCGACGTTGGCGCCGCCTTGGCCAAACAAAAGCCGAGCGCGGTGGTGTTGGTCGACAACTCGGCGGTGCAGCTGTATCGGCCGCTGGCCCGCGCCGCCCTTCACCCGCTGCCGTCGGTGATCGTGATGTCGTCGTTCGTCGATCGGCTGCAGGCAAGCGTGCCCAATTCGCTGGCCATCGCCTTCGAGACGCCCGCGGTCACCACCCTGTCGGACGTGCGCAGCATTTTGGCCCGGCCCATCACGCGGGCCGGCGTCGTCTATCGCGAAGGCTTCGAGAGCTTCGTAGCGCGCGAGCGCGCGTTGCTGCTGAAGGAAAAGATCGAGCTGGTGGCGCTGGAAGTGCCGGCCGACCCCAGCGTCGCCTCGCTCGGTCGCGTGCTGCGCCGCATGGAGCGCGAGCACCTGGACGCCATGTGGCTATCGAACGACAACGTTTTGCTCAGTCAAAAGCTGCTGTCGAACACCTGGGTGCCGTTCGCCAAAAAGACGGCGTTGCCCATCGTCGTCGGCGTGCCGGCGTTGGTGCAGGGGTCGGTGCCGTTCGGCACCTACGCAGCCGTGCCCGACACGGTGGGGCTCGGCGTGCAAACCGCGGACTTGATCTACACCCTACAAAAATCGGGTTGGCGCGCCGAAGGCCCGGCGGTGCAGCCGCCAGTGGCGGTGAAGACTTACTTGAACGTGACGTTGGCGCGCGAGCTGGGCGCGCCCCCCGAGAACGAAAAGCGCGTCGACGTGCTGCTGGAAGGAGGGCGTTGAGGCGATGAGCGCCGCGCCCCGCCCTGCTGCTCGTCCGGGCTTGAAGCGCAAGCTGGCCCGCGTCAGCCTGATCTTGCTGGCATTGACGGGTGTTTCGGCGCTGGTCGGCGTCGGCGTCGTCGAGCTCAGCCTGGCGGAAAAACAGCGTGCAGCGCTGGAGACCCAGATCCGAAAAACGCTCACCACGCGCGGCCTGAGCCTGACCAAGAGCCACGCCTTCGTGTTTCGCTCGCTGGTCGCCGACAACGCGGTGATCGAGATGCAGAACACCGTCGGCCGGACCGTCGACGAGCACGATGACGTCATTTATGGCGTATTTTTGAGCTCGGAGGGTCGGGCCTGGGCCTACTGCTCGCCGGTCAGCCCCTGTCAACCCGGCTCGACCGCCATCACGCTGCACGAGACGCCCGACGTGATTCGCGCGCTGCAGCTGCCGGAGGACGCGCAACGGCAGAGCGGCTCGGGGCTGCGTGAGGTCAAGCTGTTCGGTCACTCCATCTTGGAGTTCAGCGAGCCGGTGCTGCTCGACGACGAGCTGGTGGGCGTGCTGCGCTATGGGTTGACCACCAAGAGCGTGGAGCAGGCGGTCGCGGCCGCGCGCAAGAATCAAGAAGAGCTGGTGTTGCGCGAGCTGTCCATGTTCGGGCTGGGCTTCTTGGGCATCGTGGCGTTCGGCGTCTATTTCGCGCGCCGCACCGCCGAGACCATCACCCGCCCGTTGTCGCAATTGACGATCGCGGCCGAGCGTTTCGCGCGCGGCGAGCGCGACGTAAAAGTCACGGTGGCGTCGGACGACGAAGTGCAGGTTCTGGGCGACGCTTTCAACCACATGGTCTCCGAGCTCGAGCTCTCGTACAGCAAGCTCGAAACCAAGAACCGCGAGCTGGAGACCGAAATCGAGCAGAAAAAACGCGCTCAGGACGAGCGCTCGGAGCTGCAGAACCACCTGGTGCAGGCCCAGAAAATGGAGGCCTTCGGGCAGTTGGCCGGCGGCGTGGCCCACGATTTCAACAACATCTTGGCCATCATCGTCGGCAACACCGATTTGGCCGGCTTCGCCATCGAAGACGAGCGGCTGTCGGACGAGATGAAGCGGCTCAACGCGGAGGTGAGGGCGGCCGCCGAGCGCGGAGCGAACTTGACCCGCCAATTGCTGACGTTCGCCCGCCGCGAATCCGACAATCCACGCGTGATCGACGTGGACGAGACGCTGCACGCCTTCGCCAAGCTGATCCGCCGCGTGCTGGAGGAGAGCGTGGAGCTTTCGATCGTGCCCGGCCAGGTGTCGTGCAAGGTGCGGATCGATCCGGGGCGCCTGGAGCAGGTGTTGATGAACCTGTGCGTCAACGCGCGCGACGCCATGCCCGGCGGCGGCAAGATCTCGCTCTCCACCGGCGAAGAAACGCTGACCGCCAGCCGCAGCGTGACCACCGGCCAGTTGGAGCCTGGCCGCTACGTTTGGATCCGCGCCAAAGACACCGGCGCCGGCATTCCTCGCGAAGTGGCGCTGCGCGTGTTCGAGCCGTTTTTCACGACCAAAGAGGCGGGGCGCGGCACCGGTCTCGGCCTGGCCATGGTGCACAGCATCGTGCACGGCGCAGGCGGAGCCATCGAGCTGACCTCGACGCCGGGCCAGGGCTCGACCTTCACTATCTTTCTGCCATCCGTCGGCTGCGTCGCCGAAGAAGACGCCCCCGTCGCCGCGGTGCCGGTACCGCGCAGCCAGGGCACGCGCATCTTGCTGTGCGAGGACGAGCCAGCCGTGCGCGAAGTGACGCGCCGCATCCTCGAGCGCGGCGGTCACGCCGTCGAGGAGAGCGGCTCGGGTGATCGCGCTTTGGAGCTGCTGCGCGGCGGCCGCTTCGACCTGCTGCTCACCGACGTGGTGATGCCGCACATGAACGGCAAGGAGCTGGCCGACCGAGCGCGGTTGATCGCGCCCGATCTGCCCGTGCTGTTCGTCTCGGGCTACGCTGGCGGAATCTTGGCCGCCCACGGCATCGGCGACGAGAGCCTGTACTTCTTGCGCAAGCCGTTTCAGGCGGTCGAGCTCCTCGAACGGGTGAGGGCCCTCGTCCAGGCGCGCCGCGCCCCCTAAAACGCCGCGTCACGACGTCTCGCGGTGCGGCCTCTCTCGAGAGTCTCCAGATTTTACAAGGAGGACGGGAGTACGGGAGGTGAGGGGAGGCGAGAACGCATTTTTGTTTTTGGAGGACCAAAACCAAAAATATTCCCTCGAGACAAAGCTGGAGGTTGAAGTCGCGATGTCCCCACAGATTCGCTGGCGGCAGCGCGTACCCCCAAATTCTCGCCTCGGTCTCGCCCCTCCCGTCCTCCCGTCCTCCCTGTGAAAAATCTCGCTTCGTTCGGGGTGGCCTGGATCCGACACGGAAGCTTCTGCGATTCGAGCTGCAGATCGGCAGCCCCCCGAGGCGATGAATCCTTGGCGGCGCGTGACCTGGCAGCGTGACTCCCCGCGCACCGAGAGCCTGCCAGTTTGTGCCAACGGGCTCGGTCTGAGCCCCGCCAGGGCTGGAAATGTGCGCATTTTCGAGCGCAGCGGGCTTGGCCCAGGGCTTGCTCTAGCAGGAGAGCGAGATGCGGGAGTGGTGGCGTTCGTTGCGGGTGACTCACCTGTCGGTGGACCGGCGGAGCCTGGGCGTGTTTCGGGTGTTGTTCGGCCTGGTGCTCTTTTCGGATCTGTTTCGGCGCTGGGCGGAGCTGCGCTTTTGGTACACCAACAGCGGGCTGCTTCCGAACCACACGCTGCTGTGGCGCCCGCCTGCAAGCCATTCGTTCTCGCTCTTCTTTACGGTGTCGACCGAGCGCGAGGCCGGGCTGGGCTTTGCCTTGTGTGCGGTTGCTTACGCGATGTTCGTGCTCGGTTACCGCACACGCTTGGCCCAGGTGTTGGCGCTGTTGGCGCGCGTGAGCTTGAACAGCCGCTTGGCCGTGCTCGAAAACGGCGGCGACATGGTGATGGATCTTTTGTGCTTGTTGACGCTCGTCTTGCCTTTGGGCGCGCGCTTCTCGCTCGACGCCGTGCTGGTGGCGATTCGCGACGAACGGGCTCCCCCGAGCTCCGCCAAGACGGAGCGCGCGGTCAACCGAGCCGCGCCCCCCGTGCAGTCGCTGGCGGTTTTGGGGTTATTGCTGCAGTTTGCGACGATTTACTACTTCAACGCCGCTGCCAAGAGCGGCGCGGCCTGGCGCGACGGCAGCGCCGTGCACTATGCCCTGCACCAAGACAAGCTGGTGACGTGGGCCGGCGTGTGGATGCGGGAGCACCTGCCGGTGCAGGCGATCCACGCCCTCAGCTGGTCCACGTTGGTGACGGAGTGGCTGGGGTTCTTGCTCATCATCACCCCCGTTTGCGTGTTCCAAGCGCGGCTCTTGGCGGTGTGCTTGATGCCTTTGCTGCACTTGGGCTTCGCGCTGGGGCTGAACCTGGGCGGCTTCAGCCCCGCCATGATGTCGTTCTTTCCGCTGCTGTTGCTGGCCGAGCATTGGGACCTGCTCGAGCGCCGCTTTGGCGCGCGTGTGAGGCCGCTGGCTCGAAGGTTGGAGCTATCGGTGCGGTCCGGGCTGCGCTGGGCGGCCTTGCCGGCGCCGGTCGAGCCGCCCAACCCGGCGCGCGCGCGAGCCTGGCGCTGGATATCGGAAGGAGCGGTTGCGCTGTTGCTCTTGGCCATCACCACCGAGGTGCTGAACGACAACGCGCCGGTGCCGAAAGCCTTGCGGCTGCCGCAGCCGGCGTGGGCCCACGCCATCATCGAATATCCGCGCATTTTGCAGGGCTGGCGCATGTTTGCGAGCGAGCCGCCGCGCCAGGACTCGATGATCTACGTCGATGCCACGACCGCGGGTGGCGAGCACGTCGACCCTTACAACCAGGTCGCGAGCGATCAACCCTTCCCGGCCGGGGACGTCGTGCCCACGCACATGGGCCAGAGCCAATACTTCGTCATGTACTCCGACCGGATCGGTGGTGACGGCTACGCGGCCTACCGGCAGGCTTTTGGCGAGTGGCTGCTGGCGTACCCCGAGCGCACCGGGCGCGCCGAAGATTGTCTGCTGGCGTACGAGGTCTACCTGGTCACCGACAAGAGCCCCGCGCCCGGCGAGTTGCCCTGGCCGACGCCGCTCGAGCACAAGCGCTTCATGAGCTATCGCGCGCCTCACGACGGCTGCCGCCCCGTCGAGAGCGGCACCGTCGAACCGCCGGTGGCCGCCCGCTGACGAGTCGCCGAGAGCGCGTGACGACCAGCGTCTCACGAGCCCGAGCGCGGGCCGAGCTCACGGAGCGCGCCTTCCACGCGGTTGTAGGCGCTCAACACGGCCTGAAAGGCCGCCAGCACCACGTCTTCGTGACGGCCGGCGCCGTAGCGGAAGATGGGGCCGCTGCGCACCGCCACGTACGCGACGGCGCGCGCGCCTGCACCCGGCGTGGACGAATGCTCGGCGTAGTCGGCAAGCTCGAAGTCAGGGCCGCCCAAAGTGCCCAGCGCCGCCACGAACGCTTCGACGGGGCCGTTGCCGATGCCGCGCGCTTCGCGGCGCTCGCCGCGCACCAGTAGCTGCGCCACCACCGCGCATTCTTTGCCCTCACGGCGTCGTTCGACGCCGGCCGTCTCCAGCCGGTACGGGCCCGCGACGTCGAAGTACTGCCGCTCGAACAGCGACCCTACGTCGCTGGACGTGAGCTCCTCGCCGCGAGCGTCGGTGACGGCTTGCACCGCTTGGCTCAGCTCGATGGCCAGCGCGCGCGGCACGCGGTAGCCGTGGTCGCGCTCCAGCACGTGGGCCAAACCCGATTTGCCCGATTGGCTGTTGATGCGAATGACCGGCTCGTAGGCGCGCCCCACGTCCGCCGGATCGATGGGCAAATAGGGCACCTCGTAGCGGGCACTTTGGCTCCGTTCCATGTGCTTCATGCCTTTGTGAATGGCATCTTGATGCGAGCCGCTGAAGGCGGTGAACGTCAGCTCGCCCGCGTAGGGGTGCCGCGGGTGCACGGGCAGGCGCGTGGCCGCTTCGACCACGCGCACCACCTCTGGCAAATCCGAAAAATACAACATGGGGTCCACTCCGTGTGAGTACAAATTCATGGCGATGGTGACGATGTCGACGTTGCCGGAGCGTTCGCCGTTGCCCAGCAGCGTGCCTTCGATGCGCGTCGCGCCGGCCAACATGGCAAGCTCCGCCGACGCCACACCGGTTCCGCGATCGTTGTGGCAGTGAACGCTGAGCGTGACGTGCTCGCGGCGCGCCCGGTGGTCGTCGAACCACTCGATGCGATCGGCGAACACGTTGGGCGTGGTCATCTCGACCGTGGTCGGCAGGTTCACGATCATCGGTCGCTCCGGGCCGGCGTCCCACGCCTCGGCTACGGCGTTGCAAACCTCGAGCGCATAGTCGAGCTCGGTGCCGGTGAAGCTCTCCGGTGAATACTGAAAAATGACCTGAGCCTCGGGCATTTTGTCGGCTTCGGCCTTGACCCAAAGCGTGCCCTGCACAGCCAAATCCAGGATTTCTTGCTTGGACTTGCCGAACACGACGCGGCGCTGCAGCTCGCTGGTCGAGTTGTACAGGTGCACGATGGCGCGCTTTGCGCCCGCGATGGACTCGAAGGTACGCGCTATCAGCGGCTGGCGCGCCTGGGTTATCACCTGCGGAATCACGTCCGCGGCCAACGCGCCGCTGGTCAGCGCCCAGCGGATGAAGTCGAAGTCGGTCTGCGAAGCGCTGGGAAAGCCGAGCTCGATTTGCTTGAAGCCGACCTTGACCAAGAGCTCGAGCAGCGCGCGCTTGCGCTCGTGACCCATGGGGTCGGGAAGGGCTTGGTTACCGTCGCGCAGATCGACCGAGCACCAGCTGGGGGCGCGGGTGAGGGCGCGCTCCGGCCAACGGCGGTTGGGCAGATGAACACGTTCAGGGGCTTGGTAACGCTTGGCGTCGAATGACATCGGGACCTCGGTCGGTGGGGGCCGGAGAGGTCGCGACGCGCGGCCACGTTCTCTCCAGCAAGTTGCGGGAGAGAGCTTGGGAAACGCTACGTTTGGCTACGTTTTGCGGCGTTTCACACCTCTCCCGCGCTGCTAAGAAGCAGCCCGGAGAGGAGCGGAAGGCAAAACGGAGCGCGCACGAGCCCCCAAGATACCGGGCGCTCTCCGCTTGTCAAGAAGCCGCCCCCGCCGTGCCGGTGATCAACACGTGAAAGCCGCCGCTTTTTGCGCTCGGGTGCTTCCGCACTTTGCGGCTTTCCACCGCGAAGCCCGCCTGGATCAGGCGTCGGACCAAGGCGGGGTCCTCTCCGACCGACCAGTACACGACGCTGCCCCGTGGCTTCAGCGCGCGCGCAATGCTGGCCAGGCCTGCGCTGCGGTACAGGCTGCTGTTGCCGGCCGTATTCATGGCGGTGGTCTCGTTGTCGGCGTCGAGCAAGATGGCGTCGAAGCGGCTCTTGCTCTTGGCGATCAGCGCCGCGACGTCGCCGAGCACGACCTCGGTTCGACCATCGGCCAGCGCGGCGCTCGCCAACGGATAGGCTGGGTTTCGGTTCCACGTGACCACTTGCGGCATCAGCTCGGCGACCAGCACCTTGGCGTCCGAGCGCAGCGTGGCCAACGCCGCGCGCAGCGTAAAACCCAGGCCCAGGCCGCCGATCAGCACCGTCGCGCCTTTACGGCTCTCGAGCGGCTGGCAGCCCACCACACCCAGCTGCTCTTCGGAGAAGGCGTGCCGCGTGGACATCAGCTCGCGGCCGTTGACCCAAATCATGTACTGGCCGTCGCGCTCGACCAAGGCTTGGACGCTGCCGTCGGGCGTCGTCACCTGTTCGAGCACGGTCGCCTTCTTCATTCGTGCCCCGTGCCCAAAGCCTCCGACCGCGTCAAGCGCTACTCTTTGAAGGTCAGCCCGACGACGGGCACCACGTCATTGGCTGGACCGACGCCGTAGCTCGGGTCGAGCAAGACCGACGCTTGGACTGACAGCGAGCTGCCAGTCACAACGGCCCCGTACGTGACGCAGGCGCCGTTGCTGTCCGCGAGGCACGAGGAGCAGCCGCCCCCAAATTGGGAACAGTCGATGCCGGCGGCAGCCGATGCGCTGAACGTGTACGTCCCTCGCTCGATCGCCGCAAGGCGCGTGCAGGCGGTGCCCATGCTGCCCGGGAAACAGCCGGCCGGCAGCGTCTCGTTCTTGAGGTACACGCCGTGCCACTCTTGCGTAAACGATTCACCCGGCTCCAGCGTGACGACCGAGCTGACGACGCACGCGATCGGTGGGCAGGAAACGACGGAGCGCAGGGCCAGATCTTGACAGCTCGAGCTGCAAAATTGGGGACCCTGAAGCGCCATCCCCGAGGCGTCGCTCACCGTAAACAGCGAGCCTACGCCGCAGCCCGCCATGCGTTGGCCCAGGTACAGCTGCCGCTGCGTGCCATTGGTGAGCTGCACCAGAATGGTCGGGCCGCTTTCGTTCACGAAGGCGTCGCAGCGCGCCGGAGCGCCACCCTTTCCGCCGGTGCTGGTGGCTCCGCCGGTGCTGGTGGCTCCGCCGCTGCCGGTGGCTCCGCCGCTGCCGGTGGCTCCGCCGCTGCCGGTGGCTCCGCCGGCGCTGTTGGTTCCGGCGCTACTGCTGGTTCCGGCTTCGTTGCCGTCGTCACCGTGCGACATGGCTCTGCCGCCGCAGGCTAGAAGCAGCAACGCGGCCGTCACCCAGGGCAGACCCCGACGCGGTGCAGATTGGACCATCTGCCCCTCATTTAAGCACGGAAGCGGTCACAGTCTCGCCGCTTGGGCGATGTGCCTTCGAGATGCCGACCCGATCACGGATGCTGGGGCTGGGGCTGTTGGTTCTAAGTTGCGGAGCTCCTTCCGGCGCAGCACGGCTTTTGCCGGCGCCGAGCACGGCACAAGTCCCCGCGGTGGCGACGTCGGCGAGCGCGCTCGCTCCCGCCGGGTTGCCTGAAGCCTTGCCCCCGGGCTGCTCCGACGAAAGCGGGCCGGCGCCGGTCGCCCTGCCGGCGCGGGTCACCCTGGGCGACTTTTGGGCGCTACTGGCCGCACAGATCGACCGGCTCGATACGACCGCGCTCGCTTCGAGCTTCGACGCCTTCGCGGCACGTCACCACGCGGATGCCGACACCACCCAGCTGCGCCGAGACTTCACGCGGCTATGGGCTGTCTTCGAAGCGACGCGCGACGGCGGCTGGTGGCGCCTGCGCTGGAACGTCACCGACCAAGAGCCGTCGTCAGTTCAAATTTGGAAGGCTTGGATGCGTTCGCCGCCAGCGCCGAGCTTTTCGACGGCCAGCGCCGTCGCCGAGTGCGACGAGATCACGGCGTTGTTCAGCGTAGCGGCGCGCCACCTCGGCGTGCGCGGCGTTGGCCTATTTTATCCGACGTGGAACCACGTGATAGCCGGTTGGGCGCCGGCTGGCGTCGACCAGCGAGAGCGAGGCGGAGTCGTGCTGATTCCGACCACGCAAATCTTCCAGGGTTGCGCGGCGACGTTCGACCAGACGTCGTTCAAACCGCCTCGACACGTTTACGAGTTCCCGCGTATCGACGTGAAGGACGGCGTCGAGCTACCGACGCCGCTGGCTGCTTTCTTGCTCGAGCAAGTGCGAGCCTACGGCGAAGCTTCCCCCGCGCTGTTGGCGTTGATCCGCGCCAAGCGCGCAGACTTGCTGGTGTCGTCACTCGGTGACTGTGACGACTACCGCCGCCAACTAGAGCGTACGGTCGCGCAGAATACCAGTTGTGCCGATCGCCGCGCGCTTCGTCACTTGGCTCGGGTCGAGCTTGGTCGCTCGGACTTGGGCGAAGCGGACGCGCTGGCGTTTCTGGCCGAGCCTTGATCAGTTCGCGCCGCGGGCCAAAGCGGGGTCGAGGTTGGCGGTGACTTGCTCGGCCCGAACTTCGACGCGAGCGACCAGCGCGCTGACCTGGCTCTTGGTCAGGCCGTGGTTGGCGTGGAGCACCACGCTTTCGTCGACGTGCTTGAGCTGGGGCAGGAGCGTGGGGAAGGCGGCCAACACGCGGTTGTTGCGAATTTCGACGCTGCGCGCGTGCTCCACGTTCTTGAGCCCGGCCAAGCTGACGAGCTTGGCGTTGCCCTCGATCACCAGCTTGCCCGACACCTGCCGCAAGTCGCGGAAAGCCGCGACGTCGATCAGGTCCGAGCGGAGGATGCGCAGGTCTCCTACGATGGCTTGGCAGCCGTCGAAGCGGGCCGCGTCGTCGTCGTTGCGCACCGTGCCGCCTTCACAGGCGACGGCGGTCGAAGCGGCGCGGGTGGGCTGCACGCCCGCGTTCGAGCAAGCAGTGGCCGAAACGGCGAGCAGGGTGGTGAAGAGGGCGGCGATTTGGGTCTTGGTCATCTTGAAAGCCTTTGGTGAGGAGCGAGGGCGTCTCGCGTTCTTGCGGGGAGCTATTGCAGCGGGCGTGCCAGGCTCCCAAAGCCGAAAACGGGGCGGAGCGGCCCCGGAAGCTGTCCGGAAATGGCGCCAGTCGCCTCGAGCCAAAGGCGGGCGTGCGGCCAGCGAGACAGGCGGTGCCGAACGGTTCGCCACCCACTGTCCGGAGCTCCGTACAGCGCTTACCGGCCGCAACGGTGGCGGCTGGACGGGCGGGGCGCTCTAGGGCCGGCGGGCTGCGACGAGCAAGCCGGGCGCGCCGGTCAGCGGCGAGAAATACAACCGATCGCAGGCGGCGTTGGGCTGGGGGGTGGCGGTGTCCGGCAGCGCGCCGAACCAACTGAAGTCCGCGGCCAGGCTGGCTCGAAAGCCTGCGCGAGCCGTGCCGCGGGCGCCGTCGAAGTAAAACAGGGTGAGCCCATCCGCCGAAACGCCGGTCGGGCGGGGTCCGAACGCGCCGTAGGCCTTCAGCTCGCAGATCTTCAGCGGCGTCCCTACCGGCCACGCCCCGCTGCCGCTGCGCTGGGACACGTGCACCGGGTACAGCGTCTCATCGTCGACGGACCAGGCGCTGTAAAACAGCGTGTGGTCGTCGGCCGCGATCACGGTGTCTCCCAGGATGAGGTGGTGGGCGGTCCCGTCCGCGTCGAGCGTTTCGTAGGCGCCCGTCTCGGCGTTCCCGAATGCTTCTCCTCGGGCCGAGCGCGTTGCCTCGGCGAGGCTGCCGTCGTCGGTCAGCAGGGTCAGGCGAAGGCCGTCTGGGCTCAGCCCGAGCACGTGCCCGAATGGCAGCTCCTGCGCTTCGCCGAAGTCATCGGCGGCGGCCTCGCGATCGGCCACGAAGTACACCGGCACCGAGCTGGGCGCCTCGGTCCACAGCAGCGTGAGCTCGCTGGGCGTGATGGCGACGAAGGTGGGGGCTGCGCCGCTTGCCACCGGCACCGCGTCGCCGGTCGCCCAGCCTTTGGTCGCCGAGCAGACGCCAGGCAAGCTCGGAGGCTGAGTTTGTGTGTCGCTCGGACATTCGTCCAAGCTGAGGCCTGGATCGCCGCCTATGCCCGGGGGATCGCCGTGCGTGTCGCCGGCGCTGCCGAGCGGCGGTGCGCCGCCCTCCGGGCTCGCGCCGGCCGCGGCTCCGCCCTGTTCCGTGGCGGCGCCCCCATTTTCGGTGCCGCCCGCCGCGGGGTGACCGCTCGAGCTACCGGCGTGACCGGAGCCGCCGGCTTTGCCCGCAACGGCGGCAGGAGAGCCGGCGTGCTCGTCGTCGCTGCAGCCAGCGGCAGCCGCGACCGCGCAACCAACCGACAGCACCCCGAGCAAAAGGCCGCGCGCGCGACGAGTGACTGAACCTGACGACGAGGACATGGCGCTCGACTATTCGGCGGGGAGGCAATCGTAGTTTTGCCGCCAGGCCGACAGCAGCGGCGAAATCGTGCCGTCGGAGTCCGGATTGAAGGTCATGCTCACCTTCAGGTACGAGCGAGAGCCGACGTCCGCGCTCGCCAACACCTCGTCGACCGTGTCCTCGCCGTGCACCCACTCGCCGGCGTCGGTCGTTTCGGTGATGGAGCCGAGCGAGGCGCCCGCCACCGGCTCGTACACGGCGTCGTCTTGGGATTTGGTTTGGACCGACAAGTCGATCGACGTGTCGTCCGGAATGGTGGCTTGCCATTCGAAGAAGCGCCAAGCCACCTTGTAGCCGGGATCGCACTCGGCCACGTATTCGCGCTCGAAGGTTTGAGTCGAATAAAATACCGGATTGGCACACATGCCGCTGCCGTTGCAGACCAAGCCCGGGCAGCAATCGGCATTGCCGGCGCAGGCGTCGCCGGCGGGAGCGCACTCGTCGATGGATTGGCACACTTTGCTGCTGCCGTTGCAGCGCGCGGTGGGTGTCGCGCCGGAACCGCCGCAGCAGTCGTCGCTGGTGCTGCAGGTGGCGCCCGCGGCCGCGCAGGGTGTGCTGACCCAATAGGCGTGCGAATTGCCGGCCTTCAGCTCCTGGCCGGGTAGATAAAAAGCCGGGTGGCTCGGGTCACTGCCGGGCGTGAAGTTCTTGTCCAGCGCCGCCACCCACAGCTTCTTGGTCGGCGGTGTACCGGAGTTGCAGGTGTAAGCGGTGCCGTTGGTGGCGGCAGGCTCGGCATCCCACGGGTCGTCGTACGCGACGTTGCCGTACATGCGGCGCGACGTGAACACGACCCAGTTCATGTCACCCGCCATCGTCGGGTTGACCGACGGCACGTAGTTGAGCTGGGAATCGTTGACGCTGCTGGCGGTGCCGGAAGCGCGGCAATTGTCGGCGACGTTGATGGTGAAGGTCGCGTTGGGGTCGTGGTAGTGCGACACCAAGGCCCCCCACACCCAAGCCGTGGAGGCGTAGGTGACGTTGGCGAAGCTGGCGACCATGCCGGTGGTCCCCAGCGAGACGGTCGCGGCGGTGGTCAACGGCGCGCTCCAGGTGCTGCCGCCGTCCGTCGAGTAGCGGAATTGCGCGGTGCCGAGCGCGCCGGTGGTGCTGATCGCAATCCGGAAATCCCACGGGCCGCCTTGAGGCGTGCCACCCAACGTCACGTAGCCCACCATGGCTCGATACACGGTTGGGGTCGCGCCTGCGACGTACGTTCCGGCGGGGAACACCGCCGACAGCCCGGTGTTGGTGCCGAGCGCCGTGCCCGTGCTGCTCGTGGCAAGGTCGGTCGTGCTGTAGGTAGTGCCGGCGTTGGTCGAGTAGCGGAACTTGGCCGTGCCCAGCGTGCCGCCCACGGTAATTTTCAGGCGGATGTCCGACGCCGCCAGCGCGTTGGTGGCGCTGGAGGCGGCGGTGCCGGTCAAATACACCGCCGCCGGGGAAACGCTGCCGCTCTGCGACGTTTCGAAGCGAACGATCGGAAACTGATAGAGCGGCTTCGTATCGTCCACGATGGTGCGCGGGCGAGTCGGCAAGTTGACGCCGTTCAAGTTGGTCAGCGGCGTCGGAACGGCCGCGGTCGAGCTGTTGGCGGGCACTTTCGAAGCCCAGATCTCGGAGAGCGCGCCGGTCGACGTGTTGATGTCCGACGCCGACCAGCTCACGGCGGTCTTGGCCGAGCGATACTGGCGCTGGTACAGCACCACGTCGCCGCTCGGATAGAACGACGGCCAGGCCGTCTTCTCGGCGATGCCGGGCGCAAGATCACGCGCGTTGCTGACCGAGAATCCCGTCGAGCCCGCGCCGCAAGGCGGGCTGGCGCAGGTGAAGTCGACGACCGCCAGTCGGGTGCTCGAGCTGGTCAGCGTGCCGGAAGGGCTTTGGCTCAGCGCCGTGCCGCCCCAATAGCCGAAGGCCAAGCGCGCCCCGTCGACCGAGAAGCGCGGCGTGATGGCCAGCGCGTTGCTGGGCCAGTTCGTCACCGGCACGATCGTGCTGGGGGCGCCCACGCTGTACAGGTTGGACACGTCCGGCGGCGCGCGGAAATTGGGGTCACCGGCGGCGGTTCCGCCATGCGTCATGTAATAGGCGCCATCGGTGAGGGGTGCACCGAACGTGAAGCGATCACCCGGCACGTTCGAGCTGTCACCGCCGGGCGCGTTGTAGCTGTTGAGCACGGTCGGAGACGGCGCGGAGTCGCTGGTCAGGTCGTAGCGACGCGATTGATTGAAGGCGATGGTCGTACCGTCACCGTTGGCGATCAGCCGCGTGCCGCTGACGTTCAACGTGTGGCACACCGTGCACCTGCCCGAAGGCTGCACCGCGAGCTCGGGAGAGCTGGCACCGGGCGCAATGGACAGCACGGCGCCGGTGTTGCCGCCCTGGGGCGAGCTGTACGAGTTGTAGTAAACGGTGCCCTTCAGCTGACCGTTCACGAAGTGAATGGGCCGCGTCTTCTCCAGCTCGAGCGTTCCGGACGCGGGCAAGCGTTGCACGATCAGCTCGGCATCGGCACCGCGCGCCGTTTGCTCGAATGCCTGCCAAGCCTCGGTGGGCACGATGACCTGCGGGTCGAGGGTGTTGGCGGCCAAGCTCGCCGATTGCGAGATGGCGTTCGTCTCCTTCACGATCAACGAATAGTTGAAGTCGGCGCCGGTGGCGGTTTGGCCCGTGGGATAGCGCAACGACACCTTGACCGCGCCCGCGCCGGTGGGGCTGTAGCGGTACAGCACCGCCGGCGGCAGCAAACCGAGCGGAAAATAAGTGCTGGCGTAGGGGTACAGCCAAGTCGCGGTGCTGGCGGCGCTACCCGAAAGCGGTGCGGCGGCCGTGCCAAACATGGAGATTTGGCCGCCGGTGGCGCGGAAGTTCGGCGCGGCGTCGGCGGTCGTGGTGGGCGCTTCCAGCACGTTGACCTTCACGTGCAGCGTGAGCGACGCCGAGAGGCCGGCGGCGTACGCCGTCACCTTCACGTCGCCCGCGTACGGGCTGGTCATGCTGAAGGTGCCGTCCTGGTTGTTGCTGCCCGTGACCTCCGCGACGTCGAACTTGTCGAGCGTCCAAGTCGTCAGGAACGGTGCCGGGCGGCAGCCGTTGGGCGACAGCGTCGCCGTTAGGTCCACGTCGCCCTCCTGCAGCGTGACGGGCGAAAGCTGATTGATGTGCACCGTGGTGTCGCTGGCCGAGAGCGACAGCGATGAGCAGCCGTTGGCCACCGACTGCTTCAGCGTCAAGCCGTTGGTGCCGTTGTCGAGCCCGGGACCGGTGGTGAAATCTCCGGGCCCGTCGATGAACTGGTGACAGTACGGATCGCACGGGTCGAAGCCAGAAGGGCACTCCGCGCCCGCGCCCAGCGCTTGAATGCGGTAGCCGGCGCCCGCGGGGGCCGCGCCGCGAACCGCGGCTTGGGTGGTGCGCTCACCGAGGCATTCTCCCCATGCCCCGTTGTCACAGCTGCGATGGCCCACCGAGCAGGTCACATAGTCGGTGTGTTGCTCGACGACCTTCCCGCACTCCACGACCTCGGCTTGCCCGTCGCAGGGGCAACCCTGGTTTGGTGTCGCGCACAGGTCCGCCGGATCCAAGCTGCCCGAGCCCGGTCCGGAGCGAGCGGCTGGCAACGGGTCTTTGGTGCTGCACGACGCGGCCGACAGCAACCCCCAGCCAAGTACGCCCAAGACCGCAACGCGTGTCGCTTCGCGCGCACCTCTAGCCAACCACGACCACTTCCTGAGTGGAGGCGTCGCCGGGCTCGCGCTCATCTGACGCGGTAAGGATGGCTCAACTCTGGAAAACTGCTCAAGCGAAATGCGGCCCGCCGGGCAAGTAAATCTAGGCCGCCAGCAGGCGCCGGACCCCGGTTCGGCTAGGGTGCGACCAATGGGTGTTCAGGAGCGCGGAGTGCGGGGCAAGCTGTCGTGCGCAGCCCTGCTGTTTGTGCTGGGTTTGGGGGCGCCCGCGCGCGCCGAGCCGTTTCAGGTGGGCGGGGTCGGCGCCTTCATCGGCTACGCAGTAGGTGAGCGCGGCGGCTTCGAATGGGGCGTCGAGGGCTTTGCCACCCACCACTTGGAGCACCACTCGGAGTGCAACGATCAGTCCGAGCGCCACGGGGTAGGGCCGTTGCTGCGGGTTTCGGCGGTCAAAGCGTCGCGCCTGGAGCTGACCCTGGCCGCGCACGGCGGCGGGGACATGCCCCATATGCGCCCCATCTTCGCGATCGACGGCGAGCTCGGCGCGAGCCTGTTCTTGGAGAAAGAGCACACCCGCGTCGCGCCCCACACCGGCGTCACCTTCGAGTCGCTCATCTTCAACCTGTACTTTCGGCAAGAATGGCTGGAGCCGTCGTACTCGATCGGCGCCGGCGCTCGCTTTCTACCCACCTTCGGCACGCCCGGTTTTTGCGCCTTCTGACTGACGCCCACAGGTCGGGTCACGACCACCGATTGCGGTGCTTGGCCACGGGGGAGTGGACCTTTTGCGTCGAAGTGCGGCACCCCTAGCCAATGACCCGCCGATCGTCGCTGAAGTTGAGCCCACGTCGTGCTGGAGCAAGCCTGTTCGCGCTGGTGTTGGGCGTCGCGGCCGGTTGCGGCAGCCCGACGAAGTCGCCGGTCCCGACCACCGGCGGTGGCCAAGCCAGCGGCGGCGGTGCCAGCGGCGGGGTGGGCGTCGGCGTCGGTGGGGCGGCAGCCGGCAGCGCCGGGATGCCGGGCGTGAACGGCGGGGCGTCGTCGCTCGCTGGCAGCGCGGGCTCCGCCGGCGGTGGCGCGCCGCCCGTGGTCGAGCAACCGCCCACCATCGACGTGGCGGGCGGCACGCTCAAGCTCGAGGTGTGCGCCGAAGACTTGATCCGGGTTGCCTTCGCCAAAGACCCTGCCTTCTTCATGCGGCCAAGCTTGATGGCGGCGCCCAAGCGCTGCGACGGCGCGCTCTGGCAAGCCGCTGACACCGACCTCAAAACGACGATCACGACCTCCAAGCTCCAGGTGACGGTCGACAAGTCCAACGGCGCCGTTTCGTTCGCGGACGCGGCGGGGCAGCCGATCGTGGCCGAGAAAGCCGGCGGCCGCGTGTTCACGCCCGCCACCGTGCACGGCGAAGCGACGCAAAGCGCTCGCCAAGAGTGGGAGCCCAACGACGGCGAAGCGCTGTACGGCCTGGGCGAGCATCAACAAGGCTTCGTCAACCTCAAGGGTTACGACCTCGATCTCTATCAATACAACACCAACGTCGTCGTGCCGTTTTTGGTCTCGAGCCGCGGCTACGGCATCCTGTGGGACAACACGTCGTTCACGCGCTTCGGAGACCTGACGGAAGCGGTCCCGTTGCCGGGAGTCACCGGGCTTTATGCGACGAATCCGGCCAACCCGGGCGATGTGGCGCCCGGCACCGGCACCGTGAGCTGGACGGGCCAAGTGCAGGCCAGCGTCACTGGCGACTATCAGTTTCAGACCTTCGCCTCCGGAAACGTGAAGCTGACGGTCGATGGTGTCGTCGTGATCGACCATTTCCGGCAAGGCTGGCTGGCCGCGACCGAGCTGGCAAAGGTCAAGTTGACCGCCGGTCAGAGCTACCCCGTGAAGCTCGAATGGACGAGCGACGGCGGCGTCAACACCATCAACCTGCGTTGGAAGCCGCCCGTCGCCGCGCCCAGCACGGCGCTTTGGTCGGAAGTGGCGGACGGCACCGATTACTATTTTGCCTACGGCCCCGAGCTCGATCACGTGGTCGCCGGCTACCGGCGCATCACCGGCCAGGCCACCATGCTGCCGCGCACCGCCTTTGGCCTCTGGCAATGTCGCGAGCGCTACAAGACGGCGCAAGAGAGCTTGGACGTCGTGAAGGGCTACCGCTCCCGCAACATCCCGCTCGATAACATCGTGCAAGATTGGCAGTACTGGGAGCCGGCCGGCTGGGGCTCGCACGCCTTCGACGCCACGCGCTTTCCGGATCCGGCGGGCTGGATCAAGTCTCTGCACGACCAGCACGCGCAGCTGATGATCTCGGTTTGGCCGAAGTTCTACCCGGACACCGCCAACTTCACCGCCCTCAATTCCAAGAGCTTTTTGTATCAGCCGAACCTGACCGACAAGCTCATGGACTTCGTCGGCTACCCGTTCACCTTCTACGACGCCTTCAACCCCGAGGCGCGGGCGATGTACTGGCAGCAGATGAAAACCCAGCTGTTCGACAAAGGCGTCGACGCTTGGTGGTTGGACGCCAGCGAGCCCGAGACGGTGGAGGGGCCGCACCCGAGCGAGGCCAAGCGTCGCAACGACTATCAGACTCACATGACCCCGACCGCGCTCGGCAGCGGGTCGCGCATGGAGAATGCCTATCCGCTCGTCAACAGCCAAGCGGTCTACGAAGGCCAGCGCGCCGCCAAAGCCGATCAACGCGTGTTCATCCTGACGCGCTCGGCGTTCGCCGGGCAGCAGCGCTACAGCGCCGCCATCTGGTCGGGCGATATCACCGCCACCTGGACGGCTTTCAAGAAGCAGATCGCCGCCGGCGTCGGCTACTCGGTTTCGGGCACCCCGTATTGGACGGTCGACAGTGGCGGCTTCGCGGTGCCGACCAAGTTTGCGGACGGCGCCAACGCCGACGAGTGGCGAGAGCTCAGCACGCGCTGGTTCGAGTTTTCCACCTTCTTGCCGCTGTTGCGCGTGCACGGCCAGACCCCGAACCGTGAAATGTGGGAATTTGGCGGCGAAACCAGCCCCGCCTACCTGGCCCAGCTGAAGTTCGATCGCTTGCGCTACCGCATGCTGCCGTACGTGTACTCGTTGGCGGGCGCGGTCACGCACGAAGCGGGCACCATTTTGCGCCCGCTGGTCATGGACTTTCGCACGGACAGCGCGGCGCTGAACGTGGCCGATCAGTTCATGTTCGGCAAAGCCTTCTTGGTTAGCCCCGTCACCACCTACCTCGCGCGCGATCGCTCGGTGTATCTGCCCACCACGCCGGGCGGCTGGTACGACTTTTGGACCGGCGCGGCGCTTGCCGGTGGCAAGAGCGTCACCGCCAGCGCCGCTTTCGACGCCATGCCGGTGCACGTGCGGGCCGGCTCGATCGTGCCGTTCGGCCCCGAGCTCATGTACACGAGCGAGAAGCCGATCGACCCGCTCACCGTCTACGTTTACGCCGGCGCCGACGGTGCCTTCACGCTCTACGAAGACGACGGCCAAACCTTCGCCTACGAAAACGGCGCCTTCGCCCGCATCCCCATCACTTGGAAAGACGCCACCAAGACGCTCACCTTGGGCGCGCGAGAGGGCACGTTTCCGGGCATGTTGGAGACGCGCATGGTGCAAGTAGTGCTCGTCTCGGCCAGCAAAGCCGTCGGCTTCTCGTTCACGCCCGCGGTGGATAAAACCGTCAGCTACACCGGCGCGGCGCTCGACGTCGTTTTGCCCTGAAAGTCAGTCGCACAGCTCCAGCGCGCCAAAAGAGCTCGGAACGTGGAAGTCCGGCTTTTCGGTCTTGGGGTCGACCCACGACATCCAACCGAAGTGCACGCCGCCGCTCGGCCGCCGCGAAAACTCGGCGCGGTACACGCCCGCGAACAGCTCACGCGCGCCTGCCGAAAGCACCCCCAGCTCTCGCAAGCAACCGAGCGGCAAGCTGCCTTCCACCGCGTAGCGCTCGCCGGCAATGCTCGCGTTCAGCTGCAGGCCCTGAAACTCGAAGTCGTCGTCGAACTGCCGATAGCTGCGCGCGCGGTAGCCGTAGCGCTCACCGCTCGGCGCCATCTCGAGACAGAAATACGGCGCGAGCTCCAAGTCGGGAGCAAGGAAGATTTCGACGCGGTCGGAGCCGAGCACGCGCTCTTTCTCGGTTCGACCCGCGCCGAGCACCAAGTCTTGGTCCACGCAGTCGAAGCGAAAGTGCAGGCGCTCGGACGTCCACAGCGCGCGAAACTCCGTCGGCGCCGCCGCCGTCTCCTCCCACGGGAAGCTGAAATCGCTCAAACAGCTGGCCAAGGACCAATCGACGCCGGCGCGCGCCGCGTGCACCAAGTAGCGTTTCATCGCGCGAGCTTTTCTAGCACCGTGGGCTATGGTGCCGGCATGCGAGCCGGTCGTGACAAGAAGAAGGCCAAAAAAACGAGCCCAACCGAACGCCCCAAGTTCGCGCCGGCCGCGTTCCTGTCGGGCACGCCCGAGCAAGTTCAGAGCCTCTGCAACGATTTGGCCGAGCTCGCCGCCGAGCGTTTCAGCGACTTGACCGGCACCACCTGGATCAGCGTCGGTCAGGCTCTGGCCAGCCAGCTGCGTGAGCTGGGCCACGACTTGATGAGCTTCGAGGACACGCCCGAGCATCAAGAGTGGCAAACCACTTGGCATCACCCGAAAGGCACGTTCGTGTTCACGCTCGAGTTCCGCGCCCCCTACGCGGCCACCGTGACCTGGAAGACCGACGACCGCACGTTCACCGCCACGCGCTAGCGTTCGCGAAAAGCTCGGCGCTCCCCCCATCGAGGAGCGCGGCCGCTCCCACCGACGCTCTTTCCGCGCGCGGCCGGAGCCAGGTCGAGACGCTACTTCTTGCCGTGCTTCTTGTCTTTGGCGGCTTGCTTCTCTTCGGCCTCTTTCTGCTCGCGCTCGGCGTCCGCCTTTTCCTTCTGCTCGCGCTCACTGGCCGCCTGCTTTTCCTCGGCCTCTTCCATCTCTTCGGTCTGGCAGCGCAGCGCTTTGCCGCCGATGAACACGTCGTGCTGTGAGCTCGTGCCGACCGGTCCGCTGCGCTCGGCCTCGATGAACGCAAAGTTGGCTTTCAGCTCCGCCGCGTGATTGCGAAAGTCGTTCTCGGCGCCCGTGCGCGCTTCCTTCTCGTCGTCACTGCGCGACGTTCCGCTGATCTTCCCCAGCACCTCGCAGCGCAACGGCTTGTCGCTCTCGTGCACCACCTTCACGCTCTCCGCCCTCGGCTCCAGCGCCGCCACGTTGGCGAAGCATCCCGTCAGCATCACCGACACCACACACAGCGCTTTCTCGAGCATTTCGGCACTCCTCGCGAGCAGCCGACCCAAAACCCGCCGTCCTGTCAAGCGCCTGCCCCAACCGCCCGTCCCTTCGGCCTCCATCCTCGCTCGCGCCGCCGACTGAGATCCACTCGGATTCTTCAGATCCCGGCTGCCGAGATGCAGCTCGCTAAGGATTCCACACATCTTGGGCTGCCGCGCCGCAGATCCCTTGCAGAAACTCTCGTAGCGATGCCAGGCCAAGCCGGGCGACCGCTTCGGGCTGCCGCCGTGCTGGTGGGTCGTGTCGAGAGCCTCGGGG
>Ga0068855_100000477_pt1 | contig 49253 bp, 47 predicted proteins | sample KBSCornC52_FD_66592 | JGI IMG/M metagenome (GOLD analysis project Ga0068855, IMG submission 66592) | Corn rhizosphere microbial communities from Kellogg Biological Station, Michigan, USA - KBS Corn C5-2 | ecosystem: Host-associated > Plants > Roots > Rhizosphere > Soil ... | reverse complement strand
TTTGAGGATTTTCTCGTACTCGGTGATCGCGTTCTGAAGCTTGCCCTGTTGGACGCACTTCTCTGCCGCGCTGAGCACCTTCTGTTTGTTGAACCCGAAACCAAACGCCATAAGATTGCCAACTCCAGCAGCGTGCTTTCCCCCGGAGGGAGTGAAACCAGTCCTGGTACGACTGCCGAGTTTTCGGACGGCCACTCGGACAAGCCTGATTGTACGGCTGGCCACCGAGAATCGTATGGTTACTAAGGGTTACCGAAGGGGAGTGTACGAGTGGGTAGGGAGAAATCACTCGCTCATGGAATCACGGGAAAAGCTGGGCTGGATGCTCCTGCGACTTTCAAGGATTCGATGACGGGCCTAAGCTTTTGCCGCCGCCGCCATCACGAAGATCATGATGACGAGCACCAGCGGCCGGGGCAACTTGCGCAAAATTTTCCAGGCTACGTAACTCATCTAAGATCCTCCGAGAAACGGGAGACCCGCGGAGTGAGAAACCGTGTCGGCCAGATTTTGACTGTGAACGAACGCCGAGCTGAGGACCGCGGAATTCTATGCAAACCGCCTCGGCAAAGCAAGAGGCCGAATGCAGTCCTCGGTACATCCTTTTAATCCATAGCAGCCAAATAGTTTAGGCTTAATCCGATGGTGCCTACGTTGGCCGACTATCTGGCGAGGTTTGAATCTCTCGGACAGAACACGGGCTATTCCGAGCGCCAGGGATACCGCACGGTCCGACACAGCTATCGCGACCTCGCAAGAATGGCATATGGCTTCGCCGCGGAACTTGAGTCGAGGGGAATCCGCAAAGGCGACCGCGTCATGCTATGGGGGCCGAACTCGGCGGCCTGGGTCGCAGTATTTTTCGGTTGCGCCTATCGCGGCGTGATCGCCGTTCCGATGGATGACTCGGCAACACCCGATTTTGCCCTGCGCGTTTTTCATCATGTCGAGTCCAAGCTGCTCGTGTGCTCGCCGCAACATGCCCCGACAAACCAGAGCTTCCTGCTCTTTGAGGACCTGAAGCCGCGCACCAGGCCGTCCTCCCCGCCTGAACCCATCAGCGCCGAAGATCCCCTCGAGATCGTCTTCACTTCTGGCACGACCGGCGATCCGAAAGGGGTGGTTCTCACGCACGGAAACGTTCTCGGCAACGTTCGGCCGCTCGAAGCGCAGATTGCCCCTTATCTGAAGTACGAGCCGTTCGCACACCCCATCCGCTTTCTCAACCTGCTTCCGTTAAGCCATGTTTTCGGCCAGTTTCTGGGGATGTACTTGCCCTCATTACTGCGCTCGGCGGTTGTCTTTGAAGACACGCTGAATCCGGCTGAGGTTCTACAAACCATCAAGCGGGAGCGAATCTCTGTGTTGGTCGGGGTGCCGCGAATGGCGCAATCGCTCAAAGAGAAAATTGAACGCGACCTCGAGGCGGAGGGCAACGCTCGAGACTTCCGGGAAAGGTTTCGCGCCGCCGAGGGAAAGCACTTCCTCGCCCGGTGGTGGATCTTCCGCCGCATTCATCGGCGATTGGGGTGGAAGTTCTGGGCCTTCATTTCCGGAGGCGCCGCCTTGGACTCCGAGACGGAGGAGTTTTGGCGTCGCCTCGGATATGCCGTAGTTCAAGGCTACGGATTGACGGAAACAACTTCGCTGATCAGCGTGAATCATCCTTTCAAGACGGGAAAAGGATCGATTGGCAAGGTGCTGGCCGGTCGGGAAGTCAAGCTGGCGCCGGACGGCGAGATCTTGGTGCGCGGTAGCGGAGTCGCCTCGGGCTATTGGAATGGCGGAGCGCTGCAACCGGTTTCATCGGAACAAGGCTGGTACCATACCGGCGACATCGGCGAGCTTGATCGAGACGGCAATCTGTACTTCAAAGGCCGCAAGAAGGATGTGATCGTCACCCCAGCGGGCATGAACGTTTATCCCGAGGATGTGGAGAATGCGATCAAGCGCCAACCCCAAGTTAAGGATTGCGTGGTGGTGGGGCTTGCGATGGGCGGGAATGCGGAGCCTGCGGCCGGCTTGATTCTCAAAAACGGGGAAGCCGATGCGGGAAGCGTGATCGACCAGGCCAACCGGAGTCTCGCCGACTACCAGCGGGTTCTGCGATATGTAGTCTGGCCGGACCAAGACTTTCCTCGAACCTCCACACTGAAACCGCGCCGAGCCGAGATCGCGCAAACCATGCAGCAGATGCTCGAGGTTTCGGGAGCACCCCGAACCGGTGGCCATAAGACAATTTCCGAACTACTCTCGGCCGTTACCAAGCGTTCGATCGGCTCCTCCTTAGATCAAAACGCCGATTTGAACCTCACCTCGCTTGAACGCGTCGAGCTGCTCGGAGCGCTCGAAGAGAAATACCAGCTGGATCTGAGCGCAACCCACTTTTCCGGGATCCGCACGATCGCGGACCTTGACCGCATGTTGAAGGGCGAGGCCACGGAAAAAGCTTGGTACGACTATCCCGCCTGGGCGCAGAACTGGCCGTCCACCTGGATCCGGTTTGCCGTGCATTACCTGCTGCTTCGGCCTGCCGTGTTCATTCTGGGCTGGCCACGAATTGTGGGGAGAGAGAACCTGCGCGGGGTAAACGGCCCGCTGCTTGTCGTCTCGAACCACATTGACGATGTCGATGTGGGCTTCGTGCAAACCGCATTGCCCTTCCGCATTCGGCACAAGCTCGCAACCGCAGCCGGGGGAGAAGCACTCCAGGCACTGCGCAAACCGCCTGCTGAGCGCAACTTTTTTTTAGGTGTTTTCGATCGGGTCGAGTGGTTCTTCGGCGTGATGCTGCTGAACTTGTTCCCTCTGCCACGCCAGGCGGGGTTTCGCGACAGCTTTCATTTTGCGGGTCAATCGGTTGACCGCGGCTACAGCATTCTGGTTTTTCCCGAAGGCCGGCACACGACCGATGGCAACCTGAACCCGTTTCGCTCCGGCATTGGACTGCTGGCTCAGAACTTAGGAATCCCCGTCCTTCCGATGCGCATTGACGGTTTGTTCGAGGTGAAGCAGGCTCACAAACGGGTGGCGCGGCCCTATCAGATCTCGGTCAAAATTGGGGTCCCGATGAGCTTTTCGACCGGAACCGATCCGCAGGCGATTCCCGCAATTCTCGAGCGAAAGATCGCAAGCCTATAGCTCTTTCCACAGGATAAACAGTTTATTCACAGCTTCTTAGCCACCCTTTACAGAAAACCATGTAGCTGGATTTCCCCGTCCGCCCGACCGGCTCGGCCGTACTCAGGCAGCTCCGCCTGTGCCCTACAGGCCCCGCAAAACTGCCAGTCGGATCTAGCTGGAATGGTGAGACGGCGACAAAAAAGGCCGGCCCGGAGGAGCACGACATGAGCCGGCCCTGCGCAAATGAGTTGCGCGAATCCTTAGCCCCTAGCGAACGGACGGTCGGCCGGCGAAGATGGCACGACAAAGTCTCCTGGAAGCGCTTTTTCGTCGTCGGAAAAAATGGGTCAGCCTGGAGACCAAAAGCTGACCCAGATAACTGCTGACGAAGAGCTGCGCTAACGGAGCGTCTTGCTTCGCGCCCCCCAAGGCACGAAACTCCACGCTAATCGGGCTTCCCGACGCGGTCAATTCCGCAAAAGTTGCAAGCTGGATACAACTTTGGATGTAGGCACGTTGGGACCTTAAAACCGGGGGTTCCGGCGGCGTACAACGCAGGGGGAAGGAAATCAGGCGTCGTCTATAATCCTCGACAATGCGGCCGGTTCCTTCAGTGTTGGACCTCGTCAGTCGCAGGCTTGCCCTTCCAAAAAGCCGCAGCGGACTGATCGAAACAGAACGCGTGCTGGCGTTCGTGCGCTTGGTGCTTGCGCTGAGCTCTCTGCTTGTCTTGCGTCTAAAGCCGGATGAAGTTTTTCCCTTTCATTGGGCACTGGGCTTGACCCTGGTCTATTCCGCACATGCCCTGGCACTGCTCGTGTTGTTCTGGCCGCGTCAGCAAGTTTCTTCTCGCACGGCTTTCCTGGTGCATGCCGTCGATGTTCTGTGGCCGGCGATCATCAGCCTTTTCGCCGCCGGTACGGGCGGGCCGTTCTTCCTGTTTTATATTTTTGCTTTGTTGTCTGCCGCCTTGCGTTGGGGAATGCGCGAAACTGCCCTGACCACGGTTGCGCTGGTTGCCGAGAGGGCGATCGACGCAGTGGCGCTGGCTCGCGTCCCCTGGCTGCAATTTCTGGGAGAACCTTCTGCCAGCGCTTTCGTTCTGCAAACGGCCTATCTTCTGATTTTTGCCTTCCTCATCGGCTACATCGCCGAGGCGGAGAAGCGGGGCGCGGCCGAGGCGTTCAGCATCTCCCGGCTCTCGGCAAAAGTGCGGGTCGAGGCTGGAATGAAGGGGACGATCCAGATCGTCATGCAGGAGATGTTGAAGCTCTTCGGGGGACGGGAGTTGCTGGTCATCACGCGAGAATCCCAAGCCCAACTGGTCATGTTGTGGCGCGCCGAACTGCGGGATGAAGGAACGGTTTTCACCTGGCGCCAGCTAGACGAAACCGAACAGCAGGAGTACCTGTGCGTCATGGGGGAGGATTCTGCCGGTGCGGCGTGGCGTGACCGGAGCACCTCGAGTTTCATGACCCTGGACAAGAATGGGTCGCGCACGAGCGGGCAGCAATGCTATTTGGCTGCAAGGTTCGTTGCCGAGCACCCCTTTCGGGTATTGCTCGCCTGCGCGATTTCTGCTGCCCCTGACGTCTCCGCCAGGCTCCTGCTGTTTGAGCCGAGGCTGGGAGGGCGGCCGGAAACGCAGCTGCGATTCCTTCAGGATCTGGCGAACCTGGTCGCGCCGTCGGTGTACAACGTGTACCTGCTGCGCCGCTTGAGATCGCGTGCTGCTGCGGTCGAGCGCGCGCGCGTGTCGCGCGAGTTGCATGACGGGGTCGTACAGTCGCTGCACGCGATTGCGTTCCGGCTTTACGCTCTGCGCACGCGAGCGAGCAGCTCGGCGGACGAGCGCGAGCAGGAGCTGATCGAAGTGCAACAGCTGGTGCAAAACGAAGCCGCGAATGTGCGGGATCTCATCCACCAATTAGAGCCCATCGAATTTGATCCCCGACACTTGGTCGAATTTCTTTCCGGCATGGTCACTCGATACCGCCAGGACACCGGAATTGGCGCGCAGTTCGTGTGCGATTCTCCGGAAGTAAGTTTGCCGCCCACTACCTGCCGGGAGATTGCAGGAATTGTTCGCGAGGCGCTGGCCAATGTGCGCCGTCACAGTGGCGCCCAGCACACCCTGGTGCGGCTCACCCGCCAGCATGGCGGCTGGATGCTGATCGTGGAAGATGACGGTCGCGGCTTTGAATTCAGCGGTCGCTTTACTCAAGCGCAGCTCGAGGAAAATCGTCGTGGACCACTGGTAATCCAGCAGCGCGTTCGTGCCTTGGATGGAGAGCTGACCATTGTTTCCAAAGCCGGACACGGGGCGCGGCTGGAAATTAAGATTCCTGATTTTGCGCGTGCCAGCATTGCTTAAAACACTATGGAAAACCAACCAATACGCCTGATCATCGCTGACGACCACGCGATTTTTCGTGATGGCCTGCGCCGTCTGCTCGCAACCCAGCCGGATTTTCAAGTGATTGGAGAAGCCTCGGACGGCAAGGAGGCAATCTCTTTGGCGCAGTCGATGAAACCAGACGTTCTGCTCCTCGATCTGGCCATGCCGCGCGTGCCCGGGATGGAGGTTCTGCGCGAACTCTCGCGGCAGCAAACGCCCGTGCGAACAATTCTGCTGACCGCCGCCATTCAGCCATTTGCAGTCACGAGCGCGCTGCAGCTCGGCGCCCGTGGCATTGTTCTCAAAGCGTCTCCTCCAGAGATGCTTTTGAAGAGTATTCGATCGGTACATGAAGGCCAGTTCTGGGTCGGGAGTGAACCGGTATCGTCTTGGGCAAAACCGGGACAGAGCACCAGCGGCTTTGGCTTGACCTCGCGCGAGGTTGAGATCATTTCTGCAATCAAAAAGGGCAGCAGCAACCGCGAGATTGCCGGGCAGCTCGCCATCAGCGAGGAAACGGTGAAGCGCCATCTCAGCAACATTTACGGGAAGCTTGGCGTCTCCAGCCGCTTAGAGCTGGCGGTCTTGGCAAGCGAACAGCACCTGGGCATCGAGCCGTAGCCCGTTGAGCTCTACTTTTGCCGGCGCGATGAAAGTCGATTTCCACGCTTATTGAGGGGCAGTCCAGGTGGCGTTCCACGCCGTGCGTCGTGTCCACAAATACGCCGCCACCGAGAAGTCGAAGACTGCGCAAAAGGTTCCATAAGCGAGTGGGATGGCGGTCAGCTGGCCGGACTCAAACCCGCCCAGGGCTCCATGCGCCTGAAGTTCGTGCAGCAGGTCCCAGAGCCCGTGCAGGGAATATCCGAGGATCAGCGCCACCGGGAACCGTATGCCCAGCAAGCCGATGGCGAGAAACACCCCGACCAGTGCTGTTTCCAGGCGCCACGCAGTCGCCATTCCGAAGTAGGCTGTGAAAGCCAAGTAGAAAGAGGCAATGAGCAGAAGGAACACCGCGTAGAAAATCTGTTCTGCCCTGGCGCCCAGGAATTTCCGAACACTCAAGATCGTGCCCGCAGCCGCCATCAGACCGATCACCGCATAAAGGATGATGATCACCACAAGTCCCAGCATGCTGTATCCCTGGCCCATCGATATGCCTCCTTTCACGCCTTCGCGTCTTGCCCATCCTAGCTTCGCTTGATCCTTCATCCAGGTCATCGGTCGGAATGAGCGCTGATTGCATCCTCTCCCGGTCGAACCCTGCCGTATTCTATTGTGAATCACGAAGGAGGAGACTCATGGGAATCGCATACCTAGCGGTCACAATCCTGCTCGCGGCACTGGTGCTGTTCTCCGGTGTGGGTAAGCTCCGCAACGATCCGCATATCGTCAAGGTGATCCACGAAACGGTAGGCGTGCCTATGAAATATTTCCCTGCCTTAGCAGCTTGTGAATTTGCAGGAGCCGTCGGCTTGGTTCTTGGGATCTGGTGGCCGTTGCTGGGAGGAGCTGCTGCCGTCGGACTCGTAATCTACTTTGCGGGCGCGATCATATCGCATGTGCGGGTGGGCGATTTCAAAGGGATCGGACCGGCTGCTCTGCTATGGACAATGTCGGCGGCAGCACTTTGCCTGCGAATTCTGGCCCACAAGGCAACTCCCTAGTTGGCGTCCGGAGCAGGAACACCGTTCATGCGGGTGCCGCCGGTACGTCGACCGCAACGTTTTAGTGAACCACCAAAACCAGCGCAGCAGAAGCTCCCGGAATCGGGCATCCCAGAACGGCACTAGTCATCGGAGTATTCACAGATATCAGCACGTTACTCCCGAACCCGCCGCCGAACTGAGCGAAAGTCTGCTGCGTGATGGCCGCCTGAAGATGTTGCGAATCGATGAACGCGGTCGCTATCGGGTTGCCATTCCAGAGAATCTGCGACTGAGGAGCAAAACCGCTGCCTTTCACCGTGAGAAGAGCTGAATCGGTGGAAGCGGATATGACGTTTGGAGAAATCAGCGTGATCTGAGGCGTAGCTGGAATGCCGAGACAGCTGTTGAAACCGATGATGGCTGTGCAGGTCCAGCCAGACAACACCAACATCAAGGCAGCCGCGAAGCCCAGGCGGAGCCACGGGAAAGGCTCAGCGGTCCCGATGTGGCATGGACGCATGCCGCCTCCTCTTTGCGAGTGTCTCTGCGTAGACCGGCGACTCTCCGGTGCCGGTCAAGAGACTCAGCGAGCCGGACTCGCACTCACCCACTGAAATACGTGGGAGTTCCAAGGGCCGAGTTCAACATAGAGTCCCCCCCGTAAGATCTCATCTCCCTCTCGCTGGTAGGTTGCTCCGGACAGTCGGTCCACCAGGTTCCATCGAACTCCGCCAATGTCGGCCCATGGAACGCGCACCGTGGCCTGGAGGGAGGTTTCGCTTAAGTTAATTGCGATTAGATACCGCTCGTCTCCGTGCTGCCAGCTCCAGGCCAGCAGATTCTCAAAGCTCGCGTTATCGGGCCATCCCCTGCACTCGCACAGCTTCCACTGGCCACCGCGAAAAACGGGCTGGTGAATGACCTCCAGAAGCCCGGCATAAAACTCCTGCAGGCCCTGATCCGTAGGCTCATTGGGACGTCTGCCCAGGAAGACGGGAAGTTTTACCTTGCGCCCCTCAAACTGCCCTTCATGAAAAAGTCTCATTCCGGGAAGCGTGGCTGATGTGAGCGCGGCCGCCCGCTCCTTATCCGGTGAAAATATGTTCGCAGCCCGTGGCTCGTCGTGATTTTCTATAAATCGGAGTAATTTCCCTTGATATGAGAGGTCAGCCCCGAGATGGGGACGGATGCTCTCGGCGTTTGCATGCTCAATGCGGTCGTAAAGTCTCTTGTCGTAGCAGAAATCAAAACCCTGTTGCTGCAACTCCCACTCCAGATCCCAATAGGCCTCAGCGATAAATAGAAAATTGGGGAATGTCTGTTTGGTTCTGGAGATGACATCGTACCAATATTCGGTTTCGGGTCTTAGACCCGCACGCTTTCCCCAGGTGCGTTCAAAGATTGAATTCAGAAAGAGCATTGCCATGTCACAGCGCACACCGTCGCTCTGTTCCGCAATGTCGGATAGCAGTTCTATCACCGCTCGCCGTAGGCCTGGCTCAAAAGCATTCAGCTGCAGGACATCAGGCCAGGCCGGAAAGTACGGGTCCCGGCCTCTCGCAAACACCGTTCCGCGCACCTCCACAAAGGACGCGGAATCATTCCTCAGGTCTTCGCTGCTACCTCGAATGAAATACTCCGGGTGCTCCAGGACCCAGGGGTGGTCCGGGGCAACATGGTTCGGAACAAAATCCAGAACCAGCTTCATCCCCCGTTCCGCGAGGGCACGCCGGGCGCTGGCAAGACCCTGAGGTCCGCCCAACTCTCGATCGACCACATACCGGCGGACGCAGTAAGGCGATCCCACGTTATCCTCGGTATGAAAGTCGGGCAGAGCTCTTAAGAAATCGTGAAGAAGACCGTCGTTCCGATTCGCGATCGAAATGCCGGCAGGACTTCGTTCCCAGACTCCCATGAACCAAACCGCGTCGAAGCCGTAGTCCGCAATGGTGTCCCATTCTGCCGAGGGCACAGAAGACAAGTTCACCGTGTTTCCATATTTGCGGCTCAAATCCGTGAGCCACACCCAGGTGTTGATCTCATAGACAGACGGATACTGCGCCCATGCGGAAACCAGAACCGGGGATTCAGTGTTTACGACAGTCGTTGTGCTCATTTTGCTGTCCTTGTCTGCAGCCACCACGCCGAGGCCCAGCGCTCGCCGTGAGCGTGAGCTCTCCTCCCAGGCTAGTACGGAAGTTCTGGGACGGTTCCTGCTAGAACTGCCAGTCGTTTCTTCCTAGAAGCAACGAGGGAAGAACCTGGACACCTGCTTGAAATATCCGTCGATCTAGATCGCCTGTCACTGGACTGGGGCTCTCAGACCTGGCGGCCTTTCATCCGGAATACGGGATGTCGGGAGAGCGGTCCAGAAATAGTCGGCGATTCTCTGAAATCCTACTCTCAACAAAGAAGCGGGAGCTTTTCTGAGTCTTTGCTTTTCATCAACCCATCGCAAACCCTGCGATTCGCTCTCAGTTCGAGAGAAACTGCCATCGACTGCCGCACTCTCCTACGCCAATGGCAAACCTGGAGATTCTGAGGGAAGACGATGGTTATCGCGGGGTCTTCTTCTTGAGCCTGAAAACGAGGATCACGAAAACCACGATTGCTAGCAGTCCAGCAACTACCCGAATCAGCGTAACGTTATCCAATTTGTTCTCCGTCGGTGATCCAAAAGGCATGCCCGCTACCAGGCACAATCCGGCCCCTTAGGCCTTCTCTGTCGCCCTCGGCGAGTGATCGCACGAGCTTAAAATGTCATCGGACACGAATATCAACCGGAACCGAAGTTGTGACAATGATCGGAAGTACATCAGGACCTACTACAGAAACATCCCACCCGTCGTACAGAAAATCCTGTATCGAGCAGATTCACCCCGGCGAATAATCTGTACAGTACACGCAGAAAGAAACCCAGATTCCCGCGGCCCGTGAGCGCACGGCAAGCTACGATCTTGCAATTCAGTGTCGGCTTGACTGAAGAATCATGGAGCGGATTCGGTTTGCCGCCGAGTTGACTCACCACGCAAGTTCGCTAGGGGAAAATGCCGGTCCTGAATGGGCCAGCGGTCGTTACCTGTGGCGTTTGCCACAAGGGACGTATTTCACAGATTTCAAAGGTGATGAAGAGCCCCATCCGAGGTATCAAACTGTGTGATTCAGCCGGACGGCTTCTCCGATGTTCTGGGCGGAGGCTGCATGCAACCCGACCTCTGCCTGAAAAAGCGCTTTCCGGCGTTTCACCCGTGCATGATGAATTTTGAGGGAAGATGGACGAACTCGAACAGCTTGCCACGCTGAAGGCAGACGCTTGCACCCCTGAAGCAATCTGCTCCGCTATCGCCAAGACATTTGGAGTCAAGAACACCGAAGTCGCTCTCCTCGAAGTTGCTGGCAGGCTTCTGAAATTTCTCTACCCTGCTGAATTGAGAACCACCGGAGTGATCCCTCTTTCCAGTTCCGCCGTTGCGGCCCGCACGGCAAGAACCAGGCGAGCTGAGCTCTTCAATAGTTTCACCCGAGTGCAGCACTCCAGTGTGTTCGAGGTCGTGAGGCTCGGGGATTCTGAAGGTGAGGGGGAGGTGATCCAGAAGCTCATGTCCGCTCCCGTGTTTTCGCCCGGCGAGGAGGTATTGGGTGTCATTCAGGTGTCCCGGAAAGCCCGATCCACGGCAAAAGCCGGGCCCGATTTTGTTCCGCAAGATTTGGGAAAATTGAAATCGGTAGCGGCTACAGTCGGAACCATCCTGGCGCGGTCGAAAGCTTAGAGTTGGCCGCACCCGAATGTTTGCCCGATTTCCCTGCCCTCAGTCGGCCGCGAAATCCACGTTCGAACCCAAAACCGGGGAACCCTCGAGCACGGAGCGGACTCGCGACGCCAGCTCGGGAAACGTGAACGGTTTGTACAGAATGTCCTCGGGCGCAGAGGTGACATCGTGGTCGGCGTAGCCAGATATGAAAATCGTCTTGATTTCAGGTCGCTGGCTTCGGATAGCCTTGGCGGCAGAATCTCCGCGGCGCCGGGGCATCAACAAATCGCTGATAAAAAGGTCAATCGGACCAGCATATTCCAGTGATTGTGCAATTGCTTCCAATCCGTCGGAAGCCTCAAGAACGCGATAACCGAGAGATTCCAGATAGGTACGCGTCATGGCCCGTATTCCAGGTTCATCTTCTGCGAGCAATATGGTTTCACTCCCGCCGCGAATTGGTGACTCCTCTAGACGCGGGGCGGCTTTGATGGCACCTTTGGCTCGGGGCAATAGAGCTCGAAAGGTCGAACCTTTGCCAGGAGCACTCTTGACTTCAATTCGCCCTCCGGATTTTTGAGCGATACCCAACACCGTCGCAAGCCCAAGCCCGGTTCCTCTCCCCACGTCTTTGGTCGTGAAGAAAGGCTCAAAGATGCGTAACTGCATCTCCGGAGTCATCCCAGCACCGGTGTCGGATACCTGAAGAACTGCCCAGGCTGGATCATTTTTCGCTGGCCCCTCTTCTCCCAACTTGCAACTTGTGGCGATGAGAAGTCGCCCCGCTTCCGGCATAGCATCCTGTGCATTGACAACTAAGTTCATAATCATCGTTTCAACCTGTGAAATATCGACATACACCAGGAGAGGCTCCGATTCTAAAGACACTTCAAGTTGAATATGGTCGGGCAGCAGTCGCCTTAGCATCGGCTCCAGATTCAGGACAATGAGATTCAGATCTGCCACCGCAGCAGCTTCTGGTTGCTTGCGGCAGAATGTGAGCAGCTGCTTGGTAACCGAGGCGGCCTGCCTTGTAGTAGCGAGCATTCGCTCGCAGATCTCGCGTTCCCTGTCGCTCGATACGCTTTCCTTTAGATCGGTGGTGTAGCCCGAAATGAGCATCAACAGATTGTTAAAGTCGTGAGCCACTCCCCCGGCCAACTTTCCCAGTGCTTCCATCTTCTGATACTGGTGCAGCTCTGCTTCCATGTTTCTCGCTCGCGTAACATCGCGGAAGCTCCATACGCGTCCGGTGATCTTGTCGTCGATGTGCTGGGGTTGCGAGTAGCGTTCAAAAATACGCCCGTCCTTGAAAAGCAATACGTCAAAGCTGGTTGCTGCCGGGTCCTCATATAGAGTTCGCACCTTGTCCAGAAAGTTATGAGGACTCTCCAATTGCTGGGAAACATGTGAAAGCAGAGCCTGGTCATCCCTGTCGTCGGTCTCCCCGCAGTTCAGACGCCACATTTCAACGAATTTCTTATTGCACTTCGTGATCTTTCCGTCGAGGGCCACCACAAGAATTCCGTCAGCGGTGGAATCGAGCGTGGCATGAAGGAGCGACACGGTGTGCTGCAGCTGAGTTTCGGCTTGTCGTCGGGCCTGATTCTCGATCCGCAATTCGGCGTTCATCTTGATCAGCTCGGTCGTACGCCTGGTCACCTCAGCCTCGGTATCCGCGTTGGCGCGCTGGATCGCGGCTTCAATGTCTCTTCGGTAGCGAAGATCACGGCCGGTGAAAATCACAGCCTCGAGATCCGGATTGTCGAGGCAGTTATTCGCGATGATTTCAAAAGGAACCCATTCGCCGGCACTGTCCCGGATTCTCAACACGGAAGGAACACGTTCTCCCTTTTGTTGAAGGGTATTCATGTATTCCTGGGCGGCTCGTTGCAGGTCCGCAGGATGCAAAAACTCGAAAATGGACAGTCCTTCAACTTGGTAACGATGATGCCCGAGCACCTTTTCGGTATGGGGGTTGATGTAGAGAATCTTTCCCTCAGCATCGAGTAGAGCTAACACTTCGGGGGCATGCTCGACGAGCGAACGGTACTGCTCCCAGGACTCGAAGGTCTCTGCATGCAAGTTCTCGTAAGGTTGTGCCATAGGGGATCCCAAAGCGTATGCCCGAGCAAAACATCGGCCCTCCCAAGCGTCGCTTCTGTGCTCAGAGTGTCCGTTCAAGCTGCCGCTCGGTACTGGCAAAACTGGCAGTTGCTCTCAACTCCACCGAGGCTCTGTGAAAACTAAAATGCCTAGGAGGAGTAAGACGAGCATGGGGATATCGCGAGGCGTGGCCTCCGCTCCGCCGAACCGTCTGCCCCGCCAAGGAAAGCTCCCCTTGCGATCGGGAAACCATAGTAGAAATGAAGAACGCACGGCAAGGTCAAGGCACACAGAAGTAGCGCGAACTCGCGGATCTCACAGGCCGCTGTTATCATCAACCCCCGTGCCGAACACGCCCCAGTCAAACAGACGCGCTCTGATTGAAAGCTTGGGACGGCACCGAAGGGGCCGGATTTATCTTTCAGTTCTTATTTTCCTGTTCGCAGTTTTCGCCCTCGCCGCTCAAGCACCAACCCTTCCGGAAGTGATCTCAGTCACTGGTGATACCGAGTTTGTTCACGATCCGTCTTTCATGAAACAAGGAGGAACCTGGTATCTGTTCTCGACCGGCGCCGGCCCCAACCACCAGGGCGAACTGCCTCTGCGCTGCTCGAAGGACTTACGCGTGTGGACCAGATGCGGGAGCGTTCTCGAGCATATTCCCGATTGGATCGTCCAACAGAGCCCCCTGACCAGGAATCTTTGGGCACCCGACATTTCATTTTTTAACGGCGAATATCACCTCTATTACGCATTTTCTATATTTGGAAAAAACACATCAGGAATCGCCCTGCTCACCAACCAGACCTTGGATCGAGAGAGCCAGCATTTCTCCTGGAAGGACTGCGGTCTGGTGCTCCAATCACGAGAAGAAGACAATTTCAATGCGATTGATCCTAACGTCGTATTGGATAAGAACCGGCACGCGTGGCTCGCGTTTGGCAGCTTTTGGGACGGAATTAAAATGCGGCGGCTTGACGAGCGGACCGGCAAGCTTTCTAGTTCCGACACGAAACTTTATTCGCTTGCACGCCGGAAACGGCCGGAAAACGCTCCACCGAATCCGGCCGGGTTGCCGGGAAACTGGCAGGCGATTGAGGCGCCGTTCATTGTGCATCACGGGTCGTACTATTACCTGTTTGTCTCGTTTGACCTGTGCTGCCGCGGAACCAAGAGCACCTACAAGATCATGGTTGGACGCTCGCAGGATGTTACAGGGCCCTACACAGACCAAAATGGGATGCCGATGCTCGACGGAGGAGGCACTCCGGTTCTTGTTGGCAATGACCGCTGGCTCGGTCCGGGCGGGCAATCGATAAGAATGGGTAGAAAGCAAGGGCTAGGCCACGATCACGACGTCATGGTATTCCATGCCTACGACAATAAAACGGGGAGCCCTTACCTTCAGGTTTCTTCCATAGACTGGGCGGGTGGATGGCCGCATGTAGCCCTTGCGGGAAGCAATCCGGCGAAACCATAGAATGATTTCGAAAGTACCGCGTCGCAATCGAGCTAGCTGCTCTTTTTCTATTTGGCCCGCAATAAGATGCCTTATGCACCAGGAGGCACCGCGGCGGTCATTCCGTGACGCCGGAACAACTCGATCAGCTTTCCCCGGTCGGGAGGGCCCCCCGCAGCCGCCTTGATTACTTCGGCAGCTTCGCGGAAATATGCAGGACCCATTACAGCCGGCGATATCACGGCGAGCTGCCTCACCTCTTGGCCACTGAGATTATCAAAGCGATGTACAGCTCCACGTGGGATGCACAAGGCTTGCCCCGGGCCCACCTCGATGGGCACGCCGTCAATGGTCCAGGTCAAAACCCCCGCGATGCCATACACAATTTCCTCAAAGGCGTCGTTCTTATGAGCCGGCGCCGCCAGCTTCTGTCCGACCGGAACGACAACCTCGAACACCGACACGTTTCCATTCGTGTCATCGCCGGTGACGAGAAAACGGATTTGTAGTGGACCGATTTTGATGATCTCTTCCGAAGGATTGACTCTCCCTGAATACTGCTGCATATACCCCCTTTGGCAGGTTCAAGCTTACCTCACCCCTCCGCCTAGGGTTGCCGTGATGGAGTAATCGCTCTACCACTTAGCCAGTTTCAGCGTCGACCATCGCAATTTGCTCGAATCAGGCGGCGAACAGGGCCGGTGAGACGTTGCTTTTAAGGCATCCCGGTGTGCACCGGGTGGGCATCGAAGTCCCATGCCCTCTAAAGTCATTTCCGTTGGCGCTGACCCAGAACTTCTGCGGCTCAGGCACGCTGTGCTTGAAACCGCCGGATTCGATGTCAGGAGCGCCTTAGGTGAAGATGACGCAATTACCACAATCCAGGCGGTCCAGTGCGGGACGTTGCTCATGTGCTATTCCCTTAGCAAGCGTGCTCGAAAATCGCTGGCTCAGGAGTTCAGGAGGTACTGCCCCAAAGCCCGCATTATTGCCATTACGAATCAGAAACTTGATGGTCCAGATTATGCCGACAGCTTTGTGTTATGGAGTGGAAGGCCCAGAAACTCTCATCCAGACAATCTCGAATGGGGGATCACCTGAGGCGATCCTCTAAGGAGACAAAGAGTAAATTTTTTTGGATTTACAAGGACGTTGAGCATAGAATGCAGCGCAACTCGTGTTGTCCGGCTGGCATGCTGAGATACGACCTCATAACCCCAAATGTGATTATTTCCCCCGCGGCATATCGCGTTTATCGCGTTTCGGCGTGCGTATCCATACTTCTGTTTATCTGGCTATGCGTCACCCTCTACGATGGAAGTGCTCCTCTGATCATTGCTTCTCTAAGGTCGCCGTTCTTATTCATTTCTGCCCTTGCGGCGGCCAACACTTTGGTGGGGATGGAATTTTTCTTGTTCCGGTTTGACACCTCGCATCCTTTGAAACAAGTGTTTTGGTTTTGTGTGCTCCTCCTCCCGCTGTTGGGAGCTCCGGCCTATTGTTTTTTGGTTTACTCAAGGTCGGATGTCTTCAAGCCTCGTGCTGAACAGGCTCACGGTGCTTCAGCTTAGCTAGAAACCTTCCTGAGGGCTGAACCACATACCCGCGCGTGCTATCAGTGGGCGAAAAATCGCCAGACTGATTTGATGACTATGTCGGCTCCCACTCCGGAATACGAGTGGAGGCCTTTTCTCCGTTTTTCCTCAGGACGAGGGTCGACCAGAAGGTCTTCCCCAGGATTTGTGTCGACGAGTGCGGCACCCCCGTTTTCGGAGACTCTGTCATAATGAGCGCAAGTTATGTCTTCTCGCGTTGTGCTCTTTTCAATGGACGATCGCTGGCTGCCGAAGTCGGTTCTGTGCCTGCGTGACTACAACCTCAACAAATTCGTTAAAGACCTAATCGCTGGCATCACAGTGGGCCTGGTGGCTCTGCCACTTGCAATGGCATTCAGCATTGCCTCGGGACTGACACCGCAGGCCGGCATCTACTGTGCCATGGTGACTGGATTCCTGATTTCTGCGCTAGGCGGGTCAAAGACGCAGATTGGCGGGCCGACCGGCGCATTCGTGGTCGTCGTGGCAGGCATTGTCGCGACTCACGGGGTCGATGGCCTGTTCATGTGCACAATGATGGCCGGCGTCCTGCTCGTGATTCTCGGCGCCACCGGAATGGGATCGGCTGTGAAGTTTATTCCGCGTCCGGTCGTTATTGGCTTCACCAATGGGATCGCGGTGCTGATTGCCAGCACACAAATTAAGGACTTCTTCGGGCTCAAGCTGGCGAACGTTCCGGGTGAGTTCTGGCTGAGGATGAAGGCTCTGATGGCCTCCGCCCCGAGCTGGTCCTGGCGGGCGACATTGATCGCGGCGGCAACCGTTGCCGTAATGCTTGTGTGCCGCGCCCTCTCCAGCCGCACGCCAGGTCCTATTGTCGCCATGCTCGGCATGACCGTCGCGGCCTACCTGTTAAAGGCTCCTGTCGAGACCATCGGATCGAGATTCGGCGGGATTCCAAACGGCCTGCCCCATCTCGTGATTCCCCGATGGCATGCGGGACTGGTGCACGGACTGCTTGGGCCGGCGTTCACGGTCGCAATGCTGGGGGCGATTGAGTCACTGATGTCAGCAGTGGTGTCGGATCGCATGAGCAACGACCATCACAATCCCAACGTCGAGTTGATGGGACAGGGCGTGGCAAACATTATCTCTCCGCTTTTCGGTGGCTTGCCGGCTACAGGCGCAATTGCCCGTACTGCAACGAGCATCCGTTCGGGAGCGCAGTCGCCGGTCGCCGGAATGATTCACGCAGCCACGTTGCTGTGCGTTTTGCTGTTCGCGGCGAAGTATGCCAGCTTCATTCCTATGGCCGCCCTGGCGGGAATCCTGATGATCGTTGCCTACAACATGGGTGAGTGGCGGGAAATACCGCAACTGCTCAAGCTGACGAAGACAGACATCAGCGTATGGCTGGTGACTTTCCTTCTGACGGTCTTTGCCGACCTAACCGTCGCGGTCGAAGCTGGAATGATTTTGGCGGCATTGTTGTTCATCACTCGCGTAGCTAACACGACCACTGTTTCTCAGGTCACAGGCGATTACATCGAGGATGGTCGTGTGCACATTTTGCAGGATAAAGACATCCCATACTACGCAACGATCTTCCGCATTCATGGGCCCTTCCTGTTCGGCGCGACGGACAAGATTGGCAGTATTACCGATAATATGCACACGCTACCGCCGGTGGTGATTATCAGGCTGCGCAACATGACCGCAATTGACGCAACGGGGTTGTATGCACTTGAGGAAGTAGCCAGACAACTGCACTCTTCCGGAAGAACCTTGATTTTGTGTGGCGCCCGTGAGCAACCTGCACAGCTGATCCATCAAGCTGAGTTCGAGGAGGTTGTAGGAACGGAAAACATCTGTGCCAATGTGGAAGAGGCATTGCATCGTGCAGAAGACGTTTTCGAAAACAAACCGTTCGTTCGTCTAAAGTGACAGGATGGCGACCATCGCGCCTCTGACAATGTCGACGGTGTCAAGTTGTTTTTGAGCGTACTCCGTGCACTCCGGTTCGCTCATGGGGCGAGAGAATAAGACTCCATCACGGGCAAGGCGTATGGTTACAGAAGGACGATTCTCTTGATAATGCGATGAATAAGCTCCGATTCTTGATTTCTCTTCACGGCAACCAGAACGATTTCCAAGTGGCGCAAGCCCAGTGCGCGGAAGCCACCGCTCGCAAGTTGGGGATCAATGCGGAAATCGTTCTCGCGGAGGATGATCCTGTAAACCAGAGCACGCAGCTGTTGAAGGCGATCCAAAGCCAGAAGGAATCCCGACCCGATGCGATTGTGCTCGAGCCGGTCGGCGGCACAGCCTTGCCGCAGGTAGCCAAAGCTGCCAACGCAGCAGGAATCGGTTGGGCAGTCCTGAACCGGCGCCCTGAGTACCTGGCGGAACTTCGCCGGCAGGGTAGAGTGCCGGTGTTTGCGGTCAGTGCTGATCACGAGGAGATCGGACGCATACAGGGGCGGCAGTTTGCCGCGTTACTGCCGAGGGGCGGTTCCGTCCTTTATATCGAGGGGCCCACACGGAGTTCTTCCGCCCAGAAGCGCACGGCGGGGATGCAGGAGACGATACCGTCGAACATTCAGGTTTCGATGCTGAAGGGAAACTGGACGGCGGAAAGCGCGACACGCGCGGTATCGTCTTGGCTGAAGCTTTCCACATCGCGAAGCGCACAAATCGCCCTGGTGGCGGCCCAAGACGATGCCATGGCTATGGGGGCACGCCAGGCATTCCAGCAGGTTGCCGATGATCAAGAGCGGGCGCGATGGCTGAGCCTGCCCTTTACTGGATGCGATGGCCAACCAGCGAGCGGCCAAGTTTGGGTGAGAGACAAATTGCTGGCCGCCACAATTTACCTTCCACTACTTACAGGAATAGCAATGGAGATTCTCGTCGCTGCGATACGGGACGGAACCCAACCTCAGGAACACTCTTGTACCACCCCGGTCTCAGTTCCTGCGCTCGACGCCTTGGTTGCGCAAAGATCGTAGGGTCGACGAACTATTTCGGTTGAGCAATGGCACTGCAGGTTTTCGCACCACGGTCGCAAACTGCACGGATTCGTCCGCGTCGACGAATACTTCCCAACGCCCCCGCGTGGCAGCGAGAATGAGGCCGTATCCGATCCATCTCACGGGCGCGGTTGCCATGCTCAGATTTAGACCCCAAGTAGGATTGGGATGTTCCTCAAGGATCGCCGGCTAGAGTAAGAAGGTGGGCATCGGCCCAGCGGTTTGGCGCTCTCCAGGAGCAATCTGGAGGTCACAAGCGAAGATACTCGAAGAGCCGCATCAGAGGGAGTAGGGAAAGTATCAGTTACTCGGGGTAAGCATCGGTGCGCGCAATTTTGGCAAAGCTATCCCCGATCAGCGCCGCTGTTGTTCCACCCAACCCAGTCCGTCTTTCAGGGCATTGAAGAATCCCTCGGTATTGTCGCTGAATTTGTGATCGTCAGCGATGACCATGGCCAGCCTCTTCGGTTCCTGTGCCAGAGAAAAGAGTTCGCGCGTGGCTTCAGGCGTGACCCATTGAGTTGAGGTGGAACCAATTACGAAAACCGGTAGCGGAGAAATCCTGGCCATGAGATCAGCGCTCTTGAACGTAGGCTCGTGAGGGGCCTTTTTGGTAAGCCAAGCGGCGGCGTCCTTCCAGTGCCATGCCAAGAGGTTGTCTTCAGGAACGCCGATGGCAATGATCCCCCCAAACAAGAACTTGTTCTGCTGAGCTGCTGCCGCCGCGAGGCCTAAGCCTGCACCTTCAGACCATCCCAAGAGCAGAATGGGCTCACGGCTTTTTTGCTGGATCCAGCGTGCGATCTGATTGAAGTCGGAGGCGATCTGATCCATGGTCAGTATCGATTTGCCTGTGAAGCTCTCAAGATAGTGGAGGACGTCGAGGCAATATGTGTCATATCCCTCTTTCTCAAGGCGCTTCGCGATTTCGACAGCGAAGCCTCGGCAACCTCCATCCCCGGGCGCAAAAAAAATCCTGGGATGGTGCCCTCCACTTGCAGTCTGATAGAAGTACACCCGTTGTTCCTGTCCGCGGATCGTAAACTTATTCTTGCCAGCGTGCGGGACCTGCGCATAAACACTGACGCAAAACACAATTACGATGACAACGCAATTTTGTATTCGAACAAAAGAGGTCATGGACCACTGTTTGCGAGGTTGTGATGGGTTAAGCCAATTACAGATTCGCAATCCTTGATTTCCGATAAGCGCACGAGTGCGAGAGCGGTGCGCGGTAGTTGCAGGAGGTTCTCATAGATCAAGTAACGAGGCTCCCATGACGTGGCAAACTTCGCTTTGTACTGAGAGAGGCCCCGAAAACGAAACAGAAAATCAAGCTTTCGGAGCACCCGATGAATGACGCGCTCCTCAAGTCCCGCACTCTCTGCTTCCTTGAATCCGGTCATGGGGGCCAACCCGAGGCTTACCCGGTTGTACCGTTTTTCGCCTGCATAGTGAATCAGCTTTAACAAAAGGTAATCGGTAATACCGTTTGGGACGTCACGACCTCGCCGCATGACGTCGCCCGCGATTTCGCGCGGGTTGGCGGAAATGACATTTACAAAAGCAAGCACCCTTCCATCACCATCCATGACCGCAAGCACGGGTGTAGATCGCAAATAATCCCGGTCGAAATGTCCGACGGCAAAGGTCCGCTCGCGGCGCCCGGGAATCGACAACCATTGCTCCTCGACATCCGCCAGCTTGGCAAGGGTCTCCGCTGCCAGGGGAGGCTGATATTCTACGACCCGCATACCCAGCTGCTCGAAGTGGTTGGCCTTCGAGCGAATGTCTCTCTTTAATCTTCCCTTCAGCGAGAATTGCTCCAGATTAACGAGGGCGTCATCCCCGATTTTCAGTTTTCGAAGGCCCAGCCTTCTATAGGCTTGAACATAGTCGGCAGACGCTCGGTAAAACGCGACACCCCACCCCTTCTTTTTGAATTTCCTGAGGAATTCGCGCGCGGTAAGCTCGATCTCCGCTTCTGGCCCGACCGGATCTCCGAGGGAGATGGCGGTCTTGTTTGCCACAGCGTATGCGATCACGCAGTTGCGGGAGGGGGAGAAGAAATAGGACTTGGGTGGCCACAGCTTCAGCAAATCGAAAGAGGAACGAGAATGCTGTTCAAGGACTCTGCGGGCCTCCACACCCTCACGGCCCACAAGGACGTGTATTCCATTGAGGGCGAGACTGGGCGGGCGCTGCTGCGTCGTTGGGCCGCCCTTTTCCGTCGAAAACCGTTGCACCATACGATACCCCAGACATTTTGATGCAATCTAGGGTCGCCCCCAACATGGATCGCTCGTAGCTGTTCCAGAATGGCGACAAGAATTTGACGAAGTATTGACCTCCCGGGGAGGGCACCCGCAAAGCTGCTTTCATGAATTCAGCCATTTCCCTTAGTTCCAGCCTTGAATTTCATGCGCTGCCGTCGGGGTGAGGGATAACCACCAAAAAATCGTAACCATAAACAAATCTCTGCCAATCGGGGCTGGTCACCAAAGAGCCCCGTAACGCTCTGAGATCAAAAAGAGACCAGGTTTAGGAAGGGTGCTCCGATTCGAGCCTTCGCATGCTGCAGGAAGTCAAACTCTTCAACGGTGTTGTAGAACGGAACGGCCAACTGATTCTGTCGAAGAAACGCTGCAATGACCCATCGGACCCGGGCCGGCAGGTTGCGCGGACAGTTGCTCCGCCACGCTGGGGCTGATCTCCAAAGCAAGCGTGCGAATGCCATCGCCCATCGAAATATTCGTGATCCCTTCTGCAAATTCTGGGACCTCGGCGATGCCGTGGTCCTCCCCGAGGAAGATGTAGCACGCATGAGATACAGCCTCTCGAATTTCAACCTCGCCAGGGCCGACGAGATGCCCGTTGCGCACTTCGATGTCGGAGCGAGAATCTTGAATGATTCGGCTGAGGGACTGAGCGGACGCTCGGAGCGGAAGAGTCGTCGACAGAAGCAGGACCGTAAACAGCGCAATGCCGACCTGACGCATAGTGCGCGAGTGTATCATTCGGTGCTGAACGACATTCGCCAGAAGCGAAAACTGACTTCCGCAGTGTATTCCTCCACGGCTTTCGTCCCGCAAGGGACTCTCGATTACACTCTTGCTGAGCGGAGGCACCTATGGTTCGGGAACGGACACTCAAGGTTGTGTTGGTGGTCGTAGGGCTGCTCTTCACGGCCGGCATCTATCCTGCTGTTGGTGGTTTGTTGGACCCGGCACATTCCGATTCTGGCGACACCATGATGATGAGTTTGTATTTTGCACTCGGCGTATTTCTGCTCATCGCGGTGAGAATCCATCTGCGCACCGGAGCCTTATTGCGTTTGCAGCCTGGTCGAGTTTTGCTCACGCCGCGGTAATGGGAGGACTCGGTCTAGAAATCGCTGGTCAACGGGGGTTCCTGATCGGATCTGCCGTACTGGTGGCAGTTGGCGTGGCACTTATCTTCTTGACACCACGAATCCAGACAGCACAACAGGCAAAGACTGCGGCTTCGTAGTCCTCATTAAAGTCCCAGTAACCGAACCCTCACCGAATATGCCCCAAAGACACGAGGTCACAAACTGAGCCCAAGAGCTTCCTGCTTTCTGGTCCTCCGGCTGCAAAAAGCACGCGTTCACAACGTGAAGTGGCGCGTGTCATCCCAACGGCGCATCGAGAGAACGCACCTTAAGCGCACGATTCTGGCAATCATCAGGAATCCTTTTCTTCAGGCCAGCGATCGTTTCAGGATACGCAATCTATAAGGGGCCCCCAGTAGCGGACGACAAGGTGTTCCCAGTGCGCTAGCGGCTTTGGATGCGAATGAAGCTATCGGTGATGCTGCCGCAGAGTATCGGGGGAGTACGGTTCAACTTTTTGAAAAAGGTTGGATGATCGCAAGGTTTGACGATGACACATTGTATGCCGTTGTGGAAACCGGCCCCGGCCAGATGAAATGGTTCAAGAAAAGTGAGGCAGAATTTGTAAAGGGGGTTGTAGTACAAGGAGATGGTAAGCCCGGCGACGAAAAATTGAGACTCGGTTTTCGATGGCTTTACTTTCACCCAGTTAGCGGTGATCTTCGGCAAGCGCTAGGGCGACCACTTACGGGAGAGATTAGGGCGTGGTTACAATTTCAGGCGTTTCGGAATGGATTAGTAATCTACGGGGTTCCAAGTACGGTTAACGATTACACAGACGGGATTTTTCAAGTTGTCAGCGGGATAATGCTGTTCGATGAATCGCACCGAGAAAGTGGGTCAGGCAAAGTCGTTAAGCTTTCAGAAGCTAATGTCAAGGAAATCGTTTACTGTAGTGCGAATTGGTATCCCGCCGTAAAAGAACGTACATTGCCACCCATGCTAAAGAATCTAGTGAGCAATGGCAGATGTGATTCTGCACATGGGGCAGAAATATTTACGACTCCGCATAGCCAAATCCAAATTGACTAATTACAACGCCTCAATCTTGTCCGCATCGAGCGCAAAGTTGCCCTACGAGACAATGAACTCTGCAGCCTGCCCGACGATGATCGGCGTTGCGCTCGTAGACTTAAACAGAGAATCAGCTGCGGCATCGGCGGGCGGCGTATCGTAAGCGTTCGCTTGAATCTCAGCCAAAGCCCAACCAACCCAAACTGTTTCCTTTACGACCCCGCCGTTCTCGATCAAGTGTTGCGATGGCGAATGTCGCTCGTGGGAGGCTCTTCGACACCCGGGCACGGGCGTCAGGGATGGCGGAGAGAGAGGGATTCGAACCCCCGATACCCTTTCAGGTATGCCGGTTTTCAAGACCGGTGCCATCAACCGCTCGGCCATCTCTCCACACCGGGCACCTTGGAAAGCGCTGAGGGAAGAATAGCAGATGATGGGAGAGAGCAAACTCGCATCCGAAAGGGCATCGATAGGACGCAGCCGGCGGTCCGCGCCCTCGGAGAAAGCCGGGCGGGTCTCCAGGGAGCTGTGCAAGGCGCATCCAAAGAACTAGACTAGGCTCGGAGAGACGATGGAAAACAATACCTCAATAGAAGGCTCGTCACGCTGGAGCTTTGGAACGGCGATGATTCTTGCCGTTGCTGCCGACGCGGTGCAGATCTTTGTGGCGCCAATGTTTGCAGAAGGTGCTCTCTCGCCTTTCGACGATCTGCTCGACCTGGGAGTGGCCGCCATCCTGCTTCGGCTGCTCGGTTGGCATTGGGAGTTTCTGCCGGCATTTGCCGGAGAACTCATCCCCGGCGTCGACCTGGTTCCGTTGTGGACATTGGCGGTGATGAGCGTTTATCGCAAGTCGCGGCAGACCGTCCCGGCGGAGACAGAGAAAGAACAGCCACGAGAAGAACCGCCATTCATAGAAGGGGAATACAAGTCGCTCTAGGATTTCCGGTCGTTCACTCGGCCACTTAGCTGCTCACCGCTGAAGCCTCGCTCCCACGAAAGACTAGCTCTCGACTTCCCCCAACCCAAATTCCGAGGGGGTTGAGCGACAACAAATGCCATAGGTTTGCCAGAGGCGAAACCAGGGGCTGTTCGCCAGTTTGGCATCGTGCTTTTGGTTCGCAGCCGAGACATCACTTGACGTGAGCGGCCGGGTATCGGGCATCTCAAGGATGCGCTCCAGTCGCTCAATGTCGCCAATGGTCTGTTCGATGTCCATCCTGGGAAACAGTATAGCGGAGCCATCTATTTCAAATGGCTATTGATCGCTTTCGTCATCTTGAACATGTCAAGCTTCTTTGCTCCAAAGATAGGCTGCAGCTTGTCATCGGCGATGATCTCACGTTTGTTCTCGGGATTCTGAAGGTTGTTCTTCTTGATATGATTCCACACTTTTTTCGTTACTTCGCTCCGGGGAAGCGGTTGAGACCCAACGATCTTCGCCAGATCTTCGGAAGGTTGCATGGGTTTCATAAACGCGCCGTTCGCCTTGCCTTTCTCTCCTGCTTTGGCCATGTCTCTCTCTCCTTCGGGTATCGGATGACTCCCAGCCCGACCAGGTTGGGAGATCAATGTACTTTACTACTCCTAATGGGCAAGTCCCACTCGGTCGAGTTCGTCAAATTCTGCTGGGGTGAGTTTCAGGCCTGCAGCAGCAATGTTCTCTTCCACGTGCTTTACCGACGAGGTACCCGGGATTGGCAACATCACCGGCGAACGCTGCAAAAGCCACGCCAGTCCCACCTGCAACGGGCTCGCTTGATGCGCCGTGGCGACCCGGCTGAGAACCTCTCCAGCAAGCTTTCCCGCCCCCAACGGGAACCAAGGAATAAACCCGATTCCCTGCCGCTCGCAGTAGTCAAGAACATTCTCCCATTCCCGATCGGCGAAGCTATATCGGTTCTGGACTGAGGCAATGGGCACAATCTTTCCGGCCCTTTCTACATGTTCCCGGGTTACATTCGACAACGCCACCAGCCTGATCTTTCCCTCTTCCTGTAACTCTGCCAGAGCTTCAACCGAGGCATCAAAAGGCGTCACCGGCGCAGGGGCGTGCAGCTGGTACAGGTCGATGCGCTCCAGGCGAAGCCTCCTCAAACTCCCTTCTACGGCTTGGCGCAGGTGCTCGGGAGATGCCTCGTGAGTCCATTGGTTCGGCCCGGGCCGGAGCCACCCGCCCTTGGTTGCAATCACTAGATCCTTGGGATACGGATGGAGCGCCTCAGCGATGAGTTCCTCACTCACGTTGGGGCCATAAGAGTCCGCGGTATCAATGAAATTGACGCCCAATTCCACGGCCCGCCGAAGGACTGAAAGTGCCTCTTTCCTGTCCCGGGGAGGCCCCCAGATCCCCTCACCCGTGATGCGCATGGCGCCATATCCCAGACGGTGGACCGGGAGTTCCCCGGACAGAGTGAACGTGCCGCTCTGAACCGCCGACACAGCTTGAACTTGTGTACTCATGGGTTTCGTCCTTTTGTTTGGAATACCCCTTTTAGATGGGCAAACTTACCCGGTGGTCACTATTCCGGACCCGAATGCACCGTAACTGCTGCATTCTACGGGAAATTCGGGCTCTTTTTCTCCGCAACTCTTTCCCTATTCTGGGGTTTAGTGAATCAGAGCAGGTTTAGACCTGCTGCAAAGGATGCCTCGGGACGCCAACTTTCGCCTCCCGTGGGAGGATCTTATGAGATTTCCGCGACGCTTGCCGGCGATTCTATTCTGCCTGATGCTAGTCCCCTCCTCTGCGCTGATGCTGCAAGCGCAAGATGCCGACGGAGACGGCCGGCCCGATCCGCCGGCGCGAGCAGCCCGGTTGCAGTACATGTCTGGTTCCGTCTCGGTTCAACCCCATGGCACCGACGAATGGGCCGCGGGCGAGTTGAACCGCCCCCTCACGAACGCTGACAACATCTGGGCCGACAAGAACTCGCGCGCGGAAGTCAGTTTGGGCACGGGACTTGTTCGTCTGGATTCAGAAAGCAGCCTGACGCTGACAAACGTCGACCAGAACACAGTACAGCTTGAGCTGCACCAGGGCGCGATGAACCTGCACGTTCGCCGCCTCTACGATGGCGAGACCTATGAGGTCGATACTCCGAACCAGGCATTCGCAGTTTCCAAACCAGGCGACTACCGCTTTGACGTTGATTCCGACAATGACAAGACCGTGATCACGGTTTGGCGTGGCGAAGGGGAATCAACCGGCAGCGGCCCCGCGGTTCGTATTCGCGAAGGCCAGCAGGCGCGATTTGCCGATGGCACGAACACGGAAAGCGCAGATCTGCATTCGGCTCCGTCTCCCGATGGATTCGACGATTGGGCGCGCTCGCGCGATGAGCGCTTCGATGGCTCCGTTTCCGCGCGCAACGTTTCCCCCGATATGGTTGGCTACGAAGATCTCGATGAGTACGGCACGTGGCGTCAAACCTCTCAATACGGCTCGGTTTGGGTCCCAAGCCAAGTTGCCGCCGGCTGGGCACCGTACCGCAATGGGCACTGGATTTGGGTGGATCCTTGGGGATGGACCTGGGTCGAGGACGAACCGTGGGGTTATGCTCCGTTCCACTATGGTCGCTGGGTTTACGACAACAATTACTGGGGGTGGGCACCCGGTCCGGTCTATGTGCGTCCCTACTATGCTCCTGCGCTCGTCGCATGGTTTGGCGGCCCCGCCTGGGGAGTGAGCGTAGGTTTCGGCGGAGGATACGGCTACGGTTGGTGCGCGCTCGGCTTTGGTGAACCCTACGTCCCGTGGTACGGCGTGAGCCGGGGTTACTTCAATCGCGTGAATATCACGAACACGCACATCACGAACGTCAACATCACGAACATCTACAACAACCGGTACAACAACCGCGGCGGGTCCTACGGGCTGCACAACGACATCCGGTACGCGAACATGCATGCCCCTAACGGGTTCACTGCGGTTTCGCGGCAGACCTTGCTCAATTCCGGGAACGCCGCTCGTAACGCGATGCGAGTCTCTCCGAATCAACTGCGCAGCGCGAGTCCGGTTCACTCGTTCGACATAAAACCGACCATGACTTCCCGGCTGGGGGCAAATGCGGGTATGAGAGCTGCCGCTCCTCCCCCGCACAGCTTCTCTCGCCCCATGATGAGTCGTGCCACAGCAGGAACGGGAATTCGAAACACCACGGGGAACGCCGGATACGGGATTGGCTCGCGGCCGAACTGGAACGGAGGCGCACAGCGCCCCAGTGGGCCTATGAGCAACCAGCGCCCTGCTCCGGGGAACGCAGAGCGAGGATCCATGCCGCGCAATAACAATGGCGGCATGTGGGGACGCTCCGTACCGCGTCCGCCGAGTGCCGGGGGAATGAACGACGCGGGCATGCGCCCTGGAGTCGAGAACGGCCAGCGATCCAGTATTGCTCGTCCTAATGGGGCGAGCGTTGATCGACCGAGCGCAGGACGCATGTCTGTTCCCAACCAGGGAACGGAAATGAACCGAGGCGGCAACCCGGCAATGCGGTCACAGTCGGTGCCACGCCCGTCAGGATCGAATTCGGTTGGCGCTCGTTCAAATTTCCCAAGCGCCGGAAACGCCCGCCGCACGGAAGTTCCGCGGCCTGGGACCTCCTACGAGGCGAACAATCGCGGATACGGCAACGGCTCCTGGAACAGCCGACCACAGGAATCTGATCGTGGTTCCTATGGTAGGCCTTCACCGGCTTCCGCAAGAAGTGGCGGTTACAGTCGTCCCGGCTCGATTTACAACGGCGGCAACTCGAGCTATGGCCGTCCGGAGCGGAATGGTGGCGTCAGCAACAGCCGCCCGACTCCAAACTACGGTGGCGGATCCTACGGACGTCCGGCTCCAAGCTATGACCGCGGCTCGTCTGGCCGTTCCATGCCTTCCTATGGTGGCGGCGGCCGTTCGATGGGTTCCTACGGTGGCGGCGGCAGGGCGCCATCCTATGGGGGAGGTGGCGGTGGTCGCTCGGGCGGCTTTGGTGGAAGTGGTGGTGGTCACAGCTCTGTGTCGAGTGGAGGCGGAGGTCACAGCGGCGGCGGTAGCGGCCATGGGGGACGCGGACGCGGCTGATTCAAAGTTTGATTGCCGGCAAAAGCAACGCCGCCCAGTTTTTGGGCGGCGTTCTCTTTTTGGCGTTGCGTTCGGTGATCTCAGCGCGCGCACTGGCGGGTTTCCTGTGCTCGCTTGAAGAGAAGAGTCTAGCGATGGGTGTGTGTGCATGCGTTCAAGATCTGGTGAATTAGCGGTAACCGGGAAATCCGGAAGGATCAGTGGCTTTCTTCTTTCGCGGGGGCGAAGTCGGATGTGTCCAGTTTCTGCGCAACCGTGCGCAGAGGCAATTCAGGCGGCGGCTGGAACTTGCCGGATTCTTTGCCCGCCAGTGCAGCACTCATGAATTGCATCCATATCGGCAAGGCTGCGCGTGCTCCCGTCTCTTTCTCGCCAAGCGATTTCTTTTCGTCATAGCCGACCCAGACTCCGGCGGTAAGACCGGGCGAAAAGCCTACAAACCATGCGTCGGTAAAATCATTGGTCGTGCCAGTTTTTCCAGCCAGCGGGAGCTTGAGGCTGGCGGCAGCGACGGCGGTGCCGTGTTCGACCACGCCCTGCAGCATGGACGTCATCTGGCGCGCGGTACGGGCACTGACAACATCTTTGACGCCGGGATAATTTTCTTCCAGAACTCGTCCGTCGTAGTCAGTCACCTTGGTGAGATAGCGCGGAACCAGGCGTACACCATCGTCAGGAAAAACGCTGAAGGCAGAGGTCTGTTCCATCAGAGTAACCTCCGCCGCGCCCAGGGCGACCGGCAGGTACGGCGGCAACGGCGAGGTGATACCGAACTTGCGAGCGTAGTCTTCTACGGTTCGAATGCCAATTTTGTCTGTAAGCTTGAGCGCTGGAATGTTCCGCGACTGCGCGAGCGCCCGGCGAAGCGTAATCACGCCTTCGTACTTCTCGTCGTAGTTATGGGGAGAATAGGGTCCCGAGGCGGTTTGGAAGGTGATGGGTGCATCCAGGATGGTGTCATCGGGACGTGAGCCCTGATCGATGGCCGCGGTGTACACAAAAGGCTTAAACGAGGAACCCACCTGCCGCATGGCTTGCGTCACGCGGTTGAATTTCGAGACATTGAAATCCCGTCCGCCCACCAGGGCGCGAATATCGCCGGTAGCGTTGTCGATCGCAACCAACGCGGCTTGCGCACCGGAGTCCTGCTCGAGGCTCACTCTTGCCTTGCCCCCGCTTTCAAGCGAAAGCACCTTCACGTAGGCAACATCTCCCGGACTGAGCATCTGCGGGATCTTCCCGTGAGTCCAGGCGACATCGGGTGGGCCAAGAGTCGCCAGATAGTTCCCCACCTTCAACGTGGCGCTTCCCCAGGGCCAAACCGCTGTGACCAGGGAATGCAAGTAGGTATTCCCTTCGAGCGGTTCATCCCAGTCGGGATGCTTGTAGCTGGCGAGGGATTCGCCCTCGAGCAGCACGTTCTCAAGGTGCCCTCGCCAGCCGTGCCGGCGCTCGTAGGCGGCCAGTCCGTCGAGCACGGCCCGGTTTGCAGCCGCTTGCAAGTCCATGTCGAGCGTGGTGTAGGCGCGCAAACCGCCCTCGTGCACTTGATCGGTGCCGTACTTATTTTCCAGGTAGCGCCTGACTTCCTCGACAAAATACGGCGCAAGAGAATTCGGGTCGTGGGCGATGCGCAAGGTAAGCGGGGTGTTGCGGGCGTCGGCCGCGACCTGCGCCGTGATCTTGCCATCCTCTAACATGGCGTTGATGACGAGGTTCCGCCGCTTGAGCGCGCGGTCCGGGTGGCTGATCGGGGAGTAGTTCACCGGGGCTTTGGGTAATCCCACAATCAAGGCTGCCTCGCTCAGGGTCAGTTGCTTCGCAGGCTTGCTGAAGTAGAACTCCGAAGCTGCCTCAAATCCATACACCCCATGGCCCAGATAGATCTGGTTCGCGTATAAGGTCAGGATCTGTTCCTTGGTGAAGCGGCGCTCGATCTGAATCGCCAGCAAGATTTCCTGAATCTTGCGGTGAAACGAGCGGTCCTGCGAAAGGAAGAGATTTCGCGCGAGCTGCATCGTCAGCGTGGACGCACCCTGGACTTTGCCGCCCGACTCTACGTCACGGTAGGCAGCGCCAACAATTCGCCAGATGTTTACGCCCGCGTGACGGAAAAAGTCCTTGTCCTCGGTGGAAACGAGCGCATCTGTCAGCACACCGGGGAAGTCGTTATAGGTAGCAATCACGCGCCGTTGCAGGGCGAAAGAGCCGATCACTTTTCCGTGAACGTCATAAAGCTCAGTGCTCGAGATCGGCCGGTAGTGCTCGAGTTGTTCGATTTGGGGAAGGTCGGTCGAGTAAACGAAGATGAGACCGCAGAAGGAGCCGATGAGTGCCGAGAGCAGCACCAGTAAAGCAAGAATGAACCGGCGAACAATTTTCTGGCGAGTGGGTGCGGCGGTCTGCTGTTCTTCTGAGACTGCGTTCATGAAGGCAAAGGCTGCTTGGCCTTAGGATAGCAGCCTTGCTCGAGCGCGGCACTTTCTTTGGTGGAAACAAAATCGCGTGCCGAAGCACGCGATCAATCGAAGGTGGCTTGAATTAGCTTTGCCGGTTCTTCAGGACGTCAAGTGCCTTCTGCAACTGCTCATCTTTTTCGGGAGGAGTCTTTTTCTCGACGTCAGCTGGCCGGGTATTCTCATCTTCATCCGGCACCGGACCATCGTCGCTGACATCCGCCACAACGATGTTGGGCGTTACCGCAGAGTCCTGAATCGCTTTTCCTTGCGGTGAATAGTACTTGGCGATCGACAAGATGAGCGCGCCGCCGTCAGGCAGCTCAATCAGCTTCTGCACCGAGCCATCGCCAAAAGTCTTGTCTCCGACAACGTCGCCGCGAGCGTTTTCAAGAACCGCCGCAGCTACGATTTCCGCTGGACCAGCTGTACCTTTGTTCACCAGCACCACCAAAGGTAAAGTGGTCACCGCTTTGGATGGGTCGGCGGTAAAGGCCTCTCGAGGATACTTTTGCCCTTGCAGGTAAGTAATGGTTCCATGGTTGAGGAATAGGTTAGCCGTGGCAATGCCTTCCGACTCCTCCCCTTCGGCGCAGTCCCGCAGATCCAGAATCAACTTCTTGGCGCCAGTGCGTTGCAGGGATTTGATCTTATTCCCAATCTCCTGCGACTTGCCTTTGGTCAAAGCGTCCACATGAATTTCGCCAACACTGTCCTGGAGCATCTTCTCCTGGGCGGCAGGAATATTCACCACATCGCGAGTGACGACAACTTTCTGAGGTTCAGCCTTTCGCGCTCGGACAATCGAAAGGTTCAGGTTCGAGCCGGGCTCTCCGGAAAGCATCCCGCGAATTTCAGCCAGCGACATTTCGCGCGTCGACTTGCCTTCAATGGCTTCAAGGATGTCGGTGTCCTGCAAACCAGCTTTGTCGGCCGGCCCGCCTGGAATCACGGCTACCACCGAAGCGTATCCAAAGCGCTTGGAAATGGCGGCCCCGATATCACCCTTGGCACTGGTCTTGCGGTTCTTGTAGCTCTTGTATTGCTCAGCATTGAGATAGCTGGAGTTGGAATCGAGCGACTCAAGCAAGCCATGCAATGCTCCATCGGTCACGGCAGGAAGGTTAGGGTCCTCCACGTATTCGCCGCGCACGCGCGAGAGCACCTCGCTATAAACTTCCATCTGCTTGTAGGCGCCGTCATTCGAGGCATGGACGCCGGTGATGCTGCCCACCAACGTGAACAGCAAAACGCCAGCTGAGGCAACAAGGATTGTAGTCTTGATTTTGATGGACATCGGACTCCGGGTCTGAGCGGCTACGGGCAGCCAGCTAATCGAATTATATCTGTTTTGATGCGAATCCCTGGAACTTCGGTGCATCGGCGGTAACTCTGGGGTTTAGTGTAAGATGACGGGCTTTGAGGTGATCTATGCTACGTTCCGTTCTCCTCTTCCTGACGCTCGTACTTCCTTCTTCGATCTACGCGCAAACTGATGATTGGAAACAGCTTTTCGATGGCAAAGACCTGATTGGGTGGAAACACGTCGGTCCTGGTTTTATGACTGTTGAGGACGGACTGATTCAGACCCACGGCGGCATGGGCCTGCTCTATTGGACAGGCGGGAAGCTCGGGGATTGTACAATCCGCGTGGTCTTCAGGATGCGCGACAAAGATGATAACTCCGGGGTCTTCATCCGGATCCCCATCGAGCCCCGCGAGGAGTGGATGCCGGTTCACTACGGATATGAGATCCAGATCCTCAACGACCCGGAGTCGCAAGGCGCGAACGACTACCACTCGACTGGAATGTTGTATTCGCTTACCAAGCCACTGGTTCCCCACACGGGAAAGCCTGGTCCCCAGTGGAACACCATGGAAATTACCCTCGATGGGCCCCGAACGATCGTCGTAGTCAATGGCACCAAGGTGGCCGATTACACGGAAGGCGACCCCGTGCCCGAACGCAAGAACCAGTATGAACCTTACCGGGGTACTCGCCCCAATGAGGGCTACATCGGACTCCAGAACCATAGCGACACCGACGTCGTCTTCTTTAAAGAAGTAGCCGTCAAGATGTTGAAGAAGTAGATTGCAAGGTTTCAAGAGTTTCCGTGCGCGTCCTTGAACCCGGCAAATGACAAAACCCTGAGTTTTCAAAATGTCTTCTCTCACTCAATCCCTCGTTGTTCCCTTCGAACAGGCTCGCCAGGTTGTCGAAGAGCATGCCAAAGGATTGCGCCCCAAGGGCAGAGAGTTGCTCTCGCTCGTTGATGGAGCGGGTCGGGTGCTTGCCGAAGACATACACGCCGATCGGGATCTTCCCCCCTTCGCTCGTTCGACGCGCGACGGATACGCGTTGCGAGCGGCTGACGTCGCCAAGCTGCCGGCGGCGCTCGAGGTTGTAGGCGAGCTACGGGCGGGTGCTTCTGTGAAGGATCTTGAGCCGCTTCAGCCCGGGCAGGCCATCGCGATCATGACCGGAGCCCCGGTACCGGATGGCGCTGATGCCGTCCTCATGGTGGAACACAGCTCCCGTGAAGAAAACCGCATCGCCGTCACCAAGAGCATTTCGCCCGGTGAAAACATAGTTCCCGCCGGAGCCGAGGGCCGCCGGGGAGACCTGCTCTTGCCCGCGGGCACGCGCCTTGATTATGCAACGGTTGCGCTCGCGGCCTCAGTTGGACGTGCACGAGTCCTGGTTCACGGGAAGCCCCGGGTTGCCTTGCTCGCGACCGGGGACGAGGTAGTGGACATTGACGTCGTCCCCGGGCCGAGCCAGATCCGCAACTCAAACTCCTACTCCCTTGCTGCTCAGATTGCCGAGTCCGGGGGAGAGGCCATCCCGCTGCCGATTGCTCCTGATGAACCCAGGCGCCTGCGCGAACTGCTGGCTGAGGCTTTCGACTCGGATCTGGTCCTGATCGCCGGCGGCGTGTCCATGGGGCGGTATGACCTGGTCGAACCCGAACTCGCCGCCCTTCACGCGGAGTTCTTCTTCACCGGAGCGAACATCCAGCCAGGCAAGCCGGTTGTTTTTGGGCGGCTACAGCCTGGGGCTTGGGCCCCTCAGCCAGCGCCCAAGTACTTCTTTGGTCTGCCCGGAAACCCGATCTCTACGATGGTTACCTTCGAACTCTTTGCCAAGGTGCTGCTCCAAGCTCTGGCAGGAATCGATCCTCAGCCTTTGAGATTTCTGCATGCCAAGCTAGGAAAAGGCATTCACACCAAGACCGGCCTCAAGAGATTTCTTCCTGCCCGGGTTTCAGGCGAGTTCGAAAATGTCCGGGTCGAACTCACCCCCTGGCAGGGTTCGGGCGACATTGCATCGGTCGCGAGATCGAACTGCTTCCTGGTGATCCCGCCCGACCGGGAGTATTTCGAAGCCGGCGAATGGGTCCCGGTGCTGCTTCGGTAACAGGCTGTTGGCTGGACCGCTGCTAAGATGAGACTTCGCCCGTGGCAAAAAGGCTCTCTCACTACGACGATTCCGGCCGCGCTCGCATGGTGGATGTTTCCGCCAAGAACCGCACTTTCCGCGAAGCCGAGGCTAGCGCCTTCGTAGCCATGAGTTCCCGTGTCCTAGAGTCACTCGCCGATAATCCCAAAGGAGATCCGCTCGAAACGGCACGCCTCGCCGGAATCATGGCAGCCAAGAAGACTGCTGAACTGATCCCGCTATGTCATCCCCTGCCGTTGTCGCACGTTGATGTCACGATGCGCCAGTGCGAGAATGGAATCGCAGTCTCCTCGTGTGTCCGAACAACCGCCGAAACGGGCGTAGAAATGGAAGCCCTGGTAGCGGCGAGCGTGGCCGCATTGACCGTGTATGACATGTGCAAGGCCCTCGACAAGGGAATCGAGATTCAGCAAGTAATGCTGCAGCGCAAATCAGGAGGCAAGAGCGGGGACTACATTCGCAAGAGGAAGTAGGCCATTCTGACGCCGGAAGCCAAGCATGCAAAGTGACGTCAAAGTCCTGTTGGTAGATGACAATCCGATGGTGTTAGCCATGCTGCGTGAGGCGATCGCGCCACTCGCGCGGGTCAGCACGGCGGGAGATGGCGCCGACGCGCTCATCAAGGCGGTCGAGGATACGCCTGATCTTCTGGTAAGCGACTTCCGCATGCCTGGAATGGACGGGCGTCAACTCGTCGAAAAGCTTCGCAGTCGCTCGACCACATCCGGCATCTCGGTCATCCTGCTGGCCACCAAGTCCGACATCTCAGAGAAGCTCTCGATACAAGACCATACCGCCGACGATTTCGTTGAAAAGCCGTTTTTTCTGCGCGAAGCCACCCAACGCATTAAGCGCATCATCGACAGGATCGCGTTAGAGAAGATGTCGAAGTCGTCTTCGACCGACGGCATTGTGCGCGGCAGCTTGGCTCAGATGAACGTGATCGACCTGGTGCAGTCGTTAGAAATGGGCCGCAAGAGTTGTCTGCTTACGCTTACCAAAGATGGTGACAAATGCGAGATGTACTTCCGTGAAGGCCAGGTGCCGCACGCAACCTATGGATCGCTCACGGGCGACGCAGCCGTCTTTAAAGTTTTGAAGTGGACGGGCGGTAATTTCCAGATCAACTTCGATGGCAAGACCAAGCAGCAGACCACGACCCTGAACACGCAAGGCCTCCTGATGGAGGGATTGCGCTTGCTCGATGAAGAGAAACGCGATCAGGGCGGTGTGAGCGAGGAGGAAGATGACGTCCTCCTCGATTCCTGAAGCATTCCGCGCCGCGGTGCTCACAGTGAGCGACTCCTGCGCACGCGGGGAACGCAATGACATTTCAGGTCCGGCAGTGGCCAATGCCCTTCAAAGGCACCACTTCGCGGTCATCGAAACGCGAGTCGTACCCGACGAGCACGCTGCGATCATGAAAGCCATCGTCGAACTTTCGCGTAGGGTCCGTCTGGTCGTGACCACTGGCGGCACCGGGATCTCCACGCGAGACGTAACCCCGGAGGCGACCCGCAGTGTGTGTGGGCGCATGCTCGACGGGATTGCCGAGCGCATGCGCCGAGAGGGAGAGAAGAAGACGCCGTTCGCTGTACTCAGCCGCGGCGTGTGCGGTGTGTGTGGAACTTCTCTGGTGTTGAACCTTCCAGGAAGTCCCGGCGGAGCCGTGGAGTCACTGGAGGCCGTAATCGATGTGCTGCCGCACGCCATCCAAATCCTTGCAGGAAAAACGGAACACATGACGAACTAGTTGCGCGGCAGGATCTCACCACACAGAAAACAGGTTTCTCTGTGCACCGTATCTCGGTGGTGAAACAAATTGTCGAATGAAGACGGTTCAATACATCCTTGCGAAGTACACTGCGTTCGTTTGGGCGATCCTGCAACCCCTGGGATCTTGGGGGGTGTTTGCGATCGCCGCCTTGGACGGCGCTGCCGTGGGGCTTCCCCTGGATGTGGTGGTGGGCGGCTATATCGCGCAGAACCACAGCCGGCTACTTCTTTATGTCCTGATGGCGGCCGCTGGCTCGGCACTCGGAAGTCTGGTGATTTATGGCATCGGATACAAAGGCGGGGAAGAACTGCTTCGAAAGCGGGTCTCGCCTGAGCGTTTCGAGAAGCTCCATGGGGCGTTCGAGAAACATCCGTTCTGGAGCCTGATGTTCCCCGCCATGCTGCCTCCGCCGACGCCATTCAAGGTCTTCGCGGTTTGTGCGGCGGTAGCCGAGATGAGCATCAGCCATTTCATTCTCGCAATTTTTCTTGGACGCACGATCCGCTTCCTGGTCCTCGGAATCTTGGTGGTGAAGTTTGGGCCAGGGATCGTTCACAGTGCCCGCATCTTCTTCAATCACCACTTCCACTGGCTGGTGATCGCGGCAGTGGTGGGGCTATTTGCATGGTGGCTGTGGCGCAGAAGGAGCCGCGCACAGGCCTTGCCCATGGCCGAGCCCTAGCGGAACCGGGCCCGATGCTCCTGCAGAATGCACTGATCCATTACCACGAATATTCCTGCTTCTTTCGCCTTCGAGGCTGCGGCATGGTGAATCACGCCCTCCTGCATCCAGACGGCAGGAATTTTCTTCTGGATGGCCTGATCGACGACTTCTTCGACAAACTCCGAGCGCCGGAACACATTCACAATGTCGATCTTGTCCGGAACCTCTAGCAGCGACGGGTAGGAGTCTTCGCCCAGTGCTTCGCGGATATTCGGATTGACCGGAATGATTCTGTATCCCCGTTCCTGCATATAAGCCGACACTCCGTGGCTGGCGCGCAATGGGTTCGGGGAAAGCCCCACCACGGCAATGACCTTCGCCAAGGCAAGCAATCGGCGAATGGGATCAGGATCTTCGAGGTTTCCCATGGCGCTATTGTAGTCACAAACAAAAGAGCCGGGGTTCCCAACAGGAAGCGCGAGGGTTTGAGAGGCGAAAAAAGCGCCGAGTGGCCGGGCGCCACGCCGGCTAAGCAGCGGGCAGGGGGCAGAAGGCTAGCCCTTGCCAGGCTCGCTCTTTTGCTTGAACATGCGAAGCGCGAGTTTACGAATGGTTTCAGAAACCTCTTTGTTGCCGGCAAGGTTCTTGAGGTCGGCGGTCAACATGTTCTTCATCAGGCCAAGCGAGACGTCGAGCGGAGTCCGAGGATTGAAGACAAGATTGCGGACAACCGCATAATTCTTGGCAAACCGCCGTTTCATTGGGATGGAGCGCAAGACCGCTTCGAGGACGTTCTTCTGCGTAGCAAATTTTTCAACTTCGCCGTCGCTGATTTTGGGCGAATCTAGCACCGCGAGCGCTACGATCTTGGTCCCATCGCGCACCAGAATCGAGCGCTCTTCCTTGGTTCCCTTCATCGCGAGCTGAATTCTGCCTTTGATGTCCAGCTTCCCGATCTTCTGCAGGACGCTGCCGCGCAGCTCGTTCTGCGGATCGACATGTACTTTTCGCACCGGAGCTTTATTGTCCAACGCAGGCTTGGCCACGGCCGCAGCGCCGGTTGATGTCCCAGCCGGCGCAAGGGCCGGCGGAGTGGAAGGGGCAGGAAGGATGGCGGTAGATTCAGCGGTTGCTTCGGCGTGAACCTCGGCTTCGTGCAGTCCGCCAATGGCTTGGAACGGCTTGTCGCCTTCTGCCGCAATTTCCGCAGCATGCTCGGTGATGAAGGACGACACCGCCTTTTCGGTCTCGGGATCGACGGCTTCGATGGGCTTGATGTTCGGCGCCGGCTGGGGCACAGAAGACGGCAAGGCCTGGGTCTCAGGCGGCGCCGCTTGCTGCTCGGCCTCAGGCTCTACATAGTCTCTGCCCTCGATTAAGGCTTGGACTCGCGCGGCCTGCGCGCCCGTCAAATTATGGTTCCCGCCGAGATCGTTGAGTACCTGCCGCGAGTTCCGCACCCGAGGGCTCGCGATCATGAGGTCGATCAATTCGCCCTTCGAAGCCGAGGCAAGCTCCCCGAGTTTTGTCATCTCGACGGAAGGGTTTTCCAGAAGCAGCGCGAACAGCGTAGTGCGGATGTTCTTCGGTGCAACCCAGTAGTCCAGAATCTCTTTGGGCGTGTTCGGATTGGCAGCAATCGCCTTTGCCGAAGGTTCATCCCAGCCGGCGAGGGTAAACCGGGCTTGTTCGCCGAAAATCTTGCTGTGTTCAGCGATGTAAACCAGAATTTCGAGCATTTCCTCGGTAGGAACGCGGAGGGCGCCTCTGGCCGCAGACATCATCTGGTGCTGGGAAACCGCGGCCGCGCGAATTAGGTCCAACATACGGGCCATAGACACACAATCCCTGACATTTCCAGAATCGCGCACCGGCGCCCGTCGTGCCACTAATTTCCGCTGGGTAAGGGTTACCGAAGGAATAGGTGGGGATTGAACCCTAGGTCAGTTCTCTTTGGTGGATTCGGGCGGTGCCCCGTCCCGCCGCATCCGCAAATAAGCGCGGATAAGGGGCTGCAGGTCTCCGTCCAAAACGCGGTCCACGTCGCCCACCTCAGCCTTGGTGCGATGGTCCTTGATCAAACGATAGGGCTGCAACACATACGAGCGTATCTGCGAGCCGAAGTCGATATCGAGTTTCGAGTCCTCGATTTTTTTAGTGGCCTCGCGCTTCTTCTCCATCTCGTACTCGTAGAGCTTGGAGCGAAGCATGCTCATGGCCCGGTCTTTGTTCTTGTGCTGCGAGCGCTCATTCTGGCACGCGGCCACCAGGCCAGTTGGAATATGGGTGATGCGCACCGCGGAATCGGTTGTATTTACGTGCTGGCCGCCCTTGCCGCTGGAGCGGTAAGTATCAATGCGAATATCTTCCGGCCGGATCACAACCTCGATCGACTCGTCGATTTCGGGGGAGACAAAAACGCTTGCGAAAGATGTGTGCCGCCGCTTCGCCTGATCAAATGGTGAAATGCGCACCAGCCGGTGCACGCCGATCTCGCTGGTCAAAAGGCCAAAGGCGTACTCGCCGTTGACGCCGAAGGTTGCCGATTTGATTCCGGCTTCTTCACCCGGCTGATAGTCATAGAGCACGGTCTGAAAGCCCTGCCGCTCAGCCCAACGAAGATACATGCGCATCAGCATCTCAGCCCAGTCTTGCGACTCGGTCCCCCCGGCGCCAGGATGGATCGTCACGATTGCATTCCGAGGATCGTTTTCCCCGGAAAGCAGCGTCTCGGTTTCCAGCTTCTCTACCTGTCCGCGCAGATCATCGATCTCGCGCCGCAGTTCGGACTCTACGTTCTCGCCTTCCTTGGCAAGGTCAAAGTACGCAGAAATATCCTCCGTGCGTCGCACCAGATCCGACTCGGTAGCAAGCAAGTCTTCCAGCCGCTTCTTCTCGCGCATGACCCGCTGCGAGCGCTGGGGATTGGACCACAGGTTGGGGTCGGAAGCTTGCTTTTCTACTTCTCGCAGTTGGGTGCGGAGTTTGTCCGCGTCAAAGATACTCCCGGAGTTCGCGGACCTTGTGCTGCAGACTTGAGTATTCCTGTTCGAGTTCCTGAATCATGCTTTACCTTTTCCGGAAGTAAGTGAAACTGTGAGGGCTACCATTGAAATTATCACACAGGCGTACGCCAGCCAATCACCGTGGCGCGTATAGAAAGTGGTTTCATTCACCAGCGCATAATTGGCTAGAAGCGACGTTCGCACCTTCCGCGGGAGACTTTGCGAGATGCGTCCAAGGGGGTCGATCGCGGCGGTTACACCTGTGTTTGTGGCGCGCAGCAACCAGCGATCGTTTTCGATTGACCGCATCCGGGCCTGCTTCAGGTGCTGGGCATAGGCTCCGCTGTCCCCATACCAGCCGTCATTTGAAATGTTCACGAAAACCTGCGCACCTGATTTTGCGAACTGGCGAACTTCGTCGGGGAAAATCGATTCGTAGCAGATGAAGACGCCGAGCTTCTCCTCCCCCGCCTGCAGCGGCCTGCGGCTGGCTCCGGGGGTGAAGTCGCCGACTTCTTTGGTCAAGCCTCCGGCAAAGCCGAGGAATGGCTTCAAGGGAACATACTCGCCAAAGGGCACCAAATGCATCTTGTCATAGCGCCCCATCCATTCACCGGAAGGACTGATCAGAGAAGCGGAATTGAAGATCGTACTCGGGTTTTGCGTTGACCCGTCGGAGCCGCCCGACACGTTTCCCGCAACCACCCAGGCTTGGGACTCGATCGCAAGTTGACTGAGCCCGCTCCGAAACTGCGGATCGCCGCTAAAGAATGGGGCAGGGGACTCCGGCCAGACGATGAGTCCCGGGGTAGGCCCTTTCCCCGCGCGGTTTGCCAGAGTGGGGTTTCCCGTCGCCCCGAGGTCAGGACTGTGACTCAGAGCTTTCAACTGGCGCAGAGTGTCTTCAAAGTACTGGCGCGTCCAATCGCTATTGTCGAGAACCGGGACATTCTCCTGGACCAGCACGGCGGAACGATCCACGGCAAACGCCGGAAGCGGCATCCAGCGCGCAATCTGCAATACGAAAGCGGCGGCGAAGGAAGCAAACAGCAGCGACACTCGGCGTTGGTGACGCAGGAGAAACGCGGCCGCAAAGGCCGTGTTCACGATCATGATTTCGAGCGAGATGCCGTAAACCCCGGTCACATGTGCAATCCGCGCCAGGGGAATGTTGTCGGTTTGGGCGATGCCCAGCAGGTCCCAGGGGAATCCGCTGACTCGTGTGCGCGCCAACTCCAGAGCAACCCAGACAAATGGCGCGGCCACGAGCGCCGTCCGGACCGATCGCTGCCCGATCCAAGCGGTGATCAGTCCAAAGGCGCCGTGATACAAGCCGAGATACAAACAAAACAGCAGCAATAGCCCGGCGGCGCCGAAGCTTCCAATGCCACCATACTGCTTCATGGTGTCGTAAACCCAATAGCAATTCCCCCCGTACCAGACAATGCCACACAGATAACCCAACAGAAACCCCTGCATCGGCAAAGCAGGAAGCCGCTTGAGACTGCCTTCGAGCGGCAATGGCCCAGCCCGGCGCGCGCGCAAAATCGCCACCAGCAGAGGCGCGACCGCAACCCAGCAGAGCATGTAAAAGTTCTCCAGTGGGAAGATCACAACCTGCAGGACGCCAGAAACAAGGGCCAGCGCCCACGCGCTTTTCTCAATCCTCAGCATTGCTGGAGAAGGATATCAGGAGGGCCGAACTGTGTGGTCTGGACAGGGTTGCCCTGCAAGGGCCCTCAGGGACGAGAACTCCTCTTGCGGTTGAGCTGATCCTCCACGAAGCCGACGAGTCCACCGCTCACATAGTCAGGTGGAGCGATTCGAAAGACGGGACGGCCTTCGAGCATTTCTGGGGTGACTTGCTTCCACCGGGGTGTGGGGTTTCTGCTTTCATGTAGCACAAGGGCATCGGCCCGTCCAAGGTAGTTCTCGGCGGAAGCCTTGAAATCCTCCGTCGAAGGATCAAGGACAGTGATATAGAGATCAGGGTCAAGGAACCGCAAGATGCTATTGGACTCCATGATGACATTTTCCGCCGCGGCCATCTTCAACTGAATAGCCGGCAGCGCATCCTGCAGCCGGCCTGGCTCGACGCGCACCCAGTACGCTCGTTCCGCTCCGGCCCGCAAGAAACGTGACGAATCGGTCTTGCCGGATTCATCCTGCTCTTCGGTGATGGACCAGCACTGATCCCGGGGTGCGCAATCGCGCAGTTCACTGCTGGGTGAGCCATGGCTCTCGAGGGATTGCGTGATCTTGAAAGCGGTCCAGCGGTACGCCGGCAAAGCGGCAATCAGGCCGGCCATCACGCTGGTCTTCCCGATGTTTCGTGAGTGCCCCCCAACAACCACAATCGCCATGAACGGTCATCCCAGACGACAGCCTCGGTTGCAATCGAGGTTTACCCTCGTTGCCCATAGCGCGCGAACTACTCGCGTTTCCCCAGCTTCGCCAACGCCGCCAAACTCTTAAGATATTCCCGCAGCGGTTTTGCCGGAGTTCCCCAAAACGCGATCCCTTTACCCCGCAAAACTTTCTTGGGCAGGACCCCAGCCTGCCCGCCCAGCAACACGCCGTCTTGAATTCGCGCGTGCTCGCCTACGCCCACTTGGCCGCCTATAACGACGTTGTTTTCGATGACGATGCTGCCGGAGAATCCCGCTTGAGCGGCGATGACGACGTTGTCACCGATCTGGCAGTTATGCCCAATGTGCACAAGGTTGTCGACCTTCGTTCCTCGCCCGATGCGGGTCGTCTCCAGGGCGCCACGATCGATCGTGGTATTTGCTCCAATCTCGACATCATCCTCGATTTCCAGCCTTCCAATCTGCGGAAACTTCTCGTAACGCCCGCTTTCCGGGTCGCGAACGTAGCCAAAACCATCGCTGCCTAAAACCGCCCCGGCATGGACGATGACGCGGCTCCCAATGCGCGTGCCGGGGTAGATGGTTACCTTGGGATAGATCTTGCAATCTTCACCGATCAAGACACCCTGTCCGATCATGCAACCAGTACCGACCCAGGTGCGCTCACCCACTTTTGCGCCGTCGCCTACAAACGCCCAGGGATCAATTGTGGCCGTCCGCGCCACCTCTGCCGTGGGCAGTACGAGAGCGCTCGCGTGAACTCCTCGGTTTCCGCTCTTGCCGGCAGCATCGGATTGGGCTTGAAGAAATTTGGCCGCGCGGGCGAATGCCAGACGAGGGTTTACCGATATCAGCAGGGCCTTAGAAGTCGTGGCGGTCATGGCGAAGCTGCTTGCGATGATCGCTGTCGAATTCGAGTCGAGGGCCAGGGGGAAATCTTCCTCCTTTTCCACAAAAACCAGGTCACCGGGCGAGGCCGAGGCAAAACTGGCAACGCGTGCGACCGTGAGCTGCTCGTTACCGACAAGGTTTGCATCGATCGCTCGTGCGATCTCCCCAACGCTAGGCATGGCACCTGTTTTATACGTTCGCCGCGGGAAAGGAAAGGGAGGGGCTGAAGGGGACGCGACAGGGGGAATTTCTAATACAGGTCTTTTTCCCCCCTGGGCCGGGTCTTCCATCTCCGGTGCACCCACAGCCACTGATCGGGAAACCGGCGGATATAGTCTTCGAGAATGTTCGTGAACAGCTGAGTGTTCGAAATGATGTCGGCGTCGCGGTCTTTGGTGCGGATGAGCTTGACCGCCGGATCGAAGCGTAGCCGATATTTCTGCAGCACCGGATCCCAGACCGTAAAGCCCGGGATCACGGCGGCATCGGTTTTCAACGCCAGGCGGGCGACGCCCGTGGCGGTCGAAGCCTTGTACCCAAAGAAGTCCACAAACACGCCCTGACTCACGATCATATTGGTGTCCATGAGCACCCCAACGGTTTCGCCCTTGTGCATGGCCGCGATCAATCCGCGGGCAAAGTCCTTATCCACGACTTTGTTACCGTGCATGGTTCGGTAACGGCGGGCAAGCCGGTCAAGGTAAGGGTTGTCGAGGGGGCGCATGACCACGTTCAGCGGATGTCCATAAAGCGAGTGCGCAAATGCCGACAATTCCCAGGCGCCCAGGTGGCCCGTAAGAAAAAGCACGCCCTTGTGGCGGGCCAAGGCTCGCTCGTAGTTCTCAAAGCCCTCATAAACCACCGTCTCCGTCACGTTCTCGCGGCTATACCGCGGGAACAGGCAAACCTCGCCGACGTGGCGACCGAGAGAGGTAAAGACGCCGTGAAGAATCTTCTTGCGTTCTCCGAGCGACTTCTCAGGAAACGCGAGTTCGAGATTGCGCATGCCCACGCGACGCAGCTTTCGGTGGAGGAGATACACGAGCCAAGCTATCGAGATCCCGGCCGCTCGGGCGAAGGACCTAGGCAGAGCACCTACAAGCTTGAGCAGAGCCCACGCCAGCGCGTATTCGAGTCGGTAGCGCAAGGGAAGGCTGACGGTAGCAGAGGGGAAATTTCGGTGTCAAACGCGGGCCGCGGACTTGAGGGCGCAGTCGGCTTCAGGCATCTGGATTCCGGCCCACTGTTCCTGGAACTCGGAATGAACGCCTGAAGCCGGATGGGGCTTCTTACTTGCTCGCTAGCTTCGCCCACTTTGCCAGATCGTTCAGGAACGGCAATGCCGCCTGAGGGTTGCTAGCCATCTGCAGCGTCGTATCGAAGGGCTGCATCTTGCCGTAAAACTCAAGCGTGCTTTCGCGATCTACTTTTACGACCGCCCCGTTCAGTTCCAGTCCGGCAAAGACACCCCGGGCACGTGAATAACTCAGCACCTGGGCTCGCATCCTCCAATCCGTGTCGGCAGCGGCATGACGTCCGACTGGCCCAGCGGCCACGCTGGCATCGGCGCCAAGCTTGAACTTGCTATGAAGCAAATTGTCCATGCCCTTCTGGTTCATGATCAGCATGATCAGGTCCACGGCCTGACCGCCAATCTGCAATCCGAAGCTTCCGCCTTGAACGGTGAAAAAAGCAGGATCGCTCCACCCCTTGGGGGTACGGCAGCTGGCCACGCCACGACCGTAGCGGGCGCCGAAAACGAACCCGGCCTTGAGCATGGAGGGCACGACCGCCACGCATTCGGCCGAGCCCATGACTTCGTCCGGGATACCGGTGTCGGGAGCAGACTGAATCTCTTCCAGGACGGTTGCGGCGGCTTTTACCCGGTCGGCGGCCTTGTTGTCGGCTGAGTCATCGGCCGCAAACGAGGAGGTGGCCAGTCCGAGCACTAGGAGAGCGAGCACGAGCTTTTTCATGGATTCTCTTTCCTAAAACAGAGTTCTTCCTGGAAATGTGAACACCTGATTTTAGGAATTTCTTCTGTGGAAAGAATAGATTTCCGCCCGGATTTGCAAGACAAATGTTGGCGATTTGGGTTCGAGGTTGGGCTTGACGACTACGCTGGAATGTGCCAAAACACACGATTTCCGCGATGGCCGTGTGCAAAACTCCAGCGCAAAATTAAATGTTTGTAAGCGGATTACTTAAGGCAGTCCATCTGCTCAAAAGCTGCAACCAATTACAAATAAAGGAATTATTGCGATCTACAACTTTCGTGCTACCCGACCGATTGGTCGGTTTTTGCGTCGCACCGATTAACTACCCAGGAATCCACAGAGTTTCCACAGATTGGGAGGCCCCCTTTTTGGGCCCGGTTCGCGAGCTTTTCCGGACACCCGGAGAGCTTCAGCCCTTGACCAAAGGGTAGCTTTTGTCGCGCCATTCGCGGATGCCGCCATCCATCGAAATTACGTTGGTATAGCCCATTTTGAGCAGGCTGTCGGCTGCCAGGGCCGAGCGGAATCCGCCCCCGCAGTAGAGGACAAGTTCAGTCTCAGGATCCGGCACGCGCGCCTCGATGTCCCTTTCGATAATTCCCTTGCCCAGATGGACGGCTCCGGGAAGATGGTCTTTCATGAATTCGCTATCCTCGCGAACGTCGACCAGCATGAATCTGTCTCCGCGGTCGAGGCGGTGCTTGACCTCCTCGACGGTGGTTTCTTTTACCCGAGATTTTGCGTCATTCACAATCTTGAGAAAGCCGGGGGCATGTTGCATAGGAAACTCCTTGGGGGCTGTTGAGATGGCCAGTTTCCCCTCCGCGGGCAACCTCTTCTGAGACCGGGGAACCCGGGACCGAGAAGGCTCGCCTTTCATGGCGGCCAGGAGCGATTGGCCACTATTCACTCGCCTTTTGTCCTGAGAAGGTGCAGTCTTTGGGATCCTTGTCTTCGCGAAGGCTCATAAAAACCGGGGCGCGTAATTTCAGGCCGCCCCCGTTGGTTTCATGAGTCCACTCGGTAAATTTTACTTCGGCAACTCGAACCGGTTTCACCCAATGAGCTTTCTTCGGCTCGGTTGGCCCGGTAAATGGATTGCCGGTGGACTCGAGGTTCTTGAGGACCTGAGAAATCTCCTTCAGCAGTGCGTAATTGAAGCCGGTGCCGGCATTCCCCACGTGGACCAATTGTCTCTTTTGGTTGTACAAGCCCAGCATGAGGGAGCCGAAATATTGCCTTGCCCCTTCCGGATCGGTATAGCCTCCGATAACGCAGTCAATGGTTTGCGTGATCTTGATCTTCTGCCAATCGCGGCTGCGGCGTTCCTCGTAACTGCTGTTCGCCTTCTTGGCGATGATGCCTTCGAGCCCTTTTTCTTTGGCAACGTTGAAAAGCGCCTTGCCGTTTCCGGCAAAGTGATCAGAATAGCGCAGAATGTCGGAGTCGCTGACGACTTCGCGGAGCACCCGCTTTCGTTCTTCCAAGCGAACCTGGCGCAAATCGTAACCCTCAAGGTAGATCACATCGAAGACGTAATACAGAATCGGCAAGTCCCCGCGCGGAGTACTCTGGCGGCCATGGCTGCGAAATCCGGTGCGCTGCTGCATCAGGCTGAACGACGGCCGGCCCTCATCATCGAGGACTACGATTTCTCCGTCGAGAATCGCGTTTTTCGCTTTCACCGGCGTGGCAAGCCCGCCTAGCTCCGAGAATTTCGCGGTGAGGTCGTTGTGGTTGCGCGATACCAATCGCACATCGCCGTCCTCGAGAAAGGCTACGGCTCGATAACCGTCCCACTTGATTTCAAACAGCCAATGAGGATCGTCGAAGGGCTGGTCGCAAACCGAAGCCAGCATCGGTGTGATCGCCTGGGGCATGGTACGTTTCACCGCTCCCTCAAGCCCCGCAACCAAAGAGGCTGCCGAAGAACTCCCCTTCGCCGCAGATTTTCTGGCGCCCTCAGAGGCGGCCGAACTTTGCCGAGCCTTGCGGACGGGTTTGCCACTCGGTTTCGCTTCTTCGGCCTGCGCCTTCGGGTCCTTCGAGGACGAAGCTTTTCTCTTTTTCTCCACTCGCGCCAGCGTATCCGTCAGCCACGCCGCCTTGGCCCCTCCTCGCGAAGCCTTCTTGCTGCTCTCCCATTCGGCGGAGCCTTCGTCGCCGGCGATCTCAGCCATCGTACGTTTCGTCAGAATCGACTTGTCGAGTTGCTCTGCATCGAATCCCTGAATCACGTGATCGTCATGTTTCTTGATCAGCAGCCACTCATTGCCCTTGCTTCCTGGGCGACGGGACTTGATGTGCACCAAGGCAAAATCCCCGTTGAGCTTTTTCCCGTGCAGGCGAAATTTAAGATCGCCCTTCTTCAGCATGGCGGCGGCCTCGGCATCGCTCGCGCGCACATAATTCCCGTCCTTGGTTTCCGGCGACAAGGGTTCCCAGGTACCGAGGTCCCACACCATCACGGTTCCGGCGCCGTAGTTGCCTTCGGGAATGATCCCTTCAAAATCGAAGTAGGACACCGGATGATCTTCCACCTGCATGGCCAGACGTTTGTCGTCGGGATCAAGCGAGGGCCCCTTGGGGACGGCCCAGGATTTCAGCACGCCTTCCATTTCCAAGCGGAAGTCGTAGTGCAGGCGCGTGGCATGGTGCCGCTGCACCACAAAGCGATGACCTTTGCTCTTGTCGAGCTTTGGCGGCGGCTCGGGAGTTTCCGAGAAGCGGCGCTTTCGTTTGTATTCTTCTAAAGCCACGATAAAAATTGTAAATCGAGAATCGGGTTCATTCCCCGGATCCTCTGATCTCCTGCCCGGTCTCCGGGGCCACGACGAACCCGCCGGGCCTGGCGAAGTATGATGCTGGTTTACTACATTAGGGAAAGTAGCCCTCGGACTTGCAACGCGAACACCCAACCCAGCCCTTGATCGGAGTTGGCGCTCTCATCGTTGAGAATGGCCGCGTCGTAGTGATTAAGCGCGGCAAAGCCCCTCTTCTCGGCGAGTGGTCAATTCCGGGCGGAATGCTCGAGTTGGGCGAGACCTTGCGCCAAGGCGCAGAACGCGAGGCCCTGGAGGAAACAGGCCTAGTTGTCCGCGCGACCGAACTGCTGGGAGTCTTTGACCGCATTGTTCCCGACGAGGAGGGAAACATTGTCTATCACTACGTGCTCATCGATTTTCTTTGCCAGCGGCTCTCGGGGGAATTGCGGGCCGGTGCAGACGCCGCCGATGCACGCTGGTTCACCCCGGAAGAAATAGAGAAACTTCCCTTGGCTCTCGACACTGCCCAGGTGATTCAGGCGGCCCTTGCCAAAACCGCCGACTGAACCCGACCGTGTTAGTCGGGGTCTTCCAACTTGTCATGGGCAGGTTCGTTCAGAACGCGCGATGCTTCAGTAAAATCTTCCGGGTCGACCAAAAGCTTGACCCCGCCGAGCAGGTTCGAGATGAACCAGTCCAGCCGGACCATGTTGTCGTCGGCCATAAAACAAGGAACTCCCGAGGACTCCAGCCTGCCTTTTGCAAGCAGAGCTTCAGGAAGATCGCGGAACCTGCGGAGTAGCACAAGCTCTCTTTTCTCGAGCGATCGGATGCGTGGCACCTCTTCTGGAACCGGCGGCTCCAGCCCACGGCGGTCCAGTTCGTCTTCGAGCGCGTCCCATGCCGCGTCGCTCAGCTCCCAGGATTTGCCTGCGATCTTCAGCAATTCCTCGTCGTCCTTTGCCGAATACTCGCTGGCGAAACGCCTTTTCTCCTCAAAACTCTCCACAGGTCAATCATAGTGCAGCCGCAAGGGGCGAGGCTGCAACGATCAAGTTTCCGGATGTTTCTTCGATCAAGTCATTCTGGTAGGTACGGTCTTGGGCGGCTCATCGGGGTGCCGCTTCGAGATCCAGCCCGTGAACTCGATGCCGTAAGGGGAGCGGGGTACCTCAAGTGGCTGGAACCAGGAATCCGCAGGTCTCTGGCAGATAAGAACGGCCCGCAAGTGTCAGCCTGCGGGCCGTCCGGTGGACTGTTTGGGATTGACCAAGAGGTGGTCACTCGTAAGGCATCCGGC